>Ga0070698_100000495_pt1 | contig 41883 bp, 41 predicted proteins | sample KBSK1502metaG_FD_65477 | JGI IMG/M metagenome (GOLD analysis project Ga0070698, IMG submission 65477) | Corn, switchgrass and miscanthus rhizosphere microbial communities from Kellogg Biological Station, Michigan, USA - KBS K1-50-2 metaG | ecosystem: Host-associated > Plants > Roots >...
GGCGCGCCGATCTGCACGCCGAGCGTGCGCAGGGCGGGGTCGATGCCGAGCCACGCCGCGCCGATGGCGCGGGTCGGCGTGCGGTCGGCGGGCGTCGATAGAGGCCGCCAGGCGGTGACCAGCGCATAGGCGCCGGCGCCCCACTCTGATTTGATCGGGATCTCGAAGCTCGTGCCGCCGGCGGGAACCTGCACGGGGTAGGTGGCGACGATGCGGTCCGTGGCAATGGCGATCAGCGCCTCGCCGGCGAAGGGCGGCTCGATGCGCAGTCGCGCGCTCTCGCCCGGTGCGTAGTTCTGCTTGTCGCTCGCCACGCGCAGCGTGTCGGGCGTCTCCTCGGTCTCGTTGCCGCCGCCGTACCAGCCGACATAGAACGACAGGCTGCTCAAGGCCTTGTGCTCGCTGTCGACGATGGTCAGCTTGTACTGGCCCCAGCTCAGCTGTCGCGACAGGCGCGTCGGCTGGTCGGCCTTGAGCGCGAGTGTGTCGGTGGTGAGCAGCCGTTCGCTTTGAGTCGACTGCCAGCGCCATTTGCCGTCGACCTGGTACCACTGATAGGCGTAGTCGATGCGCTCGATGCGGTATTCCACCCCCGGCCGGGCGACCTGCTTGCCCGTGGCATCGACCGCCACGATGTCGAACTCGGTCACCGCGCCCTCGCGGGCGTAGCGGCCCTCGAAGGTCGGCCGGATGCCGAGATAGACGTCGCGGCTGCGCATTGGCAGCGTCTTGTCGGCGCGCGTGGCGCGGCCGCCGCCGGGCTCGAAGACGCGGGCCTGGAGCTGAGCGCGCAGCGGCAGCGCCGTGTCCTTGACCTGATCGCCGCCCCATTCGAGGCGCGACTTGCCGGCCTCGTTGGTGTCGGGCGCCGTGAGCGTGATGAAGGGCGGTTCGAACTTCTTGCGGTCGTTCTCCGATCCGAACGTGTATTTGCCGAAGTCGGGGAACGGCTGGTCGTCGACGGTGACGCGCATGTCGGCCTCGACCGTGAGGCCCGACGCCGGCGCGCCGTAGAGGAAGTCGGCCGCCACGGCAAAGCTGTTGACCTGGCCTGGGCGCAGGATCGGCTGGTCGGGCGTCAACTCGACCTTGAGCTTCTCCGGCACGAAGTCCTCGACCGAGAACTCCACGCGGCCGACCGGCGGCGCTTTGGGATCGACATGGGCGGTCACCGACCAGCGGCCGCGTCGCGAGGATTTCGGCAGCTCGACGGGTTGATAGAGCGCGCCCGACGCCTGCAAGGCGTGGGTGAAGCGGGTGAACTCGGTGCCGTCCGGCCGCTTGACGAGCAAGGTCACCGGCAGGTTGGCGAGCGCGATGGCGCCGTTGTCGCGCAGCATGGCCATGAGCTGCACGGTCTCGCCGGGGCGATAGACGCCGCGTTCGGTGTAGAGGAAGGCGTCGACCGGGCCGGGCTGGTCGCGGCCGGAGATGCCGCGGTCGGAAAAGTCGAACGCCGCCTTGGTGAGTTCGAGGCGGGAGAATTCCTGCTTGGCGGCATCCGACGCCATCACCGCGAAGGCCTCAGCCGCGCCGCGGCCCTTGAGCAGCCCGGCGGCGAAATTGGCGCGGCCGTCGGCGGCGGTGATCGCCTTGGCGACCGGTTCGTTGCCGCGCGTCAGCAGCACGACCTCGAGGCCGGCGAGCGGTTGGGCGCTTTGCAGGGAGCGGGCGAAGACATTGAGCCCGTCCTGGCCAGTGAAGCTGGTGAGGGCGATGTCGGTGTCCATCACCCACATGCCGGCCGCCGTGCCGCCGGACGACTCGTCGTCATCGTCGTCGTTGCGCGATGGCGGCTTGGCGGCGTTCCACACCACGACGAAATAGGCGCCAGGCTTCCAATCCTTGATCGTCTCGCGGATCGGGAAGGCGGTGACCACCGGCTGGTTGGGCGGATTGCGCACTTCCATCGTGCCCCGCCACTGGCGGACGCCGTTCGTGCCGTTCAACCAGCCGCGCAGCGACCACGACTGGGTGATCGGTTCGGAACCGGGGAACGAGGCGTCGTAACGATCGTTGGCGAAACGGTCGATCGCCCGCTCGTTGACCCGGTAGACCTCGATGCCGACCTTGGAGACGTTGACGGTGGTGATCGGCAGGCCGACCGTGGTGCCGCGCGGCAGGATGAAGCCCTTGCCCGGCAGCGTGACGACCGCCGGGCGGGCGCCCAGCGCCACGTCGACCTTCATTTCATCGCTGAGCTTGGCGCCGTCGCTGCCCGGCAAGCCCGCGAGCATCCTCACCGTATAATCCTGGCCGTAGGCAAGGCCGCCGATGCACAGGCGGTCGTCGACCACGCGCACCGCCGACTTCACCTCCGGCGAGATGCGGACATAGTCGCCGTACTTCACGTCGCCGGTCGCCAGCGGCTTGTTGAAGGCGAGGCAGGCTTCGGCTTCGGGCCGGCTGCTGTCGATCGAAAGACGGCGATAGGCGAAGGGCTCGTTGGGCGCGGTTGGCTGGACGACCGGGGTGGGCGCCGTCGGCGTCGTCGGGCGTGGCGCCGAAGGGGCCGCCGGCACGGTCGTGGTGGCAGTCCGCGACGGCGGCGCTTGATCGACGGAGTCGGCGGGTCGGCCGATGAGGTAGCCTGCGATCCCCGAGCCCAGCATCAAAGCCACCACCACGGCAGCCAGCGTCGACCGATTCATGAAGACCCCCGCAGAAAGCGCTCGAACTCTATGCCGTCAATTGTGCAAACACTGTGGAGTCTGACGGCTAAGTTGCGAATCTTCCAGCGCTGTGGCGCACATATCACGCCGCCGGCCGGGCTGTGGACAGGACCGGCTTGAGCCGGTACCGGATAGCGTATTAAGCGCGAATGATGGCGTTGCATCTGATCAAGCTGGCGGTCGGCGTCGACGACCTCGCCCACATGAAGAAAGTCCAGGCCGCCCGGCGCAAGCAGCGCCGGCAAAGCCCGCGCTCGCCGCACTGGGTCTACACCCGCAATACGCCGCGGCGGGCGGACGAGCTGCTGGCCGGCGGTTCGCTCTACTGGGTGGTGCGCGGGGTCATCCGCTGCCGCCAGGAACTGGTCGGTTTCGAGGAGGACTTCGACCGGGACGAGGGCAAGAAATACTGTCGAATCAAGGTCAAGCGCACCCTGGTGCCGACCGCGCCGCGCACCTGCAAGGCCTTCCAGGGCTGGCGCTACCTCGAGCCCGAGCGCGCCCCGCCCGACCTGTCGAGGGGCGACACCGCCGATATGCCGGCGGAAATGGCAGCGGAACTGAAACGACTGGGGCTGCTGTAAGCGGAGCGCGGACCTCCAGGTCCGCTCATGAATCATGATGCGGACCTGGAGGTCCGCGCTCCGTCACCGGTTGGTCAGCTTCAGCTCGATGCGCCGGTTGCGGGCGCTGTCCATGGTCGACAGCGGCTGGTATTCGCCGTAGCCCGCAGCGACCAGGCGCTCGTTGGCAATGCCCTGGCTGTGCAGGAATTTCACCACGGCGATGGCGCGCGCCGCCGACAGCTCCCAGTTCGAGGGATAGATCACGTTGTTGATCGGCTTGTCGTCGGTATGGCCGTCGACCTGCAGGACCCAATTGATCTCCTTGGGGATGCGCGAGGCGATGTCGATCAGCCGCTGGGCGACGCTCGCGAGCTGCTTCTCGCCGCCGGGCTGCAGCTGCGCCGAACCCGACGGAAACAGCACCTCGGACTGGAAGACGAAGCGGTCGCCGACGACCTGCACGTCGCGCTGGCCGGACAGGGCCTCGCGCAACTTGCCGAAGAATTCCGAGCGATAGCGCGCCAGCTCCTCGACCTTGCTGGCGAGCGCGCGGTTGAGCTTTTGGCCGAGATCGACGATCTGGGCGTTCTGCTCCTTGGCCTTGGCGTCGGCGGCATCGAGCGCGGCGTTGAGGCGGCCCAGTTCGTCCTTCACGCCGGCCAGCTCGGCGGTGAGGCGCACCACCGCGGCCTTCTGCTCGGCCGTCAGCTTCTCCTGCTCGGTGAGATCGCCGAACAGCCTGCCTTTCTCCTGGTTGGCGGCGGCGAGCGACGCGGCGAGCCGCGTGAGTTCCAGGCGCTGGCGCTCGATCTCCTTCTGCAGGTCGGCAGCCTTGGCCTCGGATTCCTTGGCCTGGCCCTGCAGCGCCGCCGCCAGTTTTTCGCGCTCGCCCAGCATCGAGGTCAGGCGTTCGGTGAGCTGGTCGCGCTCGACCTTGAGCGCATCGGACGATTTGCGCTCGGCGGCGAGGTCGGAACTCAGCCGGTCGCGCTCGCTGCGCTCCTGACGAAGCTGCAGGGTGAGCTGCTCGAGGTCCTTCTGCAGGCTTTGCGTCGCCTTCTTCTCGATCGACAGCTGGCTGGCGAGGTCGCCGACCTGCCTGCCCAGCCGGTCGATGGCGCTGTCGCGCGTCGTGAGCGCGCTCGACAGCGTGAACTGGCCGACGCTGAACAGGGTCAGCAGGAAGATCAGCACCATCAACAGCGTCGTGAGCGCGTCGACGTAGCCCGGCCAGGTGTAGTCGGCGGCGCCACCGCGGCGGCGGGAAGAAATGGCGGCCATCGGTCCTAGCCCTCGCCGGCCGGATGGCCGGCGCCGCGCATCGCGGCGATGGTGCGGGCCAGCATCCTGAACTCGCCGCGCAGCTCGTCGGCGAGCGCGGTGCGGCCGCGCACACTCTCCTCGACCAGGCGGGCGAGATGGGCCTCGATGGCGCGCTGGTGCGCCATCAGCTCGTCGCGATCGCCGTCCGGCGCGCGCTCGCTCATGCGATTAATCGCCCCGCGCAGCTCGATCGACTGCTCGGCCATGCGGGCCAGCAAGGTCTGCTGCCCGCGCATCGCCTCGGCGAGTGCAGCCAGGCGCTCGACCAGAGTGGCGCTGGCGGCGACCGTGGCTTCGCGGCCTTCCTCGGCGCGCCGCAAGGTGCGCGTCAAATCGTCGAGGCCGTCGGCGGTGCGCTCGAGCAAGGCTTCGACATAGGCCGATACGCCCTGCTCGCCCTCGATGGTGGCGCTGCTCGACAGGCGGGTGACGCCGGCCAGCCATTCCTCGAGCTCGATATGGAAGCGGCCCTGGGCTTGGCTCGCCTGCAGCTCGAGGAAGCCCAGCACCAGCGATCCCGACAGGCCGAACAGCGAGGCGCCGAACGCCGTCGACATGCCCTTGAGCGGACCTTCGATGCTTTCCTTGAGCTTGGCGAACATCTGGACGGCATCGCCGCTCGCCACTTGCAGCCCGGCGATGGCGTCGGCAACGGCGCCGATGGTCTCCAGCAGGCCCCAGAAGGTGCCGAGCAGGCCGAGGAAGATCAGCAGCCCGATCAGGTAGCGCGTCAGCTCGCGGCGCTCGTCAAGGCGGGTGGCGATGCCGTCGAGCACCGCGCGCGTCACCGTGGGCGACAGGCGGAAATGATCCTGGCGTTCGCCGACCATGACGGCGAGCGGCGCCAGCAGGTTGATGGAGTGCGTCTCGAGCGCCGGGCTGCCCTCCTCGCGGTGCTGGAAGCGGCGCAGCCACGCCACCTCGGGCCACAGCGAGATCACCTGGCGCATGACGAAGAAGATGCCGATCACCAGCACGCCCACGATCACGCCGTTCAGGATCGGCGTGTTCATGAACACGCGCAGCAGATCATGGTGCAACAGGTAGGCCAGGCCCGCCACGGCCGCCAGGAACAGCAGCATGCGAATGAGATAGGGGAGCGGATTGCTCATCCGGTCAGGCTGCGTGCAGCGACCGAAGACGTTGGCATAACCGGTTGCCCTTCGATGGGATTTGCCGTTCGACAATAGCCAATGGCAGACCCTCCCTCAACCGCGCGTGGTCTTTTAGGCGTTGGACAAAATCTCGACCATGGAATCGCGCAGGCCGAAATTGCTGGCCAGCAGCGAGGGGCCGCCCAGTTCGTAGGGCTTGCCGGCGATGTCGCTCACCACGCCGCCGGCCTCGCGCACCAGCAGGATGCCTGCAGCGACATCCCACGGCTGCAGCCCGAACTCGAAGAAGGCGTCGTAACGGCCGGCCGCCACGAAGGCGAGATCGAGCGAGCCGGCGCCCCAGCGCCGCACGCCCGCGGTGCGTTCGCTGACGGCGGCAAGCTTGGCGTGGTAGGCCGCCTGGTCGCCCTTGCCGATATGCGGGATGCCGGTACCGACCAGGGCGCGCGCCGGATCCTTGCGGCCCGACACGCGCAGCCGGCGCGAGCGGGCGTGAGGCGTGTCGATGAAGGCGCCATTGCCCTTCTCGGCCCAGAACAGCTCGTCGGAGACCGGCTGGTAGATGATGCCGGCGATGATCTCGCCCTCGCGCTCGAGGCCGATCGAAATGGCGAAGTGCGGCACGCCGTGCAGGAAGTTGGTCGTGCCGTCGAGCGGATCGACGATCCAGCGGTTGCGGCCGTCGCCCTTGGTCTCGCCGCCTTCCTCGCCGAGGAAGCCGTACTCCGGCCGCGTGCGCGCGAGCTCGGCGCGCACCGTGCGCTCGGCCTTGATGTCGGCGTGGCTGACGAAGTCGCCCGGTCCCTTCTCGGAGACCTGGAGCTGCTCGACCTCGCCGAAGTCGCGCTTGAGGCTTTTGGCGGCGGCGAAGGCGGCGCGGATCATCACCGTGATGGTGGCCGAGCGCGGCGCCAGCGAGCGGCGTTCGGGCGGCCCGGAACGCTCGCGGCCGGGCGCCATGGGCGCGCGTCCGACGCGCGCGACCGGCCGGTCACTCGTGCGATGGTTGGGGCGACGATCGGTGGGGGCGGCCACGGTGCGATCAGTCCTTTGCGCGTTCCATGTAGCTGCCATCCTCGGTGTTGATCACCAGCCGCGTGCCGACGCCGATATGCGGCGGCACCATCACGCGGATGCCGCCTTCGACGATGGCGGGCTTGTAGGACGACGACGCGGTCTGGCCCCTCACCACGGCATCGGCCTCGGTGACGGCGAGCGTCACGGTCTTGGGCAGCTCGACGCCGACCGGCGTGCCCTCGTAAAGCGACACCACGACTTCCATGCCGTCCTGCAGAAAGCGGGCCTGCTCTTCGTCGAGCACGTCGATCCCGACAGAGAGTTGCTCGAAGTTTTCCTTGTCCATGAAGGTGTAGCCGTTGTCGTCCTTGAACAGGAAGGTGCAGTCGCGTTCGTCGATATGGACCCGGTCGATCGTCTCGCCGGAACGGAAGCGCTCCTGCAGCTTGTTGCCTTCGCGCAGCGCCTTGGCCTCGATCGCCACGAAGGCGCCACCCTTGCCTGGGCTGATGTGCTGCACCTTGGCGGCCACCCAGAGCTTGCCGTTGTATTCGATGACGTTGCCGGCACGGATGGAATTGACGGGCACTTTCATGGGCTTACCGCTCGGTCAAATGAATGGAATTCGGCCTCGTCCGCAGGAGCGCGACGAGGCCGGCGCGGCCTTCTATCAAAGGCAGCGGAGGGCCGCAACAGCGCCCTCAAAGCCCCAGTTCGGCCTGCTTTTTCCGGGGCAGGGCGCCGGCGATCACCGCGTGCGCGCGCTTGAGGTAGGCCTTGGTCTCGGCAGGCGTCAGGACCTTCGGATCGTCGAGCGCCACCCACTTGGCGCGGGCGAGGTAGGGCGCCGGACGGAACCCGTCGGAACGCGACAGCGCCTCATAATGTTCCGGCGGACACTTGAAGCAGATACGGCCGACCGAATGATCGGGCGGAGCGATCAGGCAGAACATCTTGCCGCCGACCTTGAAGACAATGACGCCTTCCCATTGCACCGTCCGCGTTGCCGCCGGCAATGTGCTGCAGAAAGTGTCGATTTGCTTGGGCGTCATGCCGGCACCCTACACGGGCGTCGCCGCGCATGCGATTGTCGGCCATGACCGATTGGCGGCCCGACAAGCTCGGCAAACGTCTGCCCAATCTGCAGGCGCGCGCGCGCCTGCAGGCGGCGCTGCGCCAGTGGTTCGCGGGGGAGGGCTTTGTCGAGGTCGAAACGCCGATCCTGCAGGTGTCGCCGGGCGCGGAAGTGCATCTCGCCGGCTTCGTCACCGACTGGGAACTGCCTGACGGCGAAGAGCGCGTGCGCTGGCTGCACAGCTCGCCCGAGTTCGCGATGAAGAAGCTTTTGGCCGGCGGCGTACACAAGCTGTTCCAGTTCGCCCGCGTCTTTCGCAACGCCGAAGGCTCCGCGTTGCATCATCCTGAATTCACCATGCTGGAATGGTATCGCGCCGGTGTCGGCTATGACGCGATCATGAAGGATTGCGCGGCGCTGCTCGCGCTCACCGGCGTCGACGAGCTGCACTGGGATGGGCATGTCTGCGACCCCCGGGCCGAGCCCGAGCGCCTCACCGTGGCCGAGGCGTTCCAGCGCTATGCCGGGGTCGATCTGTTCGCCACCGTGGGCAGCGCCGAGCGGCTGGCGCAGGCCTCGGGCGTGGCGATGCATGCCGACGACACCTGGGACGACGTCTTTTTCCGCATCATGTTCGACAGGATCGAGCACCGGCTGGGCATGGGAAGGCCGACGATCCTGTGCGAGTACCCGATCTTGATGGCCGCGCTTGCCCGCGCCAAGCCCGGCGATGCGCGGGTGGCCGAGCGCTTCGAGCTCTATGTCTGCGGCGTCGAACTTGCCAACGCCTTCGGCGAGCTCACCGATCCCGACATCCAGCGTGCGCGCCTGCAGGCCGACATGGACGAGAAGGAGCGGCTCTACGGTGTGCGCTGGCCGGTCGACGCGGATTTTCTGGCCGCCCTCGACCATGGCCTGCCGGACTGCGCCGGCGTGGCGCTGGGCTTCGACCGCCTGGTGATGTTGGCGACCGGCGCTGTGCACATCGAGGACGTGCTGTGGCTACCGGTGCGCTGAACTCTTGCCGGAGCGCGGGCCTCCAGGCCCGCTCATGATTCTGAGCGCGCAAGATGCGCGCGGTCCGGAAGACCATGAACCTCAGTTCGCCGAGAAGAGTTCGTTGAACGCGCGCACGGCCGCTTCGGGACCGTCCGTGTGGTTCCACACGCCGCCGGCGACGGCCAGAAAATCGGCGCCGGCCGCGATCACCGGCTTGCAGTTGTCGACCGTGATGCCGCCGATCGCCACGCAGGGGATCTCGAACAACTCGCTCCACCATTCGATGATCTCGAGCGAAGCGGGCGTGGTAACGGTCTTGGTTTTGGAGAGGAAGAACGCGCCGAAGGCCACGTAGTCGGCGCCGGCTTCGGCCGCCGTCATGGCGAGATCGCGCGAGGCCTTGCAGGTGACGCCGATCTGGCGCTCCGGCCCGACGATCCGCCGCGCCTCGGCATAAGGCGTATCGTCCTGGCCGACATGCACGCCGTCGCAGTCGAGCTTTACTGCGAGGTCAGGTCGGTCGTTCATGAAGAAGGCTACGCCGCGCTGTTGGCAGATCGGCCGCAACGTGTCGGCCGTGCGGGCGATGGCGTCGTCGCCCACATGCTTAAGGCGCAGTTGAAAAGCCGCTACATCGCCGCCATCCAGCGCTGCCCGAAGATCGGCCGCGAAAATCGTCGGATGGTCGATGCGCGCCGGCGAGATGAGATAGAGACGGCAGCTCTGGGCAGCCGGCACGCTTACATCTTGCCCTGATAGATGCCGATGATCTTGTCGAGCATGTCGAGCGCCTGGTCGCGCGGGCGCTGGAAGGTGTTGCGGCCGATGATCGAGCCGTTGGCGCCGCCGTCGCGCAGGCCGCGGACCTCGTTGAACAGGCCTTCGAGGTCCTTCGCCTCGCCGCCCGAGAACACCACGATGCGCCTGCCGTTGAAGGTGGCTTGCATGACGTGCTTGATGCGTGCGGGAAGCGTCGAGATGTCGATGTTGGCCTTCTCGTAGGCGGCCTTGGCTTCGGGCTGCCACAAGACGTTGGTTGGCGGCTTGACCTTGATGATGTGGGCGCCCAGCAGGGCCGCCATGTGGGCGGCGTAGGCGCAGACATCCATCGCCGTCTCGCCCGCCTTGTCGAGCTTGCCGCCGCGCGGATAGGACCAGACGACGACGGCGAGGCCGACCGACTTGGCTTCCTCGGCCAACTCGCGGATCTCCTCCATCATCTCGTACTGGTCTTCCGAGCCCGGATAGATGGTGAAGCCGATCGCCGAGCAGCCCAGCCGCAACGCGTCGTTCACCGACGCGGTGACGGCCTGGTCCTTGTTGGTGGAGAGCGAGTTGGCCGAGTTGAGCTTGAGGATGGTCGGAATGGCGCCGGCGAAGGTATCGGCGCCGGCCTCGAGCGGACCGAGTGGTGCTGCATAGGCGTTGAGCCCGGCGTCGATCGCGAGCTGGTAGTGATAGTGCGGGTCGTAGGCGTCCGGATTGGGCGCGAAGGAGCGGTCGGGCCCGTGCTCAAAACCCTGGTCGACGGGCAGGATCACCACCTTGCCCGAGCCGCCCAGCCGTCCGTGCATCAGGATGCGGGCGAGGTTGGCCTTGGTGCCGGGGCAATCGCTCTCGTAGTTGTCGAGGATTTTCTTGACCGTCCGCGTGATCTTCATCGCCTGCTCCCAGCGGGTTCATTTCTGCCCCAAGCGGCGCCGGTGATAGCGGGCGGGGGCTATTCGTTCAAGCCCTTGCCCGGGTAGGGGTGCGTGGCCATCCAGTGTTTGGCGATGGCCAGGCGGCTCGTGACCCACACGCCCTGCTGCTTCTGGATATGATCCAGCAAGCGCCACAAGCCTGCGATGCGGCCGGGGTGGCCGGTCAGTCGCATGTGCAGACCGACCGACATCATCTTCGGCGCCACCGCGCCCTCGTGATGGAGCACATCGAAGGCGTCGCGCACCAGGCCGAACCACTGGTCGGCATGGCTCATGCCGGCGGCATACTTGCCGTCGTTGTTGGTGAGCGAGTAGGGCACGATAAGGTGCGGCTTGCCCGCGACGGTCTGCCAGAACGGCAGCTCGTCGCCGTAATAGTCCGAGTCGTAGGTGAAGCCGCCTTCCTCGACCAGCAGGCGACGGGTGTTGACGCTGGGTCCATAGCGGCAATACCAGCCGGCCGGCCGCTCGCCGACGGTTTGCTTCAGCGAGGCCACCGCCTTGGCGATGTGCTCGCGTTCCTCGGCCTCGCTGAGCTGGAAGTGGCGCACCCAGCGCCAGCCGTGGCAGCAGACGTCGAAGCCGGCCTGCTTGATGGCCTGGGCTGCGAGCGGATTGCGTACCAGCGCCAGCGCGCAGCCGAACACGGTGAGCGGCAGGCCGCGCTCCTGGAAGGCGCGCATGATGCGCCAGAAGCCGACCCGGCTGCCGAACTCGAACATGCTCTCGCCGGCCAGGTCGCGGCCCTTCAGGCCGACCGCGGAGGTGCTGGACTCGGTCAAACCGGTCTCGGTGTAGCCCTCACCGTCCTGCATGGAGGGCTCCGAGCCCTCCTCGTAGTTCACGACGAAGTTGACCGCGACGCGCGCGCCGCCCGGCCATTTGGGATCGGGCGGGTTGGGGCCATAGCCCACGAGGTCGCGTGTCGGCTGCCAGCTCATGGGGGTCTCCTTACCAGTTGGGCGCCCATCTGGCGGGCGATGTCGGCGATCTTTTCGTTGGGCCCGCTCATCGAAATCAGGCGCACCCCGGCGCGCAGGCAGGCGAGCGCATGGCCCGGTGCGTCGCCGCAATCGACGATCAGGGCGAAGGCGACGTCGGGAAATTCCTGCCGCGCCCGATCCTGCAGCGCCGCGAGGTATCCTGCGCCATAGGTCGAGGCGGCATTTTCGGGCGTGACCAGCGTCGGCGCGCTGCCGGCGGCGCGCGCCGTGCTCAGCACCGTCTTCATTTGCCACCAGTCCCGCACCAAGATTGCGCGTTCCGCCATCAAAGCTCCCTCTCCCTGCGCGCATGCGCGGGGAGGTGTCGCCGTCATACGGCGACGGAGGGGTCAGGGGCAACGCGCTCCCGATCAGGGAATGCGGATGGTGAAGGGTTTCACCGGCACGAACTCCTCGTCGCCCTTGCCGCCGACGCGCCACATGAAGACGGCGAAGCGACCCGGCCGGTCGAGCACGGTGAGGCCGTGATGCCAGGTGTTGGCGCGATAGGTGACGCCCTGCTTGCCGGTGGCGATGAAGGCTTTTAGGCCGCCGACGTCGGGGCCGCCCGCCTTTGCGTGCGGCGCCACCACGATCAGCCAGCGGCCGACATCGATGGGCACGAAGGTCTGCGAGGAGAATTCGTGCCGCTCCAGGAGCTCGGCGCGCAGCGGACGGTCGGGCGTCTCGGCCTTCAGGCTGAGGGAAAGGCTCGGCCGCGCGTCGGACCGCAGATTGCCCAGCGCATCCTCGTAGTAGGTGCGGCCCGCGGCGTCGGGCACGTCTATGACGTCGCCAAACGGGGCGAAGGCTTCCCGGGTCAAGGGTTGCGGGACCACTTCCATGGCATTGTTTCCCTAGTCGCGCACTCCAGGCCGAGTATGAGCGGGCCGGATCCGGTCGTCCGAAGCTTAGCCGAGCTTGCCCATGGCGGCGGCGGTGTCGGCCATGCGGTTGGAGAAGCCCCACTCGTTGTCGTACCAGGCGACGATGCGGACGAAGGTGCCGCCCAGGACCTTGGTCTGGTCGATGCCGAAGGTGGCCGAGTGTGGATCGTGGTTGAGGTCGGACGATACCATCGGCTCCTTGGTCCATGTCACGATCTTCGACAGCCGGTTCGATTTCGCCGCGGCCATCACCGCATTGTTGACCTCGTCGATCGTGGTGGCGCGCTTGGCCACGAAACCCAGGTCGATGAAGGAAACGTTCGGCGTCGGCACCCGGATTGCGGCGCCATCGAGCTTGCCCGCGAGTTCCGGCAGGACAAGGCCGATTGCCTTGGCGGCGCCGGTCGTCGTCGGGATGATGTTCAACGCGGCGGCGCGGGCGCGGTAGAGATCCTTGTGCATGGTGTCGAGGGTCGGCTGGTCGCCGGTGTAGGAATGGATGGTGGTCATGAAGCCATGCTCGATGCCGAAAGACTGGTGCATGATCTGCGCCATTGGAGCCAGGCAGTTGGTCGTGCACGAGCCGTTCGAGACGACGACGTGCTCCTTGTCGAGCTTGTCGTCGTTGATGCCGAAGACAACAGTCAGGTCGGCGCCGTCGGCCGGCGCAGAGACAAGCACGCGCTTGGCGCCAGCGGTGAGGTGCGCGGAGGCGGTTTTCTTCGAGGTGAAGATGCCGGTGCATTCGAGGGCAATGTCGATGCCCATCGCCTTGTGCGGCAGCTTCGACGGATCGCGCTCGCAGGTGACCTTCATCTTGCCGCGGCCGACATCGATCGTGTCGCCGTCGATCTTCACCTCGTGCGGGAAGCGGCCGTGCACGGAGTCGAAGCGCAACAGGTGGGCATTGGTCTCGACCGGGCCGAGATCGTTGATCGCCACGACCTCGACGTCCTTGCGCCCCGATTCGACGATGGCGCGCAGGACATTGCGGCCGATGCGCCCGAAGCCGTTGATTGCCACCCGAACTGCCATGTCATCCTCCGTTATTTCTGAGGCCGCGCGCCGCCTCGGCGATCGCCTCGGCCGTGATGCCGAAATGCTTGAAAAGATCGGCGGCCTTGCCCGAGCCGCCGAAGCCCTTCATGCCGACGAACGCGCCGCGTGTGCCGAGCCAGCGCTCCCAGCCGAAGCCCGAGGCCGCCTCGCAGGCGACGCGGACCGTGCCGTCGGCCCCCAGGATCTGTTGCCGATAGCTGTCGTCCTGAGCGGCGAACAACTCCCAGGATGGCATGGACACAACGCTGGCCGAAATGCCGTCCTTGGCGAGAAGGTCGCGGGCGGCGACAGCCAAATGAACTTCGGAGCCCGAGGCGATCAGCCGAACGTCGGCCGATGCATCGCCCGCCAGGATGTAGGCGCCGCGCCTGCACAGGTTGCCTTCGCCGGCGTCACGCACCGTCGGCACGTTCTGTCGCGTGAGCGCGATGATGCTCGGCGTGTGCCTTGACTCGAGGGCGATCTGCCAGCACTCGGCCGTTTCGATGGCGTCGGCCGGCCGCATCACCTGCAGGCCGGGAATGGCGCGCAACGCCGGCAGGTGCTCGATCGGCTGGTGCGTCGGGCCGTCTTCGCCGAGCCCGATCGAATCGTGGGTCATCACATAGATGACGCGCAGCTTCATGAAGGCCGCCAGGCGGATCGAGGGCCGGCAATAGTCGGTGAAGACCAGAAAAGTGCCGCCGTAGGGGATCACGCCGCCATGCAGCGCCATGCCGTTCATGGCCGCCGCCATGGCGTGCTCGCGGATGCCGTAATAAACGTAGCGGCCGGCGGGATCGCTGCGGGTCGCCGGCTTCAGCGATGCGGTCTTGGTGTTGTTGGAACCGGTGAGATCGGCCGAGCCGCCCACCGTGTCGGGCAGCACGGGATTGATGACCTCGAGCGCCTCCTGGCTCGCCTTGCGCGTGGCCCAGCCGGGCTTTTCCGCCGCGACCTTGGCCTTGAAGGCTGCGATCGCCTCGCCGACGGCGGCCGGTATGTCGCCCTTCTGGCGACGATCGAATTCGGCGCGGTCAGCTTCGGCCATGGCGGCATGGCGCTTGGTCCATTTGCGTCGCGCCGACTTGCCGCGTGCGCCGATCTTGCGCCAGGCGGTGAAGATCGGCTCGGGGATTTCGAACGGACCGTAGGTCCAGCCGAGCTTCTGGCGGGCGCCGGCGACTTCGTCCTTGCCGAGCGGCGAGCCGTGGGTGGCGGCCGTGCCCGCCTTGGTCGGCGCGCCATAACCGATGATCGTCTTGCAGGCGATCATCGACGGCTTGTCGGTGACGTTGCGTGCCCTGCGGATGGCGCGGGTGACGGCGTCGGGATCGTGGCCGTCGACGGCCTGCACGTGCCAGCCCGCGGCGGCGAAGCGCTTCTTGTGGTCGTCCGACGTGCTAAGCGAGGTCGGCCCGTCGATCGAGATGCCGTTGTCGTCGAACAGCACGATCAGCCGGCCAAGCCCGAGATGGCCGGCCAGGGTGATCGCCTCCTGGCCGACGCCTTCCATCAGGCAGCCGTCGCCGGCGATGACGTAGGTATAGTGATCGACGATATCGCGGCCGAAACGTTCGGCGAGCAGGCGCTCGGTGAAGGCGAACCCCACCGAGTTGCCCAGACCCTGGCCGAGCGGACCGGTGGTGGTTTCGATGCCGCTGGCATGGCCGTATTCCGGATGTCCCGCGGTGCGGCTGCCGACCTGGCGAAATCTTTTGATCTCGTCGAGCGTCATGTCGGCGTAGCCGGTGAGATAGAGCAGCGCATAGAGCAGCATCGAGCCGTGGCCGGCCGACAGGATGAAGCGGTCGCGATCGGGCCAACGCGGCTCCGATGCGTCGAACTTCAGGAACTTCGTGAACAGGACGGTGGCGACGTCGGCCATGCCCATCGGCAGGCCAGGATGACCGGAATCCGCCTGCTGCACGGCGTCCATGGCCAGGGCCCTGATGGCGTTCGCCATGTCGCGACGGGCGGCGGGTTGTTCATTCATTTATGTGAGCGCCGTGTGATTTTTCGGGGCGGCGGGCAACATGCCGACCGCCTATTGGCGCGTCAATGCGCAAAAGCGCTGGCACGACCAACATCTAGCGTCCGAGGACGCTCCACAGGGCCAAGATGTTGACCGCTCACCGGTGCACCACTTATCCTCCCGCGATGGAGCAGGCCGCGATGGAGCAGGTGCAGGCGGGAGCGATGTCCAAGGCAGCCACTGCGAAGGACCGCGTCGACAGCGCGCTGAGCCGACTCGAGTCGATGGTCGAGGCGCGGCTGCGTACCGAAGCGGACCGCGCCGAGGACCTTGCCAAGCGGCTGAGCAAGCTCGAGCGCCAGCACGATGAACTGCGGAAGGTGGCAATGGAGGTCGAAGGCCGGCTGGAGAGGGCGATGGAATACGTCCGATCGCTGCTGGCGGCTGATCAGAAGTGACGTCAGACTACTAAAAGTCCCCTCAACGCCTGCAAAGGCGCAAAAACAGGAGTAGCGGAAAATGCCGCAGGTCTCGATCCGGATCGCCAATCGCATCTACGAACTCGCCTGTGGCGACGGCGAGGAAGAGCGGGTCCAGGAACTGGCCGCTTATGTCGACGAAAAAGTCGGCGAATTGCGCAAGCAGCTGCCCGGCGCGCCTGAAATCAAGCTGATGGTCTTCGCCTCGCTCATCCTGGCCGATGAGAGCCGGGAGGCGCGCGGCATGGCCAAGGCCGCGGAGAGCGCGCGCGCCAGCGCCACCGACAGCGCCGAGACGCTGGCCACGGCGCTCGAGGACCTGATCACCTCGCGCGTCGACAAAATGGGCAAGAAAGTGAGCGGCGCGGCCTGACGATAGGCTCCGGCGCGCATTGCGGCCGCCGCTCCGAGTGCCTAGATTGGTCTCGGGGCGGATTTCTGCGCGGTGCGTGGTTCGCTTAAAACCCCGGGGCCAATAAGAACTCCTGGGAACTGTTCCTGGCCTTGACCGTGGTCTTGGCTACACGGTGCCCACCTGCTTACGCAGGCCTTGGAGGTTCTACGAGCCACGGCCCATGGTGGAGCCGCCCCACTTTGCTTCTACCGACATGACCCTGTTCGACGACAAGCGGACGCTGCGGAGCGCCATGCTGGCCTGGCGGGCTGCGCTCGCCGAGGACGAGCGGCGCGCCGCCGCCGAGGGATTGCTGGCGACCCTGCGGCGCGAGATGCCGTTCGAGACGCCGGCGGTGGTCTCGGGCTTCTGGCCGATCAAGGATGAGATCGACATCCGGCCGTTGCTGATCGAGCTGTTCAATGTCGGCTGCCAGTTGGCGCTGCCCGTCGTGCAGGGCCGCGGCAAGCCGCTGTTGTTTCGCGCCTGGCGGCCGGGCGATCCCCTTGAAGCAGGCGTATTCGGCACCCTGCAGCCTTCGGCGCGGCGCGAGACCCTGGAGCCCGATGCGCTGATCGTGCCGCTGCTTGCCTGCGACGAGGAAGGATGGCGCTTGGGCTATGGCGGCGGATTTTACGACCGCACGCTTGGCGGCCTCAGGGCGCGCCGCAACGTGACGGCGGTCGGAGTGGGCTTCAACGAGCAACTCGTGCCCGAGGTTCCGCACGGTTCCGACGATCAACGACTCGATTGGTTGTTGACCGACAAGCGTGCTTGCGCCTTTGTCTGAGGCATGAAGGTTCTGTTTTGTGGCGACATCGTCGGGCGCGCCGGCCGCGATGCCGTGATCAAGGAAGTACCGCGCCTGCGCCGCGAGCTCGGCCTCGATTTCGTCGCGGTCAATGGCGAGAACGCGGCGGCGGGCTTCGGCATCACCGCCAAGATCTGCACCGAGCTGCACGAGGCCGGCGTGGATTGCATCACGACCGGCAACCATGTCTGGGACCAGCGCGAGATCCTGTCCTACATCGCCCAGGACAAGCGGCTGTTGCGGCCGATCAACTTCCCGCCCGGCACGCCGGGCTGGGGCGCCAACCTGTTTCAGACCGCGCGTGGCCAGAAGATCCTGGTGCTGAACGTCATGTGTCGCCTGTTCATGGACGCGCTCGACGATCCGTTCCGCGCCGTCGATGCCGAGCTGGCCAAGTACACGCTGGGTGGTTCGGCACACTTCATCCTGGTCGATGTCCACGGCGAGGCGACCAGCGAGAAGCAGTCGATGGGCCACTATTGCGATGGCCGGGTGTCGGCGGTGCTGGGTACGCACAGCCACATCCCGACGGCCGACTCCTGGATACTGCCCGGTGGCACCGCCTATCAGACCGATGTCGGCATGTGCGGCGACTACGATTCGGTGATCGGCATGAAAAAGGACATCGCCGTGCAGCGCTTCCTGCGCAAAATGCCCGGCGAGCGCCTGGCGCCGGCCGAAGGCGAGGGCACTCTGTGCGCGGCGGTGGTGGAAACCGATGACCGGACCGGCCTGGCCCGCTCGATCCGCCCTCTCCGGCTAGGCGGTCGGCTGCCTCCGACCGGCTAGATTGCAGCATCTTGTATCCCACAGGCCCTATTTCTAACTATTAGAAGTAGCTTGAAGACCCTCGTTGACGGCTTGGGGAAAAACCGGCACCCTTTTGATGTTAAACGGTTTTTCGCCGCATTGGCGAACTGTCTTCAAGGTTAGAGGGGGCGTCGGAATCTAGGTTCCGACGTTTTTTAGCGGGGGCTTCGGCCCCCGCCTTTTTTTGTCCCCCGTCGATTGCGCGGTCTCTAACACTCCCAAAACCCACGAGAAGTGGTATAGCCGGCCCATCAAGTCACTGAATCTGGTTGATTGGGCGATGGCGGGCCATTCGCAGTTCAAGAACATCATGCACCGCAAAGGGCGCCAGGACGCCCAGCGGGCCAAGATCTTCACCAAGCTGATCCGCGAAATCACCACGGCGGCGCGGCTGGGCGCGGCCGATCCCAACGCCAATCCGCGCCTCCGCGCCGCCATGATCGCGGCGCGCGAGAACAACATGACGCGCGATACGATCGATCGTGCGATCAAGCGCGGCTCGGGCTCGGATGCCGAAGCCAACTACGAAGAGGTCCGCTACGAGGGCTACGGTCCGGGCGGCGTGGCGTTGATCGTCGAGGCGCTGACCAACAACCGCAACCGCACGGCGGGCGAGGTCCGATCGAGCTTCAGCAAGTACGGCGGCAATCTCGGCGAGACCAACAGCGTGTCGTTCATGTTCGACCGGCTGGGCGAGTTCCGCTTTCCGCTCGGCGTCGGCACGGCCGACGAGGTGCTGGAGAAGGCGATCGACGCCGGCGCCGACGACGTGGTGAGCGGCGAGGGGCCCGAAGGCCGGCATGAGATCTACTGCGCCCAGGAGACTTTCAACGCTGTCCGCGAGGCGCTCGAGACGTCGCTGGGCCAGCCGTCCGCCGCCAAGCTGACCTGGCGGCCCAAGACCACGACGCCGGTCGAAGGCGAGACCGTGCGCGCCCTGCTCGATCTCATCGCCGCCCTGGAAGACAACGACGACGTCCAGAACGTCTACGCCAATTTCGAGGTGTCGGACGACGCTCTGGCGAAGTTCGCGGCCTGAAGCGGGCGATGAGACTGATCGGCCTCGATCCCGGTCTGCGGCTGACCGGCTGGGGCGTGATCGACGTCGACGGCAACCGGCTGCGCCACGTCGCGCACGGCATTGTCCGGGTCGCCGCTACCGGCAGCCTGGCCGACCGGCTGCGGCAACTGTTCGACGGCGTCGCCGCCATCGTCGAGGCGCAGCGGCCGATCGAGGCGGCGGTCGAGGAGACCTTCGTGAACATCAATCCCGGCTCGACGCTGAAGCTCGGCCAGGCGCGCGGCGTCGTCATGTTGGCGCCGGCGCGGGCTGGCCTGCCGGTGTTCGAGTATGCCGCCAACCTGGTGAAGAAGTCGGTGACCGGCGTGGGCCATGCCGACAAGCGCCAGATCGCCATGATGGTCGGCCGCCTGCTGCCCGGTGTCGTGGCCGAGAGCGACGCCGCCGATGCGCTGGCGGTCGCGATCTGCCATGCCCATCATCGCGCCACCGCCAAACGGGTGGAGGCGGCACTTTGATCGCCAAGCTGAAAGGTGTCGTGGACCAGGTCGACGCCGACAGCGCCATCGTCGATGTCGGCGGCGTCGGTTATCTGGTTTCGGCGTCGGCCCGAACCCTGCGCAATTTGTCGGCGGGCGATGTCGTCACGGTGCTGGTCGAGACCATCGTGCGCGAGGACGCGATCGCCCTCTACGGCTTCCTCGAAACCGCCGAACGCGACTGGTTCCGCATCCTGACGACGGTGCAGGGCGTCGGCGCCAGGGTAGCGCTGTCGATCCTTTCCACCCTGTCGCCCGACGAGATCGCGCGCGCCATCGCCGCCCAGGATCGCGCCACGCTCAGCCGTCCGGCCGGCGTCGGCGCCAAGCTCGCCGCCCGGCTCGCGACGGAGCTCAAGGACAAGGCTGCGGCCTTCGGCGTCGCGCCAACAAGCAAGATCGCCGAGATGGCCTCGATGCCGGCAGGTTCAATCAACGAGGACGCGGTCTCCGCCCTGGTCAATCTCGGCTACAAGCGTGTCGAGGCGTTCGGCGCGGTGGCGCGCGTGACCCAGCGCCTGGGCGATGAGGCCAAGCTCGATGCGGTGATCCGCGCCGGCCTGCAGGAGCTGGCGCGATGAACGACGCCGATCGGCTGGTGGCGTCCAAGCGCGCCGAGGAGGATGCGGCCGAACTGGCGATGCGCCCGCAGACGCTCGACGACTTCGTCGGCCAGAAGCAGGTCCGCGAGAACCTGAAGATCTTCATCGCCGCCGCCAAATCGCGCGGCGAGGCGCTCGACCATGTGCTGTTCCACGGGCCGCCCGGGCTCGGCAAGACGACGCTGGCCCAGATCGTGGCGCGCGAGATGGGCGTGGGCTTTCGCGCGACCTCGGGGCCGGTGATCCAGAAGGCGGGCGACCTTGCCGCTCAATTGACCAATCTGCAGCCGCGCGATGTGCTGTTCATCGATGAGATCCATCGCCTCAATCCGGCGATCGAGGAAATCCTCTATCCGGCGATGGAGGATTTCCAGCTCGACCTCATGATCGGCGAGGGACCGGCCGCCCGCTCGGTGCGCATCGAGCTGCCGCCTTTCACCCTGGTCGGCGCCACCACCCGTTCCGGCCTGATGACGCGCCCGCTGCGCGAGCGTTTCGGCATTCCGCTGCGCCTGGTGTTCTATGAGCCGGCCGAGCTCGAGACGATCGTCCATCGCGCCTCGCGCGTCCTCCGGATGGGGATGGCCAAGGACGGCGGCGCCGAGATCGCCAAGCGCTCGCGCGGCACGCCGCGCGTCGCCAACCGCCTGCTGCGCCGTGTCCGCGATTTCGCGGCGGTCGGCGGCAATCAGGTGATCGACTCGCGCGTCGCCGATGAGGCCTTGACCCGGCTGGAGGTCGACGGGCGCGGGCTCGACGCCATGGACCGCCGCTACCTCGCCTGCATCGCCGAGAACTACGGCGGCGGGCCGGTCGGCGTCGAGACGCTGGCGGCCGCGCTCTCCGAACAGCGTGACGTCATCGAGGACGTGATCGAGCCCTACCTGATGCAGCTTGGCCTCCTGATGCGCACGCCGCGCGGGCGGCTGCTGTCGGAAGGCGGCTACCGTCACCTCGGCGTGGCGATGCCCAAGGAGCAGCAGCGCCAGCTCGACCTGCTGGCAAGCGGCGGTCCGGCGGAGGAGGCGTGAGCGCGCCGACGTCCGGTCAGCTTGCCGACGGCGTCCATGTGCTGCCGCTGCGGATCTATTACGAGGACACCGACGCGGCGGGCATCGTCTACTATGCCAACTGGCTGCGCTTCCTCGAGCGCGGCCGCACCGAGCTCCTGCGTCTGCTCGGCCAGCAGCACAGCGGGTTGCGCGACGAGCGCGGCGTCAACTGGGTCGTCCGCCGCTGCACCATCGACTATCTGAAGCCGGCGCGGCTCGACGAGACGATCGAAGTTGTCACCAGCTGCGGCGAACTGCGCGGCGCGTCGCTGGACATGATCCAGCAGGCTCGCCGGGGCGACGAGATTTTGCTCCGCGCCGAGCTCGTCGTCGCCTGCATGGGGCAAGGCGGCCGGCCGGTGCGACTGCCGCCGCACCTGCGGACGGCGTTGGCCCGGGTCACGCCGAACAGCGTCACGTCAGGCGCCTCGCCCCGCTCACGCCATATTCGAGTATAAACATCTGAACAACGGAGATTCCAATGGACGCGTTTGCGCAGGTCGCCGGAACCCCCCTCGGCGGCAGCACGGGACCGATCGACATGTCGGTCTACGGCCTGTTCATGCAGGCCGACTGGGTCGTCAAGGCCGTGATGATCGCCCTCTTGCTGGCATCGTTCTGGTCGTGGGCGATCATCTTCGAAAAGATGCTGCGGCTCCGCGCGCTGAAGCGCAGCGCGCAGTTGTTCGAGGACACGTTCTGGTCGGGCGTCTCGCTCGAGGACCTCTACGATCGGGTGGGAACCAAGCCGGATGATCCGATGTCGAGCATCTTCTCGGCGGCGATGCGCGAATGGCGCCGCTCGGTGTCGAAGGGCCTGGCGGCCAGCGCCACGGCGCGGTCGGCGCTTCGCCAGCGCATCGAGCAGGTCATGAGCGTCACGATCCAGCGCGAGATGGAGGCGATCGAAAAGCGGCTGGGCTTCCTGGCGACGGTCGGCGCCAATGCCACCTTCGTCGGGCTGTTCGGCACGGTGTGGGGCATCATGAACAGCTTCGGGCACATCGCGCAGTCGAAGAACACCTCGCTGGCCGTGGTGGCGCCGGGCATCTCGGAGGCGCTGTTCGCCACCGCGATCGGCCTGGTCGCGGCCATTCCCGCGGCCGGCGCCTACAACATCCTCAGTGGCCAGGTCACGCGCTACGCCCAGCAGCTCGAAGCCTTCGCCGGCGAATTCATCACCATCCTGTCGCGTCAGCTCGAGGAGCAGGTCTGATGGCAGGCGTCATCCCCGCAGCCGGTGCCGGCAGCTCCGGCGGCAGGTTCAGGCGGCGGCGCTTCACGCCGATCGCCGACATCAACGTCACGCCGCTGGTCGACGTCATGCTGGTGCTGCTGATCATCTTCATGATCACCGCGCCCCTGTTGCAGGTCGGCGTGCCGGTCGATCTGCCCAAGACGAGCGCCCAGCAGGTCGGCGGCAAGGACGAGCCGCTGGTCGTGTCGGTCAACGCCAAGGGCGAGGTCTTCCTCGGCGAAACGCCGTACGAGATCGCCGGCCTCGCCACCAAGCTCAAGGCCGTGCACGACGAGAAGCCCGACCAGCGCGTGTTCATGCGCGGCGACAAGGCAGTGGACTACGGAAAGATGATGGAAGTGATGGGTGTGGTGATCGACAGCGGCTTTCGTCAGCTCGGCCTGCTTGGCGAGCAGGCCCAGCAGCTCGGCAAGGGCGGCGGCACGGTGACGCCGGCGCCGGCGCCAACGCCCCGCGGACCACAGCAACAGCAGCAGCCGGCGCCGCGTCGGTAGAAGACCGGAGGCGAAGCGATCGATGGCCGAACGCTCCCCCGAAAGCCTCGAGATGCGCACACCGGCCATCGTGTCGGCGATGCTGCACGTCTTCGTGGTGGCGGCGGCGCTGCTCAATCTCGATTTCTTCAGCCGCCCGCCGCAGCTCGACCCCGAGCCGGTGATGGTCGAGTTCGAGGCGATCGACAAGAAGGCGGCCGCGCCCACGGCCGGCAATCCGCCGCCACAGCCCACGGACGTGCCGATCGCGGCGGAGGCGACCAAGGCGCCGCCGCCCCAATCAGCCGATCCGCCGCCGGCGCCCGAGAAGCCCAAGCCCGACGTCGCCGAGGCCAAGCCGCCGCCTCCGCCGGTGGAGAAAGCCAAGCCGGAGCTTGCCAAGCCGGCCGACGATCTCATTGCGCTCAAGCCCAAGGAACCCGAGCCGCCCAAGGTCGAGAAGCCGCCCGAACCGCCCAAGCCCGCGCCCGAAGTAAAGAAGCCCGAGCCACCCAAACCGCCGCCGCCGCCGAAACCGGCGCCTCAGAAGAGCGTCGATTCGATGATCGACGACATCCTGAAGAACAAGCAATCGCCGCAGAAGGTGCAGACGCCCGAGCAGCAGCCCAAGCCGGTGCAGCAGGTGACGCGGCAGGCGCCGGCTGCGCCCAATCTTGCCGCCGTCGTCACGGCGAGCGAGATCGAGGGTGTGCGCAACAAGATCCGGCCGTGCTGGAATTCGCTCGGCGGCTTGAAGGACCAGGGCCTGATCGTCACCCTGGTCGTCGAGATGAACCACGACGGCACGCCGGTGAAGGCCGAGCTCAAGGAGACCGGACGCTACAACAGCGACCCGACCTATCGCGCCGCCGCCGACGCCGCCCATCGCGCCATCATGAATCCGCGTTGCCAGCCGTGGCCGTTGTCGGCGGAAAAGTTCAACGCCTGGCGCACCATCACCTTCAACTTCGATCCGCGCGACTACTGACGGCCGCGGCACTATAGAGGCCCCCTCCCATGAACAAGAGGTTCGACATGATGCTTCACCGACGGTGGACGATCCTGGGCGGTGCCGCGCTCGCCGCCGGCTCGACGATGCCGGCGCGCGCGCAGCTCACCATCGACATGACTCGGCCGACCTTCGAGCCGGTGCCGATCGCGATCGTCGACTTCGCGGGTGACCGGGTCGGCGCCGATATCGCGGGCGTGGTCCGCAACGACCTGCAGAATTCCGGCCTGTTCCGCTCGATCCAGCCCAGCGCCTTCATCCAGCAGAACCTCGACGCCAATGCAGCCCCGCGCTTCGCCGACTGGCGCGGCATCGGCGCGGCCGGCGTGGTGGTTGGCCAGATCCAGCAGGTCGGCGGCAACATCAAGGTCGATTTCCGCCTGTGGGACGTCGTGGTCGGCCAGCAGGCGACCGGTCTTTCCTTCACCAGCCAGCCCGCCAACTGGCGCCGGCTCGCCCACATCATCGCCGACGCGATCTACAAGCGGGTGACCGGCGAGGAGGGCTATTTCGACACCCGCGTCGCCTACGTCTCGGAGACCGGCCCGCTCAACGCCCGTGTCAAGCGCATCGCCATCATGGACCAGGACGGCGCCAACAACCGCTACATCACCGACGGACGCACGATCGCGCTGACGCCGCGCTTCTCGCCGACCCTGCAGGAGATCGTCTACATGGCGTACGCCGAGGACCGCAGCCCGCCGCGCGTCTATCTGCAGAACGTCGACTCGGGCCGGCGCGAGCTTTTGGGCAACTTCCCGGGCATGAGCTTCGCGCCGCGCTTCTCGCCCGACGGCACGAAGGTGGTGATGAGCATCTCGACCGACGGCAACACCGACATCTACGAGATGGACGTGCGCGGCCGCGCCCTGCGCCGGCTGACCAATACGCCGGCCATCGACACCTCGCCGTGCTACTCCAACGACGGCACGCAGATCGTCTTCAACTCCGACCGCGGCGGCACGCAGCAGCTCTATGTGATGGGCGCCGGCGGCGGCGGCGAGCGGCGCATCAGCTTCGGCGAAGGCCGTTACGCCACGCCGGTGTGGTCGCCGCGCGGCGACTATGTCGCCTTCACCAAGATCTCCGGCGGCAGCTTCGGCATCGGCGTGATGCGGCCCGACGGCGGCGGCGAGCGCATGCTGGCCAGCGGCTTCCTGGTCGAGGGACCGACCTGGGCGCCCAACGGCCGCGTGCTGATGTTCTTCCGCCAGGCTCGCGGCGCCGGCGTGTCGCTGCATCAGGTCGACATCACCGGCCGCTTCGAGCGCCAGGTGCCGACTCCGACCGATTCGTCGGACCCGGCCTGGTCACCCTTGATTCCGCAGTAGCGAACGATATGATTGTTGTTGTCGACCCGAGCGTATCCTGACGCTCGGGTCGTTGTTGTCAGGGAGAGCTTAAAATGCGCATGATCAAGGCGTTCGCGGCCATTGCAGCGATGATCGTCATGGCCGCCTGCAGCAGCGAGCAGCAGGCTGCGGCCCCCGCGACCACGACCACCATCGCCCCCGGTTCGGTTGCCGACTTCCGCCAGAACGTCGGCGACCGGGTGTTCTTCGACACCGACATGTCGACGATCCGCGACGATGGGCGGACGACGCTCAACCGTCAGGCCGAGTGGCTGAAGAAATACACCAACTACCCGATCACCATCGCCGGTCATTGCGACGAGCGCGGCACGCGCGAGTACAACCTGGCGCTCGGCGAGCGCCGAGCCAACGCGGCGCGCCAGTACCTGATCGCCCAGGGCGTTCCGGCGGCGCGCGTCAAGACCATCAGCTACGGCAAGGAGCGTCCGGATCCGGTCGGCTCCGACGAGGCGGCCTGGGCGCTCAACCGCCGTGCCGTCACCGAGCTCCAGTAAGCGCCCCGGCGGAAGCGGGCCGTATCGAGAGTGTCGACGACGCCGGTCGCCCCCGCGACCGGCGTTTTCATTTGGCGGGCGTTTTCATTTTGAGGCTGAGCGGCCCTGCCTGAAAATGGCCGCGTTTGAACTGAAACTGTCGCGTGCCATGAAGACGTACCGCTCTCGCCTCCTGCCCCGTTGGTTGTTCGTGATCGCGCTGGCCGTGCCGACCGCGGCGGCGGCGCAGCGCATGGACCCGGTCTATGTCGAGGATCGGCTCAACCAGCTGCAGCAGGCGATCACGCTGCTGACCGGCCAGATCGAGCAGCTCCAGTACCGCAACCAGCAACTGCAGCAGCAGATGGAGAAGATGCAGGCCGACTACGAGTTCCGCCTGGAGCAGATGGAGAAGGGCGGCCGTGGCGGCGCCGCGCCGCGGCCTGCGGCTCCGGGCGGCAATCTCGCGGCTGCGCCGCCGCCGGCCGGCGCGCCTCCGGCATCGTCGCCGCCATCGCCGGCCGGCACGGCCAACGGCGACCAGCAGTACCACGACGCCTTCAAGAAGCTGCAGGACGGCGACTACGCCGGCGCCGAGAAAGGTTTCAAGACCTTCCTGCAGGGCAATCCCAAGCACGTCCTGGCGGGCAACGCGCAGTACTGGCTGGGCGAGACCTATTATGCTCGTCGCGACTACCAGAACGCGATGACGGCGTTCGCCGAGGGCTACAAGGTCTACAAGGCCAGCCCCAAGGGTCCCGACAATCTCTTGAAGCTCGGCGTCACGCTGGCCGCACTCGGCCGCAAGCCGGATGCCTGCGCGGTGTTCGCCAAGTTCGGTCAGGACTACCCGCGCGCCACCGATCTGCAGAAGCGCCGCGTCGACCAGGAGCGGCAGAAGAACGGCTGCGGGTGATCGGGCAGCCGGCACCGGCGCTGGACGCCGCTGCCTTTGCGCGCCTGATGGCGCCGTTCGAACCGTTCGAGGCCGCTGTCGTGCTCGCCGTCGCCGTTTCCGGCGGCCGCGATTCGCTGGCCCTTGCATTGCTGGCGCAGGATTGGGCGACCGGACGCGGCGGGCAGGTGGTCGGGCTGGTCGTCGATCACGGCTTGCGGCCTGAGTCGGCGGCAGAGGCGGCCGTCACGCTCGACGTGCTGGCACGTCACGGCATCGACGGCGCAATCCTCACCTGGTCCGGCGCCAAGCCGCAGGCCGGCGTGCAGGAGGCGGCGCGGTCAGCGCGCTACCGGCTGCTGCGCGACGAATGCCGCCGTCGCGGCATCATCCATCTGCTGCTGGCCCATCACGCCGACGATCAAGCCGAGACCGTGGCCATGCGCGCGGCCCGTCGCAGCGGTCCTGCCGGCCTCGCCGGCATGGCGGCGCAGATCGAGCACCCGGAAGTGCGCCTGTTGCGTCCCTTGCTTAGCGTGCCGCGGGCATGGCTCACCGCAACACTGAGCGCACGCAGCGTGCAGTGGGTTGACGATCCTTCCAACAGCGATCCGCGCTTCGAGCGGGCGCGGATGCGGGCCGGCCCGCGTTCATCCGCGCAACCGCCAGACACGGGTGCCGAACGCCCGGCTCGCGAGCGCTCGCTCGCTCGCGCGGCGGTCGAGGTGCTGGAGTTCGACCAGGATGGCCTGGCCGCCATCGACTGGAGCTGCTTTGCCGCGCTCGGCGCGGACCTGCAGGCAAGTCTGCTGAGCCGCGCGGTCCAGGCCTTGGGCGGGCGAGACCATCCGCCGCGCCGCGACCGCCTGGAGCGGGCGGTGCATCGCCTGTGTGGGCCAGCCGACCGTGGAAAATCCGGCAAGAGCCGGGATTTCACGCTTTCCGGCTGCAAGTTGATGCTGCGGCAAGCGCCCGACGGCCGCCGGCTGCGCTGGATTGTTCGGCCCGAACATGGCAGGAACATGGGCCAGCCCCTCGTTCCGGCTGCATTTTTTGCTTGCGACGCGCCGGCCGCTTCCCATTTAGATTAAGCTTCCACCCCAATGGACAAAGCCAGTGAACCCGTTCAACCGTAACGCCGCCTTGTGGATCGTCATCGTGCTGCTGCTGGCGCTGCTCTACAGCGTCTTCCAGGGCGGGGCGACCCGGACGGCGGGCAACACGGTCTCCTATTCGGACTTCGTGCGCGCCGTCGAGCAGCGCCAGGTCCAGGACGTGCGGATCCAGGGCAACACCATCAGCGGCACCTTCCGCGAACCGCGCAACGGCATCCAGAAGTTCGCCACCTACGTGCCGAGCGCGCCGGTCGACGAACAGCTGATGCCGATGCTGATCAAGAACGTCGATCGCGTCGATGCCGGGCCGGCCGAGGAGGGCGTCAATCTCGGCAGCATCTTCGTGAGCTGGCTGCCCGTCCTCGTTCTTGTCGGTGTCTACATTTTCTTCCTGCGCCAGATGCAGAGCGGCACCGGCCGCGCCATGGGCTTCGGCAAGTCGCGGGCGCGGCTGCTGACCGAGAAGCACGGCCGCGTCACCTTCGAGGATGTCGCCGGCATCGACGAGGCCAAGGCCGAGCTCGAGGAGATCGTCGACTTCCTGAAGGACCCCCAGAAGTTCCAGCGCCTGGGCGGCAAGATCCCCAAGGGCTGCCTGCTGGTCGGCCCGCCGGGCACCGGCAAGACCTTGCTGGCGCGCGCCATCGCCGGCGAAGCCAACGTGCCGTTCTTCACCATCTCGGGCTCCGACTTCGTCGAGATGTTCGTGGGCGTCGGCGCCAGCCGCGTGCGCGACATGTTCGAGCAGGCCAAGAAGAATGCGCCGTGCATCGTCTTCATCGACGAAATCGACGCGGTCGGCCGCCATCGCGGCGCCGGCCTGGGCGGCGGCAACGACGAGCGCGAGCAGACGCTGAACCAGTTGCTGGTCGAGATGGACGGCTTCGAATCCAACGAAGGCGTCATCCTGATCGCCGCCACCAACCGGCCCGACGTGCTCGATCCGGCGCTGCTGCGGCCCGGCCGCTTCGACCGCCAGGTCATCGTGCCCAACCCCGATGTCGGCGGCCGCGAGAAGATCCTGAAGGTCCATATGCGCAAGGTGCCGCTGGCGCCCGACGTCGATCCGCGCGTGCTGGCGCGCGGCACGCCGGGTTTCTCCGGCGCCGATCTCGCCAACCTGGTCAACGAGGCCGCCCTGCGCGCCGCCCGCGTCGGCAAGCGCCTGGTCACCATGGCCGACTTCGAATACGCCAAGGACAAGGTGTTGATGGGCACCGAGCGCCGCTCGATGGCCATGACCGACGAGGAGAAGAAGCTCACGGCCTACCACGAGGCGGGCCACGCCCTGGTCGCCATGCACGTGCCCAAGAGCGATCCGCTGCACAAAGTGACGATCATCCCGCGCGGCCGCGCGCTCGGCGTCACCATGCAGCTGCCCGAACGCGATCATTTGAGCCACACCAAGCAGTTCCTCGAATCGCGCCTAGCCATCATGTTCGGCGGCCGCATCGCCGAGGAGATCATCTTCGGACCGGAGAACGTGACGACCGGTGCGGCGAGCGACATCCAGGTCGCCACCCAGACGGCGCGCGGCATGATCACCGCCTTCGGCATGTCCGAGAAACTCGGCCGCGTGCGCTACCAGGCGAACGAGCAGGAAGTGTTCTTGGGCCACGCCGTGACCCAGACCCAGAACGTCTCGGAGGCGACCGCCCAGCTGATCGACCAGGAGGTCCGCCGCCTGATCGAGGAAGCCGAGGGCAGGGCCCGCCAGATCCTGACCGATCGCCTGGAAGACCTCCACCTGATCGCCAAGGCGCTGCTCGAGTACGAGACGCTGAGCAACGACGAGATCGGCACCATCCTGCGCGGCGAGAAGGTCGTGCGCGACGATACCGGCGGCGCCGGCGCCGGCCCCGATCGCCGCCGCCGTGCCTCGGTGCCGACAAGCCAGGGCACCGGCCCGGCGCCGGGCGGCGCCAATCCCGAGCCGCAGCCGGGCGTTTGACGGCGGCTTTCGCCGGCCTTTCGCTCGACCGCACCCTCGGTCGCACAAGGGTGATGGCGATCCTGAACGTCACACCTGATTCCTTCTCCGACGGCGGAGAGCACCTCGACCCCGCGCAGGCCATCGACGATGGCCTGCGTTTCGTTTCAGAGGGTGCCGACATCGTCGATGTCGGCGGCGAGTCGACGCGGCCCGGGTCGCGACCGACCGCGCCCGACGAGGAACTGCAACGCGTCCTGCCTGTCGTCGAGGGTCTGGCCAAGCGCGACGTCATCGTCTCCATCGACACACGCCGTGCCTCGGTGGCGCGTGCCTGCCTGGATGCCGGCGCGCGCATCGTGAACGACATCTCGGCGCTCGAGGATGACCCCGAGCTGATGCCGCTGGTCGCCCAGCGCGGCGTGCCGGTGGTCTTGATGCACCGCCGTGGCCGGCCCGAGGACAAGTACGTGGTTCCGGCCTACACCGACGTGGTCGAGGAGGTTCGCGATTTCCTGGTGGAGCGCGCCCAAGCCTGCCAGCAAGCCGGCATTGCCCGCGATCGGATCGCGCTCGATCCTGGCATCGGCTTCGGCAAGAACCTCACGGAGACCATGACTCTGATCGGCGCCGCCGGCCGCCTGGCTGATACCGGCTATCCGGTCGTGATCGGCGTCTCGCGCAAGAGCTTCATCGGCAGGCTGACCGGCATCGCCGAGCCGCGTCGGCGCGATCCTGCTTCGATATGGCTGGCGGTCGAGGCGGCCCGCCGGGGCGCCGCCATCGTGCGCGTCCATGACGTTGCCGGCACCCGCCAGGCCCTCGCGGTGTCGGCGGCAATGCGATAAGTTGCGAGCACAATGCTCCGCTCCCTTTTCGGCACCGACGGCGTGCGCGGCCGTGCCAACTCAGAACCGATGACCGCCGAGATCGCCATGCGCATCGGCATGGCGGCCGGCCAGGTCTTCAATCGCGGCGGCCATCGCCATCGCGTGGTGATCGGCAAGGACACGCGGTTGTCCGGCTACATGATCGAGCAGGCGCTGACCGCGGGCTTCCTGTCGGTCGGCGTCGACGTGCTGCTGCTGGGCCCGCTGCCGACGCCGGCCGTCGGCTTCCTGACCCGCTCGATGCGCGCCGATGTCGGGGTCATGATCTCGGCCTCGCACAATCCCTACGAGGACAACGGCATAAAACTGTTCGGCCCCGACGGCTTCAAGCTCTCGGATGCGGTCGAGGACCTGATCGAGCAGCTCGTGGTGACGCCGTCTAAAACCCATCTCGCCGCGCCGGCCGCGATCGGCCGCGCCAAGCGCATCGATGATGCGGATGGCCGCTATATCGAGGCGGTGAAGGGCTCGGCCGCGCGCGGGCTCGATCTCAGCGGGCTCAAGATCGTGGTCGATTGCGCCAATGGCGCCGCCTACAAGGTGGCACCCACCATATTGTGGGAGCTCGGCGCAGAGGTCATTCCGCTTGCCGTGACGCCCGATGGCTTCAACATCAACGGCAATTGCGGCTCGACCTATCCCGCGCTGCTGCAGGAGCACGTCGTGATGCACCATGCCGACATCGGCATCGCGCTGGACGGCGACGCCGACCGGGTCGTGCTGGCCTGCGAGCACGGCCGACTGATCGACGGCGACCAGCTGATGGCGACCATCGCCGACCAATGGATGGGCGATGGCCGGCTGGCCGGCGGCGGCGTGGTCGCCACGGTGATGTCCAATCTCGGCCTCGAGCGCTATCTCGGTGCGCGCAAGCTCAAGCTGGTGCGCGCGCCGGTGGGCGACCGCTACGTCCTCGAGCGCATGCGCGCCGACGGCTACAATTTGGGCGGCGAGCAGTCCGGCCACATCATCATGATCGACCATGCCACGACCGGCGACGGGCTGATGGCGGCGCTGCAGGCGTTGGCGGCCATGATCAAGAGCGGCCGACCGGCCAGCGAGACCTTCCGTGCCTTCGAGCCGGTGCCGCAGCTCTTGAAGAACGTCCGGGTCGGCGACGCCACCGCCGCGCTCGCCGAGGTGGCCGTCACTCAGGCGATCGCCGCCGCTGAGGCGCGGCTCGGCAGCGCCGGCCGTATCCTGGTGCGCAAGTCGGGCACCGAGTCCTTGATCCGCGTCATGGCTGAGGGCGACGATTCCGATCTGGTGCGCCTCGTCGTCGAGCAGATCATCGACGCGATCCCACGGCCTTCGGCGTGACCATGAAGGGCCGCGTCCTGATCGTCGCCGGCTCCGACTCGGGCGGCGGCGCGGGCATCCAGGCCGACATCAAGGCGGTCACCGCCATGGGCGCCTTCGCCGCGACCGCGATCACGGCCTTGACCGCCCAGAACACCGAGGGCGTGCATGGCGTCGTGGCGGTCGAGCCCGCCTTCATCGCCCAGCAGATCGAGGTCGTGCTGACCGACATCGGTGCTGATGCGCTCAAGACCGGCATGCTGCACAGCGCCGAGGTCATCGCCACCGTAGTGTCCTCGCTCAGGAAGCACGCGCCCGGCGTGCCGCTGGTCGTCGATCCGGTGATGGTCGCCACGGTCGGACATCGCTTGCTGTTGAGCGAGGCGGAGGCCGCCTTGCGCGAAACGCTGCTGCCGATGGCGGATTTGCTCACACCCAACCTGCCCGAGGCCGAGATGCTGGCGGGCTTTCCGGTGAGGGTCGAGGTCGACATGCGGCGCGCCGCCGAACGGCTGGCTGCGCTCGGCGCCAAGGCGGTGCTGATGAAAGGCGGCCATCTCGAAGGCGACAGGATCATCGACCTCTTGTTCCACGACGGCCGGTTCGATCGTTTCGAGGACCCGCGCATTGCAAGCCGCAACACCCACGGCACGGGCTGCACGCTCGCCTCGGCAATCGCTGCAGGGTTGGCCCAGGGCATGAGCCTTTTGGACGCCGTGGCGCGGGCGCGGAACTACGTGCGCCAAGCCATCGCAACCGCCCCCGGCTTCGGCCGCGGCCACGGCCCTCTCAATCATGCGGTGGCGATCGAGGGCGCGTAGTTCTGAAACCCTAGCTCGGAAGCGGAAGGCTCGAGCGGTTCGGTAATCGCCTGGCGATGAGGCCGATGCCGGTCTCAGGCGGTTTCGGCCGCGGTCCACAGTCGCGCTCAATCGCGGTGACGGCGGAAGGCGGAGAGGCGCCTACCGGTCGCCTGTAAGGGTGCGGATTTTCTCGCGCGACATTTTGATCGCGCCGATCCAGGCGGCGAGATTGACGGAATCGCGTTCGCGAGTCTTGTCGGAGGCTTGGCCGCGCATCGCTTCGGCGCGCATCGCCTCGTTCTCGCTCCCGCTCATCGTTTCGAACTCCTTGAGGATCGCCGCGAGATCGCGATCGGTCTCCCGCAATCGCGAAAGGGCCGGGTCGATCGTTGAGTCGGCGGTCGCCTTCAGGGCAGGGTACACGCGCAGGTATTCGTTCATTCTGCCGAGTTCCGTGCGGAGCTTGCCCGCGCGGATGACGGAGTCGCCGGCCATCTGATGCGCGTCGGGCGCGGAGTCAATGTTCCTGATGTAGTCGAGCAGGTCCTTGTTGCCGAGGGCCGCGAATTTCTCGAGATCGAAAGCGACGTAGCCGCCGCCTTGCGCCGACTGCTCGCGCTCCGCCTGGGCTGCCGCCTCGTTCGCCAGGTCGCGATTCTCCAGGCCGTTGAGACCGCTCGAAAGGGCCAACAGGAAATTCTGCAGCGCCTCGATGGCATATTTCAGCACGGCCAGATATTCCGACGGCTTCATTGCGTTCCAGTTCTTTTGCAGGTCCGCGAAGTCCTTGCCCCAGCCCTGCGCTTGCGTCGGCGCGCGGACCGTGCCGACCTTGCTGGGAAAGCCCTCGATCAGCCTCGTCAGTCTCTGGGCGATGTCGGTCAGCTTCGCGAGGATCTCGGTAATTCTCGCGCAATAGAGGCTGACCTGAGTCCTGAGGTTGCCCTCGTTGCGGCCGTTGATCAGGGTCGCGACGTCCTTGACGATCTCGATGACCGTGACGATGTAGGTCTGCGTTTTGGCCACATCTTCGGCCAGCTCGGTGATGACGTCGCCTTGCTGGAGCGCCGCATCGCCGATGAACCCCAAGTGGATCCCTTGCGCGGCGAATTTCGCCGTGTCGCCTTTCGGGGTATCCAGCCCCTTGTTGAAGAGCTTGGTTCCCGTATTCGCCAAGTCGACGATCGCCGTCTTCGCGTTGGGGATCAGTTTGGCGCGTGCCGCCAGCAGCGTTTTGCCTTTGCCGTTGACCACGAAGTAGATGTCCGCGACCTTGCCGAGCGCGACCAGGAGATAGGAAATCGTCAGAGATTTATCGAGCTGCGCCAGGTTCCTGGAATTGATCGACGATTCGACCAGCGCGGCCGAATGATCCGAATAGGCCCCCTCCATGCGGGCGGCCTTTTCAGCGAGCATCAGCAGATTGCCGCGCGCCTTGATCGTCGTCTCCACCAGCAACAAGGTTTGCAGCCGCTGGGCTTCGAGCCGGCGCACCGTTTCGTTGGCCTCCTTGAGCGCCTCCATCTCGGCATCGGCACGTAGAAGGGTCTGCCGGGCGCGCTCTTTTGCAACGTCCTGGGAATTGTTGGGCATGTCGCTCTCCCCCCGGAGCCTTCTCCACAAAGGCGCGTGGACGTCCTCGAAGCCGAGGTACCCTAACGGCCGGTCGGCGCGGAGTCGAGGCTGCCGTGCCTCCCGGGCACCTCGCCAATTGCAACAGCGCTTGCGGGAATTGCGGGAATTCGAAACCCAGGACTGCGTCAGATCAGGCTGGCGTCCTTGGCCACCGGCTGGGCCGGCGTCCACTTGCCGGCCTCGGCCAGCACCAGGAAGTTCCAGACTTCGCGGTTGAAGGCGTCGGGCTCCTCGATGTTCACCGTATGGCCGGTCTTGGCGAACACGACGAGCCCGGCATTGGGCATGACGCGCTTGAGGTAGAGGCTCGGCTGCAGGCAGGGCTCGTCCTCGTCGCCGCAGACGATGAGCGTCGGCAGGTCGAGCTTCTTCCATTCCACCTCGAAGTCGTAGAGCGACGGCCGTTTGCCCTGGTAGTTCTCCATGGTGTTGGCGGCGCCGACGTCGGCATGCTCGGAGAGATTTTTCACGAACTCGGCAAAGCCGCGCGGATCCTTCTGCTTGAAGCGCGAGCGCGTCGGATTGGTGGTGAGGCCGTTGGCATACTTGGCCATGCCCTCCTGGCGGATGCGCCGGGCCGTCGTCTGGGCATCCTTCTTGAACCGCTCGTGGCCGTCGCGTCCGGCGCCCGAGCCGACGCCGGCGAGCGTGAGCGAAAGCGCGCGGTCGGGGTGGAGCCGGCCGAAATGCGCCGTGGCGAAGGCGCCCTGCGACAGGCCGACGACATGCGCCTTGGCGATCTTCAGATGGTCGAGCATGTGCCGCGCGTCGTCGACCGCGTGCTTCTGGCCGTACATCGAACCGACTTCCGGCACGTCGGAGCCAGGATAGCCGCGGAAGGAGTAGGTAATGCAGCGGTGCCGGCGCGCGAAGAAACGCATCTGCGGCTCCCAGCTCCGCCAGTCGCCGCTGTATTCGTGGACGAACAGGATCGGCGAGCCGCTGCCGGCTTCCTCGTAATAGAGCTTTACGCCGTCGGGTGTGGTTGCGTGCGGCATTTTTCGACTCCAGCGCTAAGCGCCAAACCGTTCCAGCCGCTCGAGCACGGCGGGGATCTTGTCGTCGGCGACGTTGGCGAAGGCCAGCCGCACGAAGCGCTCCTGGCCCGCGCCGAACATGTCGCCCGGGATGGTGAGCAGGTTCTCCTCGTCGGCCAGCCGCTTGGACACGTCGGTCGAGCGTCGGCCGGCGAACGGATGTTCGACATAGGCGAAGTAGGCGCCGATGCTGACCAGCCGCCAGCGATTGGAGCGCTTCAGGCCGCCGCCCAGAAGGTCGGCGCGCACCCTCAGGCCCTCGGTGTTGCGCCGCGCCCAGGGCAGCAGGTTCCTGAGCCCGTAGAGCGCGGCTTCCTGGCCGAGCCGCGGCGGGCAGATCGAGACGCAGTCCATCGCCTTCTCGATCTCGGCCATCAGCGGGGCGCCCGCGGTGATGCCGCCGACCCGGTAGCCGGTCAGTGCGAACACCTTGGAGAAGCTGTAGAGATGCACCAGCGTGCCGCGCCACGACGGATCGCCGAACAGCTCGTGCGGCCGCTCGCCCTCGGGCAGGAAGTCCTTGTAGGTCTCGTCCAGGATCAGCGCGATGCCGCGCCGGCGGGCGAGTTCGTGGAAGGCATGAACGGTCTCGCGCGGGTAGACCGCGCCGGTCGGGTTGTTGGGCGAAATCAGCACGATGGCGCGCGTCTTGGGGCCGATCAGCTTTTCGGCATCCTCGGGGTCGGGCACCGCGCCCGAACCGGGGCGAAAATCGAGCGCCACCGGCTCGATGCCCTGCATGCGTATCCACATGTCGTGATTGAAGTAGTGCGGACGGGGCAGGATCACCTGGTCGCCGGCGCGGGCCAGGCTCATCAGGGCGAGACAGAAGGCCTGGTTGCAACCCGACGTGATGCCGACCTCGCCGGCCGTGATGGCAGCGCCATAGAAGCGGCCGAGATGGGCGGCATAGTCCTCGCGCAACGCCGGCAGGCCCAGGGTCGGCGTGTAGCCGTGCATCGTCGGATCGAGCAGCAACTCGCCCAGGTGGCGTCGCAGCTCGAGCGCCGGCGGATAGCCCGGCACCGCTTGGCTGAGGTCGATCAGCGGCCGGTCGGCGGGGAAGCTGCGGCCGAGCACCCAGCGTCTGGTCTCGCCGATCGGCGAAGGCTCGACCGCTGCAAGCCACGGATTGGCGGCGACAGTGGTCTGCATGTCAGTCGATCACAGTCGCCTGGCGATTTCGATCGTGGCGAAAGCAAGACCCATGGATCGATTTCACAGTCATTTTTCGCACGATGGTCCTTTCGCCGTTGCCGCCGGCCGGAGCATCCGGGTCCTCTCGGAAGCTGTCAAACAGCTGACAAAGCCCGTCCTGTCCGGAAATGCATTGCTTGATCCGAGGCTTATGCATAGCATCCCCGTCAAGACTCCCTCTGAGAGTCAACGAAACGCGCAGGAGGAAATTGCATGGTATCCCGGAAAGTCAGTCGTCGTCGTTTTGTGGCTGGAACCGCGGCCGCATCGACGGCGTTCGTCGCCGCGCCCTTCGTTCGCGGCGCCTATGCCGCGGGCAAGCTGAACGTGGGCTTCTGGGACCATTGGGTGCCCGGCGCCAATGCGGCCACCGAGACCCTGATCAAGGAATGGGCCGACAAGGAGAAGGTCGAGGTCCAGATCGACTTCATCACCTCGCAAGGCAACAAGCTCCTGCTGACCACGGCGGCCGAGGCACAGGCGAAGTCGGGTCACGACATCCTGGCGATGGCCACCTTCCTGCCGGCGCGCTACTCCGAGCAGCTGACGCCGATGAACGACGTCGTCGAGCAGCTGATCAAGGATAACGGCAAGGTGAACGCCACCGTCGAGTATCTCGGTAAGATCGGCGGCAAGTGGCTTGCCGTCCCGGCGACGGTGGGCAGCCAGATGAAGGGGCCGTGCTCGCGCATCGACCTCATGAAGGACCTGGCCGGCATCGACATCCAGGCGATGTATCCTGCCGGGGCGCCGCCCAAGGCGGACAACTGGAACCTCGACACCTTCCTCAAGGCTGCCGAGGCTTGCCACAAGGGTGGCAAACCGTTCGGCATCGGGCTGGGGACCACCTCGGACTCGGTCGACACGATCGGCGCGATCTTCCACGCCTACGGCGCCGTCCTGGTTGATGCCAAGGGCGAGATCGTGGTCAAGAACGACCAGGTCCGTCAGGCGCTCGACTACTACAAGAAGCTCATGGCCTTCCTGCCGCCCGACGTTCCGTCGTGGGACGATTCGTCCAACAACAAGTGGCTGATCGCCGGACAGGGCGCACTGATCATGAACCCGCCGAGCGCCTGGGCGGTGGCCAAGCGCGATGCGCCCAAGGTCGCCGAACAGTGCTGGACGCACGGCTTCCCCGCCGGCCCCAAGGGCCGCTTCGGGCCGTTCCTGCCGTTCTTCTGGGGCACCTGGAACTTCAGCAAGAACCAGTCGGCGGCCAAGAGCCTGCTCGCCTATCTCTCGCAGGCCTCGTCGGCCGAGAAGATGGTGGCAGCCAGCGGCGGCTACGACCTGCCGTCGTTCGAGAAGCTCACCACCTTCAAGACCTGGGCCGAGGAAGGACCGCCCAAGGGCACGCTCTACCACTATCCCAACCCGCACAATCACCAGATCCTCTCGATCGCCGCGGCGCCCGCGCCGCACAAGATCGCCGAGCAGATCTACACCCAGGGCATCGCGACCCAGATGGCCGTCCGCTACTACAAGGGCGAGGCCATGGACAAGACACTCGACTGGGCGGCCAAGGAGATCGAAGGCTTCATGCGCAACTAGGCAGGCGCCAAGCATCGGCGGGGCGCAGCCTTCGGGTGGCGCCCCGCCGGACGCCTAAGGCACTTGTAACGTCCGGAGCTAGTAATGGCAGACATCGCCGCCAGAGGACATATCTCGGTCACCGGGGACAGCCGCAGCAGCCTGCACAAGCTGATGCAGCGCAAATCGACCATCGCCTTCCTGATGGCGCTGCCCTTGATCCTGCTGATCACCCTGCTCGTGGCCTATCCGGCGGGCTACGCCGTCTACCTCGCGACGCTCAACAAGGGCATGACCCGCTTCGTCGGGCTCGGCAACTTCGACTTCCTGTTCGGCCGCGACACCTTCTGGATGGTGGTCTACCAGTCCTGCCTGTTCGCGATCACCGCCGTGATCTTCAAGGCGATCATCGGCTTCGTGGTCGCCCATTTCGTGCACAACATCCCGAGCAAGGGTCAGCGCAAATGGCGCGGCATGCTGTTGGTTCCGTGGGTCATTCCGCCGGCCATGAGCACGCTCGCCTGGCTGTGGCTGTTCGACCCGTCCTACTCGGCCTTCAACTGGATCTTCGAGCATATCGGCCTCGACCGCATCGCCTGGCTGGGCGAGACCGGCTGGGCGCGCTTCTCCGTCATCCTGGTCAATGTGTGGATCGGCGCGCCGTTCTTCATGATCATGTACCTGGCGGCGCTGAAATCGGTGCCCGAGCAGCTCTACGAGGCGGCGGCGATCGACGGCGCCACCTGGTGGCAGCGCATCTGGTACGTGACCCTGCCGATGATGCGCAACATCATCGCCATCACCGCGCTGTTCTCGCTGATCGTCACCTTCGCCAACTTCGACATCGTGCGCGTCTTGACCAAGGGCGATCCGCTCAACACCACGCACATCTTCGGCACTTGGGCATTCCGAGTCGGCATCGAAAGCGGCGACATCCCGTTGGGCGCCACTGTCTCGCTGTTCATGGTGCCGATCCTGGCGGTCGCCGCGACCTTCATCCTGCGCGACATCACCAAGCGGGGGAGTGAAGTCTGATGGCCGACGCCGCGATTGCCGCCCGCACCGCCTCGACGCGGTCCCGCACCGGATACGGCAGCATCAGCCGCGACCGCCGCTGGGCGCTGCGCTGGTCCTATTTCTTCCTGGTGCTGTTCGCCATCTTCTTCCTGCTGCCGCCGCTCTACATGCTGATCACGTCGCTGAAATCGAGCGCCGAGATCTCGGCGGCGACCAATCCGTGGTGGGTCTATTCGCCGACCCTTGCCAACTACATCGAGCTGCTGACGCAGAACCAGTATCTCACCTTCTTCCGCAATTCGGCGATCGTCTCGGTGTTCGTGGTGGCGATCACCATGTCGATCAGCGTCATCGCCGCCTTCGCCCTCGCCCGCATGCGGTTCTGGGGTTCGGCGACGCTGGCGACCGGCGTCTTCCTGACCTACCTGGTCCCGGAAACGCTACTGTTCATCCCGCTGTTCAAGATGTTCGCCTGGGTCAACGAGACCTTCGACATCCAGCTGATGAACCACTGGTGGACGTTGATGATCCTCTATCCGACGCTCACCGTGCCGTTCGCCACCTGGATCATGATCGGCTACTTCGCCTCGATCCCCAAGGAGCTCGACGAGGCGGCGCTGATCGACGGCGCCTCGTGGATGCAGACGCTGACCAAGATCTTCATCCCGGTGGCGCTGCCCGGCATCATCGCCGCCACCATCTTCACCTTCACCGTGGCGTGGGCGCAGTTCCTCTATCCGCTGGCCTTCACCACCTCGACGACCGAGCTGGTGCTGCCGGTCGGCATCGTCACCACCCTGATCAAGGGCGACGTGTTCAACTGGGGCCAGATCATGACCGGCGCGCTGCTTGGCGCGGCGCCACCGCTGATCATCTACGCCTTCCTCATGGACTACTACATTGCAGGTCTGACGGCCGGCGCGACCAAAGGGTAAGGGATACAATGGCTCAGGTAACGTTGCGTAATGTCATAAAGAAATATGACGAAGTCCTGGCCGTTCGCGGCATCGACCTCGACATCACCGACAAGGAGTTCATCGTGCTGGTCGGGCCCTCGGGCTGCGGCAAGAGCACGACCTTGCGCATGATCGCCGGTCTCGAGGAGATCAGCGACGGCGACATCGCAATCGGCGGCCATGTCGTCAACGACGTGCCGCCCAAGGATCGCGACATCGCCATGGTGTTCCAGAACTACGCGCTCTACCCGCACATGAACGTCTACGAGAACATGTCGTTCGGGCTGAAGCTCAAGCGCACGCCCAAGGACGAGATCGACCGGCGGGTCAAGCAGGCCGCCCAGATCCTCGACATCACCGAGCTTCTCGATCGCAAGCCCAAGCAGCTCTCGGGCGGCCAGCGCCAGCGCGTCGCCATGGGGCGCGCCATCGTGCGCGATCCCAAGGTGTTCCTGTTCGACGAGCCGCTTTCCAACCTCGACGCCAAGCTGCGCGTGCAGATGCGCACCGAGATCAAGAAGGTTCATCAGAAGGTGCGCACCACCACGGTCTACGTGACCCACGACCAGGTCGAGGCGATGACGCTGGCCGACCGCGTGGTGGTGATGAATGCCGGCCTGATCGAGCAGGTCGGCTCGCCCAACGACCTCTACCATTCGCCGGCCACCAAGTTCGTGGCGGGCTTCATCGGCTCGCCGGCGATGAACTTCATCCCCTGCCATCTCGAGCAGGCCGCCGGCGCGTTGCGCGTGCGGCTGAGCGACACGCTCGCCTTTCCGGTGCCGACCGACCGCACGGCGCGCTACACCAGCCATGTCGGCAAGGCCAACCTCATCCTCGGCCTTCGTCCCGAGCACATCATCGAGACCCGTCCGCATGTCGAACCCAACCAGCACGATTTCGAGAACGTGATCGACGTCGTCGAGCCGATGGGCATGGAAACACTGGTCTATTTCACCATCGCCGGGGCGGAGCTCTGCGGCCGGGTCAATCCCAACGCCGGGGCGACGGCGGGCAAGGTCATGAAGCTCAGGGCCGACCTCAGCAACATGCACCTGATCGACGACGGCACGGGCAAGGTGCTTTAATGACCGGGGCGGGCCGTCCGGCCCGCCCCTGTCATCCCGAACGAAGGGAGGGATCTTTTCTGAGGCTCCAAAGATCCCTCGCCGTGCTCGGGATGACAAATGTTCAAAATTCAAGGAGACATCGATGGCTTCGTTGACGGGCAAGGTCGCCTGGGTGACCGGTGCTGGCTCCGGTATCGGTCAGGCGGCGGCGATCGCGCTCGCCAAGGAAGGCGCCACCGTGGTGTTGACCGGACGGCGCAAGGAGCCGCTCGACGCGACCGCCGCGGCCATCAAGCAGGCGGGCGGCAAGGCCATCGTGAAGCCGGGCGATCTGATGAAGGCCTCTTCGGTGACCCGTATCGCCAACGACATCGATAAGAAGTTCGGCCGCTGCGACATCCTGGTGAACAATGCCGGCGTCAACATCCTGGAGCGGAAGTGGAGCCAGCTCACCCCGGCGGGTGCCGAGCTGGTGATCGATGGCAATCTGTCGAGCGCCTTCTACTGCTCGACCGCGGTGCTGCCGCTGATGCGCAAGCGCAAGGACGGCGTGCTGATCCATACTTCGTCGATGGCGGGCCGCCAGGCGAGCATCCTGAGCGGTGCGGCTTATTCGGCGGCCAAGCACGGCGTGGTGGCGATGAGCCACACCATCAACATGGAGGAGTGCGTCAACGGCATCCGCTCCTGCGTGGTCTGCCCGGGCGAGGTCGCGACGCCGATCCTCGACAAGCGGCCAGTGCCGGTCACCAAGGAAGAGCGCGCACGCATGGCCCAGTCGGAGGATGTCGGCGACCTGATCCGCTACATCGCCTGCCTGCCGCCGCACATCGTGATCAACGAGGTCATGATTACCCCG
>Ga0070698_100000496_pt1 | contig 41868 bp, 80 predicted proteins | sample KBSK1502metaG_FD_65477 | JGI IMG/M metagenome (GOLD analysis project Ga0070698, IMG submission 65477) | Corn, switchgrass and miscanthus rhizosphere microbial communities from Kellogg Biological Station, Michigan, USA - KBS K1-50-2 metaG | ecosystem: Host-associated > Plants > Roots >...
AGTCGCCGAGGCGGCGCTGAGGTTGGCGAACTTCGAACTTCAGTTGCCGGTGGTCGGGTCGGAGGGTATCGAGGTCGACGACGTGGTGACGGTCGTGACGTGCCTCAACGACACCGACCTGGTGGGCCGGACGTTCGTCGTCACCGGGGCGTCGAGGAAGTCGCACGCGACTACGCGGAAGCTGCCCATGCTCGAGATCCTGAGCTGATCATGGGCCTCAAGGTCAACGGCATGGACGACTGGCTGGCCGACCTGCGCTCGCTGCCGGAGCGGGCGCCGAAGGTGTTCCGCCGAATCGTGGAACGCGCAGGCGTGCAGATCAAGAAGGACTGGCGCGCGCGCTGGCGGGCGATCTCCACAGACCACGGCCACATCCCGCACCTGATCCGGGGTGTCAGCTACGACATCACCGAGCACGGATCCGACTTCTCGCTTGAGGTCGGCGTCGATCCGAAGAACCGGCAAGCATTCCTGTCCAAGATCATCACCTACGGGACGTTGACCTCGGCTCCGCACGACGCCGGCCAAGCTGCTCTGGACGCCGAGCTACCGAAGTTCGAGCGGGCCGTCGGGAAGGCCGCCGCCGATCTGCTCGAGGGCGGCAAGCCTTGACGGACCAACTCGACGAGCTGCACGCGCAGGTCGCGTTCACCGCCCTGGCCGCGAACGCGAACCTCATCCACGTCTTCGATGGCGTCGTCCCCAGCCCCACGCCGGACCCGCCGTACGTGCTGATCTACACCCGGATCTCCTGGCCCCGCGATGGCATCGGCACCGCCCTGTCCGCGACGCAGAAGACGATTACCTGCACCTACACCTGCCACTGCGTCGGCCTGTCCCCCCGCGCCGCCCGGGGCGTGCAGATGGAAGTCCGGGCCACGCTGCTCAACCTGCGCCCCGTCGTCAGCGGGCGCAACTGCGGCCCGCTCAAACAGGACGAGCAGCTGGAGCCTGACCGCGACGAGTCCACCGGCCGGCTCGTGGTCGACGCAATCTCGACCTATTCGTACACAAGCACCGGCTGAGTCCGGCCCTCACCCATCCACATAGGAGGCGCGTCGGATGACGCTGCAAGGATCCCAAACGGTCGCGCCGCCCTCCAGCGGTGTCCTGACCACGCCAGCCGCGCTCACACCGGCCGCGACCGACACCATCTCGGCGGACTCGTTCGGCCCCAACGGTCTGATCATGTTCGTGGTCACCACCGGTACGACCACCGACGTGACCGTGCTGGACCCGACGCTGACCCAGCAGGGCTACGCCGGCACAGTCCCGTCGCTGGTCGGTACGGCCACCGGGCACCGTGCGGTGTTCATTCCGCGCACGGCCATCAACTACGCCACCGGCGTCGCCTCGGTCACATTCTCCGGGGCGCGCACCGGGGTTACCTACTACCTTCTAAAGGTGTAGATCATGTTCGCCGTGGTCCGGCATCCGGACATCGAAACCGTCGGCATCGTTCCGCAGGCCGCCTTCGAGATGCACCAGGCGAAGGGCTTCTACCGCGTCTCCGAGTGGCGGGACAGCCCGTCCGACTTCTACCTCCCCGACTACGCCGACGGTGTCGACCTCGACGCCCCGGAGCCCGAGCCTGCGCCGGTCAAGAAGCCGGCCAAGAAGAGCGATGAGGAGAGCAGCGAATGAGCGTCGTCATCATCGACGGGCGTGTCCGGGTCTACTGGCTGACGGCGTGCAGCAACATCGCCCTGCCAACCGTGGCGGAGCTCAACGCCGGCACCAACCTGACCTCGTACATCAACCCGGACGGGCTGGACATCGGCAACACGACGGGCAAAGTCAACGTGGGCAACGTCGGTAGCACCTTCACGCTTGAGCGGATGGGCAGGCGCAACCCGACGGTGTCCCTGACCTGCCACCACGACGCCACCACCGGCTCCACCGATCCGGCGTGGAACCTGCTCGTCTACCGGGCGACCGGATTCTTGGCCGTGCGTATGGGTGTGGACACGACGACCGCGTGGACGATCGGGCAGGGCGCCGGTGGCACGACGGGCTCGGTGGAGATGTTCCCGGTGGAATGTGGCGAGTACATGAACGTCAAGCCGCAGCTGGACGGCAGCTGGGACTTCACCGTCGACCTCGGCGTCTACCTCGACCCGAACAAGCGATCTGTGGTTGCCTGATGGGTCGCTCCTTCGACGACATTCGCAAACTGGCTTCGCTCGCCACCGACACCGTTCCGCTATGCCTCGCCGGGGATCTGCTCGAGCAACTCGGCCAGCTCGAGCGGCAACTGGCCGACGCCCAACCGGCGACCAACCTCGAAGGCGTCTCGCCGAAGCGGGCCATCGCGGAGCGGATCGTCGAACTGCAGGAGGCGATGCGCGAGGCGACGGTCGACTTCCACCTCCGGGCGATGCCGAGCCGGGAATGGACGGCCTTCTACCTCGACCAGCCGGAGCGCACCGAGGGCGAACCCGCCAAGGACTGGGAGGCTCGCTACTTCCCGTGGCGGGCTGAACTGGTGGCCCGCACCTGTGTCGACCCGGAGATGACCGTCGAGCAGGTCGTTGAGTTGGCCGACCTGCTCCACTTCCACGCCTGGGCGATCCTCGCCGGCCGCGCCTACATGCTCAACATGGGCGAGGTTGATGTCCCAAACTCCGAAGCCGCCTCCGTACTGAGCCAGGACTCAGAGACGACGTAGAGGCGGCGACCGAGGCCGGCACCAGCTACAGCGTCTTCCGCGGCGCCCAGCTCACCACCGAAACCACGTACGAGTACGAAGATGGCCTGCTGGTCCGTGGTTGGACTGTTTCCGATCCGGAGTGGACGGACACGGATCGCGGGCTGCTGCTGGCGTTGCGGGCCGAGCGGGCCGAGACCTGCCCGATGTGCGGGCATCTCATGTCCGAGTGCCGCGATCCGAAGACGAAGGGCACGTGGACGGTCACCGAGGTCATCTGCGAGGCGTCACGGGTGGCGCAGGCGACAGCCGAGAACTCCCGATCTCGCGGTGCATCGTTCATGACCCGACGCACCTGACGGGAGGTGCGCCATTCCGCGCAAAGTAGCGGTAGAGGCAACTCTCGAAGCTGCGAAGTATCTCGCCGCTGCGAAGGCCGTAGAGCATTCGACCGCGGCGATGGACGAAGAGATGAAGGAACTCGACAAGTCCATCGACAAAGTGGACCGGGACCTGGCCGAGTTGGCGGCAGAGTCGGTTGCGGCGAGCGCGGCGATGAAGTCCCTCGACGCGCAAACCAACAAGGCCAGCAGGTCGATGGACGGCCTGAGCCGCAACGTCGAGGACGTCGAGCAGAGCATCGACGGCGCCACGAAGTCCGTCCGGACCCACGGCGAGCAGGTCCGCATTCTGCGTGCGGAGTATGAGCAGACGACGAAGCGGATCGCCGAACTCGACGCCCAGTTCCTCGCCGGCGGCGACGGCAAGGCCATCGAGAAGAGTCTGCGCGAGCAACGGTCGCATCTGGCCGCGATCCAGCGGATCGCGAGGGAAATCCAGCGCACCACGGGCACGAAGTTCAGCCTCACCGGCGACGACAGTAAGCCGATCACGGGTGTGCTCGAAGGCATTTTGGGCGGCATCCCGCAGTTGGGCGGAGTTCCGCCCCAACTGGTCGCCGGTGGTGTGGCCATCGGTGCGGCTATCGCGCCGGGCATTTCCGCGGCCGTGGCCGGGGCTCTTGTTGGAACGGTCGGGGCCGGCGGCATCGTCGGCGGTGCGCTGCTGGCGTCGCAGGATCTGCGGGTGCGTGCTGCCTTCGGGGATCTTAAGGAAACCTTTCTGCAGACGATGGAACCCGCGGCGGCGGCGTTCGTCGAGCCGGTCACGAAGTCCGTAGACGTACTCAAGGCTTATCTCGCTGGCGGAACGATTCAGTCTGTCATCCGGTCTGCTGCCCCGATGACCGACGAATGGATCAACGGCATCATCGGGTTCATCGACAAGACCTCGGAAGGTCTCGACGTCGCCATCGACCGCTCGCAGCCGCTGTTCGACATGTGGGAGAAGGAGCTACCGGAGACAGGCAAGGCCGTCGGGGAGTTCTTCCGGTCCATCTCGGCCGACTCACCCGGCGCGGCCGCAGGTCTGAAAACGCTGTTCGACGTCCTCCAGGAAGGCACCCGTGAGACCGGCGACGCTATCGGCGGCCTCACCATCCTGAACCACCTGCTGACCTTCCCCGGCGCATCCGAGGGCCTACTGGATGTGATCCCGTGGACCGGGTTCATCGGGATCATTGGCCGCATCGGCAAGGGTCCGGAGATCCAGTCCGCTGGCCAGTACATGACTGGCTTCGTCAACACGACCAAGTTGGCGTCGGCGGCCCTGATCGAGGAGCAAACCGCTCTTCGCCAGACCGAACAGAAGACACGCGACCTTGCCATCGCCCAACTCGACGCGACGGCGAAGGCGCGGGACCTGAAAGACGCCTGGAACGAACTCCACGGCGCGCAGATGTCCCTGGACGAGTCGCTGAAGCGCGCCTACGACGGACTGAAGCAGGTCGAAGCCGCCTTCCAGGGCGCCGGCAGCGACTCCGTGAAGGGCGACAGCCAGAGCGCGGTCGACCGGCGGTACGCGCTGGAGCAGGAGGCTACAGCTGCTATCGCCGTGGCCCAGGCGTACCTGGACATGACCGGCGACGCGGCTGGCGCGCAGAAGAAGCTCGACGACTTCAAGAAGAAGGCCGAGGAGGCGACTGGGGCGACCGGCGCCGCCCGGAAAGAAGTCGACAAACTTGCGGACTCGCTGTTCAGGTTGCCGACCAAGCGGGACATCTTCGTGACGACCTACATCCGGACGGTCGAAGGTGACTTCCGCTCTGGCGAGCGGGACTCGAGCGGGCGTCCGGTCGCGGCCGGTATCGACACCCGCGCCGAGGGCGGTCCGCTCGACTACGGCACGCCCTACCTGTTCGGGGAGAAGGGCCCGGAGGTCGGCGTCTTCGGTCCCCGCGGCGGCCAGATGTACTCCAGCGCCGACTCCCGGAACCTGACCCGGGCGTGGGCCGGTGGAGGAGGCGGCGACGCCCGGCCGGTGGTCATCAACGTGTCGGGCAGGGCCACCGCCGCCGATCTGATCGAGACCATCAACACCGAGGTTCAGGCCCGCGGCGGCCGCCTGGCCGTACTGGGGCTCAAGGGCTAGATGGCTGTCGCGTTCCGCTCCAGCCAGAGCGTCACCAACGGCACCGCCGGCACGTCGGTAACCGTCGCCAAGCCGGTCGGGATCGTGGACACGGGGGCGAATCCGGACCGCGACCACCTGTTCGCGTTCATCTCCGCCGCCGGTACACCGACCATCACCCCGCCGGCCGGGTGGACGCTGATCGACTCGGTGGCGTCCGGGTCGGCGGTGACGCTGTGGGTGTACCGCAAGCTGGCCTCGTCCGAGGGCGCCAACTGGACGTGGACGCTCGGTACGTCGCTGCGTAACTGGGGCGTGGTAGGCGCCTACACGGGCGTGGATCCGGACAGTCCACTGTTCGCGACCGCCGAGGATTCGACCCTGACGGGGTCGCTGTCGCTGGCCAACGACAGCACCCTCACCGCGTCGGGGCTGTATGTCACAGCCTCGGCCGCGACCCGCACCGCGTCGGGTGTCGCGACGACGTGGACGGCCACAGACTTCGACGGCCTGACCGTCAGCGAACGCGCCGACCTTTCCACCAACGCGGGCGCCGGCACCGACATCTCGGGCGTCGTGGCCGACGTGTCCTGGCCGCAGCCCTACCCGAACAACGTGATCTCCACGACCACGGCGTCGCAGACCCAGACCGCCGGCGTGTCCGAAACCCTGTCGCTGGCGCCGTACTTCGTCCCCTACGGCGGGGGTGTCGCCAGCACAGGCCTCGTGGTCGAAGCCGCCTTCGGGGTTGACCCAGACTCGGACTCGTCGGCGTGGACATGGACAGCCCTGTCGGCGTATGTCCACGAGCCGGCCAAGGTGGTGCTTCGCCACGGCCGATCCAACCGGTCCTCGGTGGCCGCCCCGAGCGAGTTGCGCATCACGCTGATCAACCTGGCCGGCGAGTTCACCAGCCCGACCGGGGCGTACGCGGCGCAGATGATCCGGAACCTGCCGATCCGGGTGAGGCTCAACGGGTTCGGCGTCTCCGTCGGCGGCGCCGGCTACCACCGCGGCACGTTCTTCCTGTCGTCGCTGCGCCCGCGCTGGGACGCGGACCTCAACTTCGTCGACATCGTCGCCAACGGTCGGCTACGCAGGGTGCAGCAGCGCGAAGAGCCGCTGAAGTCGGCGGCCTACACCGCGATCGCCCGCATGCCCGCCACGGCCGGCCGGGCGACACCGGTGGCGTACTGGCCGTTTGAGGACGAGTCCGAGGCAACCACGGCGGCGTCGGCGGTGCCGGGCGTCAACCCGGCCCAGGTCACGCTGGTCAGTTTCGGCGCCGACTCCAGCGTGGTGGGTTCCGCGCCGTTGGCGACGGTAGGACCGTCGTCCGGCATCACAGCACTGGTCCCCTCCTACGCCCCGACCGGTACGTGGACGGTCATGTTCGTGGCCAACGTCCCGTCGGAGCCGTCGGCGGCGTTCGGCCTCCTGGGCTGGTACACGACCGGCACCGCCGTCGCCTGGCAGGTGACCGTGGAGCCCGGCACGCCCAGCACCGTGCACATCAAAGCCCAGAACGCCGCCGGCACGTTCGTCCTCGACGACGCAGTCAACATCGACGAGGCCACCTTCTTCGGCAAGCCCCAGTTCTGGCGGATCACCGCCACACAGAACGGCACCGGGGTCGACTACAACCAGACCTTCGAGGGCTTCAGCGGCGGCGTCATCTCCGGGGCCGGCAACAGCGGCACCCTCGCCGCCTTCACTGCCGGGAACGTGGCCCGGTTCAACCTGTCGCCCCAGGCGGGTACGACCCCGTCCACGGCGTTGGGGCACGTCGCGCTGCACACTCTGGCCGGTGCTGATGGCACGTTCACCGCTACCGCGGTCCTGGCCGCGAACACGGGCGAAACCCCGTGGCTGCGGTTCAACCGGCTCTGCGACGAGCAGGCCATCCCCAACACGTACGACGTCAGCGACAACGTCGACCTGCAGATGGGCCCGCAGGGCATCGCGTCGTTCATGAACCTCATCCGCGAGTGCGAGACCGTCGAGGGTTGTGTCATCACCGACTCCGGCACGAACGTCGGTGAGACCGGGGTGCTGTGGTTCCCGGCCCGTGACGACCGGGACAACGCCGCCGCCGCCCTGACGTTGGACGTGGCGCTCGGTCAGGTCGCCCCCGACTTCCAGCCGATCCTCGACGACCAGGACATCGTCAACGACTCCGAGGTTTCCCGCACCGACGGCTCCAGTGCCCGCGTCACCGACGAGGCGTCGATCGCCAAGGAAGGCCGCGTCAAGGAGCAGGTCACCGTCAACACCGAGGACGACCGTTTCCTCGCCGACCTCGCCGGCTGGCGGGTCAACCTCGGCACCGTGCAGGGTATGCGGTTCCCGTCGGTGACCTGGAACCTGCGCCAACCCAACACTGCCAGCCTGGCTGAGGCCTGGGTCAACATGCTGCTGTTCCAGCGCCTCGACATCCTCAACCCACCGCCGCAGTACCCGCCGGACGACATCGCCACCATCCTCGAGGGCTACACGGAGACCATCTCCAGCGACACGTGGACCGTCACCGGGAACCTCAGCCCGTATGACCCGAACCACGTCATCGTGCTGGCCGCTCCGACCGGCGACACGTCGGAGTTCCTGGGGCGCCTCGCCGGCGATCCGAACTGTGCGCTGCGGGCGGCGATCAGCAACTCGGCCACGTCGCTGCTCGTCGACCCGAACCGCTACCGCTGGTCCACTACCGCCGACGACTTCCCGATGGACATCCGCCTCGGCGGCGAGGTCGTCACCCTGTCCGGCATCGCCACCACCGCGGGGACGTTCGTCGCCGCCGGAGCGGGGAGCTCGGCCGACAACGCCGCCGTCTCGCCCGCGCTGTACGCCGGCAACACCGCCGGGGACCTGATCGTCGTCGTGGCCGCGATCCGCTCCTCGGGCACGGGGACGCTTGTCACGCCCACCGAGTACACCCGACTCACGAAGGCCTTCGGCGCGACCGACAACGTGCAGGTGTTCGTCAAGGTCCACGACGGCACCGAAGCCGCCCCCACCGTCACACCTTCGGGCGGGGCTGCGGGCGACACCGTCTCCGCGGTGACGATCGGGCTGCGCGGCACACCGACCACCCTCACCAACCTGGACGACATCGTGGTCGCCGCCCTGTCGCAACTAAACGGCTCGGCGACGAACATCGCCTACCCGGGGCTCTACACCAAGACCCAGGAGGGCTGCATCTTCCTGATGGTCGGGTGGCGCCAGGACGATTACACGTCCATCGCCCCACCCGCCGGTTTCACCGAGGCGGTCGAGGTGTCCACCACCACCGGCAACGACCAGGGCCTGTATGTGGCGTACCAGATCCAGACAACTCCCGCCGTCGTCAACGAAGGCTCGATGGTCGTCACGACCGGCGGCGGGGCGGCCATCTCCCGCGGTGCGCTGATCGCGCTCGCCGCCGGCTTCCAGACCTTCACCGCATCAGCCCGTGGCGTGAACGGAGCCGTGAAGGCGCAGACCGCCGGCACCCTCATCGAGATCGCCGCCCCCGGCGTCCTCGGAATGTAGACAGGAGACTCCGTGGCGCTCACCACCCTCCCCCCGGCAGGGTCGAAGCTGCGGGCGTCGGTCCTGGCCGCGCTGATGGCCGAGCGCATGCCCATCACCGCGCGGAAGACCGCCAACGAGACGATCATCAGCAACGCGACCCTGCAGAACGACGACGAACTGTTCGTCCCCGTCGAAGCGTCCTGCGAGTACCACATGGAGCTTCGGCTCAACTACACCTCCGGCACGGCGCCCGACTTGAAGATCGGCTGGACGTATCCGACCGGCACGACGATCCGCTGGTCCGGGGTCGACTCGGACACGGCCGGCGCGGTCCGGATCTCAGGCAACCTCCTGGAGACGTCGGTGCCCGCGATCTGTGGCTCGGGCGCTGACCTTCAGGCCGCCTATACCGGCATGGTCGTCGTCGGGGTGAACGCCGGGACGCTGCAGCTGCAGTGGGCCCAGAACACCCTGACCGCATCCAACTCCACGGTGTACGCCGGTTCGTTCCTGACCATCAAACGCACCGCGTAGCGATGACCGCCTTGTACGTCGACGTCTCCCACTACGACCGCGACCGCCGCAGTGCCCCACTGGACTGGGCCGCGATCTCCGCCGCCGGTCTGCCCGGTGTCATGCTGGCCCGCTCCAGCTACGGCGATCCGCAGGGATTCCACCCGGAGACCCGCTACTTCCGCGAACACCTCGCCGGTGCGGCGGCTGCTGGATACCAGGCCCGGGGCGGCTACCACAACCTGATCCACGGCGACGCGGCGTGTATCGGCCGACAGGTCGACTATCTGCGGTCCGAGATGGACGCCGCCGATGCGACGTGGGCGATGCTGGATGTGGAGCCGTACGAGGCGTTGAAGGCCAACGACCTGTGGCCCCGCTGGTCGGACGTGCAGGCGTTTCACGACCGGTGGGCGCAGGTCGAGTCGCGGGTGTTGTGCAACTACATCGGCCAATGGGTGTGGTCCGGCTGGCTAGGTAAGCCTGACCTGACCCAGCTCCGCGGGCCGCTCACCAACGCGAACTATCCGATGGCGGCCCCGACCCACCCGGATGCCATGTACGCACAGGCGGGCGGGGATGCCGGCCCCGGCTGGGTGTCGTATGGCGGTCGCGTGCCGGACGTCTGGCAGTTCACGTCGCGGGCCCCGCTATCCGGCGCTTCGGCTGCCACCGACGTCAACGCCTACCGCGGTTCTCTCGACGACCTGATCGCGATGCTGGGAGGCGACGTGGCTTCAGCGGCGTACAAGGCGTGGCTCGCGGCGGGTAAGCCGTTGACGCCATGTCAGCCGATCCGCGACTACGTGGCCCGGCTGAAGGTCACGTTCCCGCGTGGCGCGCAGGCGAACCTGTTCGGTTGGTACGCGAACGACGCCCACTATCAGGCCAGCCTGCCCGAGGATCACACCCCGTTCTCGGCCACCGGATGGCCCTCACCGTCGCCGCGGTGGGTGGTGTTCGCCACCGACGTGATGCACCGGCCCGAGCTCGGCGTCGACTGCAACGTCCTGTTCCCGTATTGGCTGGCCGAAGCCAAGGCCGGCCGAACGCCGTGGGTGAAGTACCTGATCTGGCAGGCGAAGCTCTACGACGTCCGCAACGGGTGGCGCCCGGTCGCGAACTCGGGCCACTTCGACCACATCCACATCTCGATTCGCACGGACCACCAGAACACGTCCCTCGGTGCGTGGTCCCTGGTCCCTGGAAAACCGCCCACGCAAGGAGACGACGACATGGCCCAGCAGGTGTTCCTCTACGCGGGCAAGTACTGGATGGGCGACGGCAACGAGCGGAAGGTGGTGTCGTCGCTCGTCGGCAAGACCACCCCCGAGACGAACGTCGTCACCTCGGCGTGGAAGGTCTATCCCGGCGCTGATGGCCTCGGGCTGCCGGCGCCCGACCTGACCGTCCGCGGCTGGACCGACGCTTTGGTGGATCTCGCCTTCGGTACGGTCGCCACCAACCAGCCGGTGGAGATCTCCGTCGACCTGGACGATGAGGACATCGCCGCGCTCGCGGCGAAGGTGGTCGGGGCGGTCCCGAGCGCCGAGGACATCGCCGACGCGGTGGTTGACGAAGAGTCCGCGCGTCTGAAGGAGTAGCCGTGGCCGGCACGCCTCCGCCTCGTCGCCAGGACCGCAAGCCCGGGCTGGCCGTGGACTCGTCCGGCGGCCCGGTCATCGACCCCACCCAGAACGTTTTGGACCTGGTTGAGGCGGCCATCCGCCGCCAGGACGACCTGCGCGAATCGGAGTCCCGCCACATCCGGGAAGTGGCGAGGCTCCGCGCCGAGCACGCCGAAGACCTCCGCAAGGCCGAGACCGCCCGCATCGACGCCATCCGCGCGGTCGACGTCGGGGCGGTGAACCGCGCAGCCGAGGTGTCTGCCCAGCAGGCCACCACCCTCGCCGTGCAGGTGGCCCAGTCCGCCGAGACCCTGCGGACCCAGGTAGCGGCGGCGGCCACAGCGGCCACCGTCGCGCTCGCGGCCGCGCTGGAGCCGATCCAGAAGGACATCGCCGACCTGCGCCGGGCTCAGTACGAGGCTCAGGGCGTCAAGTCCAACGTGGGGGAGTCAAGGCTCAACTACGGCACGATCCTCGGCGCCCTCGCCGTGCTGGTCGCGATCGCCGTCGCGCTCTTCAAGTAACACCCCGCCCGGGCCTGGACCCCGCCCGTGGCAAGCACCACCGCAAAGGCGACCCACGTGTGGACCATCGAGGACTGGCAGGCCCTTGGCATCGTGTGCGGCGCGCTCCTCGCCCTCATCACGCTCGCCGGCCTGCTGTGGCGGAAGGTTGTCATACCGATGCTGGAGACTGTGCGGCTGGTGTCGACCCTGGTACGGCAGCTGGTCGGGGACAGGGAGTCGATCCCGCCGCGCCCGTCGCTGATGGACCGGCTGACGAGCGTGCAGAACAACCTCGCCGAGCAGGCCGTCGAACTGGCCGAGGTGAAGCGCGCCCAGGCCGAGCATCTGGAGTGGCACGCCAGCCCCGGCGGACGTCCGGCCGCGTCCACGCCGGTGCGTCCCAACGGGCAGCAGGGGCGGCGCTAGCGCTCGGTTGAGCGAATCGCCTCCCACTCGTCGGCCGCGCGGCGAAGTTTGGCCGCGAGGTCTGGGGCGTTTGGCTCGACCCCATCCGCGCCGGCCCGGAGACCGGCCACCCGCTCGTCTAGGTCGAAGACGGGGACATAGATCGTCTCGCCGCGCCGGGGCTCAGTGCTCATCCCGCTAGTGTGCACCCTTCCTAGCGCTGATCCAGGTCCCGGTCACACCCCGGCGGCTTGAGCTTCGCCCAGCAGCCCGCGGTCGTGCAGTACCAGACGTGATGCCCGCCCGACTCGGCTGCCGGGCAGTCGCACCCGACCCACGACTTGGTGACGGAGCCGATCTCCAGCACGTGCCCGTGGGGGCATGTGGCCGGGATCCACGCCGGCCACCAGTTGGGTCTGCTGCTCACGGCGAGATGGCCCGCGCCGCGATCTCACCGTCGATCGCCGAGTGGAAGACATCCTCGGGCACGACGGCCGAGCTCTCGTCGCCATCCTCGATCAAGCCCACGGTGTGTGGCAACGTCCACGTCTTGCCGCAACGCGAGCACAGCAGGTGGTAGGCGAACTCCCCATCGAAGTGACCTTGGAACCCGCAGGAGCACCGGAAGTCGAGGCACACGTCGGTGCCACTCCACTGGATGCTCGCGTTCGGTAGCGGCTTCTCGTCGAAGTCGCCTGTGGCCCACGTGTCGCCCATCAGTAGAGAGTAGGTGTCTTGTGGACCGATATGCCAAGGCCGTCGTCGGAGCGATCCTGGCCGGCCTCGGTGCGCTCTCAACAGCGCTCACCGACGGCGTCACCGCCACCGAGTGGGTGCTGGTGGCCATCGCCGTGTTCGGCTCGTTCGGCATGGTGTGGGCCACGCCCAACGCGCCCCCGAAGCCCTACGAGCCGCCGACGTCGGACTCGATGTCGACCACGGTCAACGTCGGCGACGCTCAGCCCGGTACGCCGTTCGCCCGCCCCGGACTGCACGAGAGACTGATGGAGGACCACACGTGAGACGTGATCACATCGTCAGCGTCAGGCTGACCGGGGCCGAGTTGGCGGCCCTCCGCGAGATGGGCGCGCCGAGCGACGTCCTGCGCGACCTGCTCAAGGACCGGATTCGCGGCAATCAAACTGTCGTGCGGAATCCGCCGACGGTGTACCCGACCACGTTCGTCGTGCCGACCCATGTCTCGTGGTTCGACGGCACCGCCGGCGCCCAGTGGCCCCAGTCGGTGACGGCATGAACGTCATCTTCGTCCTGCTGTTGCTCTTCGGTGCGATCATGTTCGGGTTGGTGGCGTTCGGTGTCGCGTCGTCGCGGATCAACCTGCTGGCGCTCGGGCTGCTGGCCTGGATCTGCGTGCCGCTCATCGGCGCGATACAGGCGCTGTGATTCCCCTCGTTTGACGTAGTCTGACGTTCAACATAGAGACGCCCCCGCTTCGGCCTCACGGCTGGAGCGGGGATGTCGTATGTCTGAGTAAACGCGATGTCGGAGGATGGGCGTACGCTGGCCCTGATCGTCCTACGACCAACACAAAGAAGCCCCCGTCTTGACCTCACGGTCAGGGCGGGGGCTTCTCGTCATGCACCTGGACACCCGGCCGGAGTGTCCACGCTGCCTAGCGTACGACTGCCTCAACCTCGGCGACACTCGGAGCGTCGACGGGGATCCGACCCGGGCTGACCGGGGCAGCGGAGGCGGTGCGCTTGGCCACCCGCTCGCGGTACTGCTTGCTGAAAGCAGCCTTGGCGGGCTTGTCCATGTCGTCGTAGCCGGCCCGCTTCCGGGCGGCCTTCTCGGCCTCGGTCACCTTGTGGACCTTGGCCTTCTGCTCGGTGGCCGGCGCCACCGCCTTCCGCTCCATCTTCGCCACGAACAGCTCGGCGACGATGTAGGCCAACACAGTCCAGACACCGACGATCACCTGGACGATGTTGCGAGCCATCGCGACGTTCGCCGCGATGCTCAGACCACCAGCAAGAGCGAGCGGAAGCATGGCGAGCTTCCTGGTGGCTGCCGTCACCGTCTCCGACGTCCGGACCATCAAGGCGATGATCGCGAGCGAGTCAACGGTGATCGGCGTGATCCACTCGGAGGGGACAACCCCGAAGAGCGGGTCGAGGTCCGCCAGCGACAGCAGGTGGACCTGGTGGCCGTACGACGAAACGGCGGCGATGCCGGCGATGACGTAGGCCCCGGTCTTTGCGACCGTGATTCGGTTCATGTCCGTCTCCCTCGGACTTGGCTCCCTCGGATGGGGAGCGGAGTGACGCGGCGCCAACGAAGGCGGCGGGGGAGAATCTCTCGCGTCGAAAGCTTCGGGGCGGGGGCGCTCGGTAGCGCCGCACCCGCCCGGCCCGGGCAGTTCCCGGACTCGGCGTCTCGCCGTGGTCTTGCTTCCTTGCCGCTGTGGAGTTGTCAATGTGTGGCTCTCTCGCCTTACGCCTTTACTGTATCACAGAAACCCAGCCGCATGCCACCGATCCGGAGAGTTTCTGTGATACAGTCCCCGCATGGAGAGAGTGCTCGTCGCGGTGCCCGGCGTAATGAAGGTGACCGGCCATGCGCGCAAGCTTGGCCGAGCCCCACGATCACAACCGCGGTTCACCGAGTGGGAGTCGTCGCTCGTCTTTCTGTTCGGTCGTCGCTGGATTCGGTTCGGTGCGTTCTACGGGGAACCGCCAGGCTCTCACATCGGTCTATGGCGTACGCGGGTCGACAACCTGCGCGGCCTGAATCTGCGGGTGGGCAAGCGCTACCGCGGACCGTGCTTCACGGTTCTCGCGCATACGCGGCGACGAGACAAAGGGCAGGGCGCATGACCGCACCGGAGAAGCGCAGGCCAGGCCGGCCACGGACGGGGGTCACCCCAGGGCGTTGCGTCCGCGTCGGGCAGGTCTGGGACGACGCTGCCGCCATCGCAGCCGCACGCGGCGAGACCATGACCGCCGTCATCGCGCGGGCGCTGGAACGGTACGTGGTGCGCCACCGAGGACGAACGGGACCAGACGATGCCGGCCATGAGTGACCTGATCACATGGCTGCGGTCGCAACTGGACGAGGACGAGAACGACGCGAGCACGAGCCATCAGCTCCTCTGCGACATCTACGACCTTGATGTGGACCTGAACGGCGGCGACCCGACCGACCCGCAGGTCTGCACCTGCCGAGTCAGACGGCGCTTGCTGGACGTGGCATCCAAGCGGGCGATCCTCGACACGATCCTGCCCGCGATCGAGCAGATGGACGACCAGATCATCTCGGAGTGGGGGTCGCTGGGTGATCCGCCGTGCGACGAGGTGAGCCTGCTGCCGAAGCTCCTCGCCGCGCCGTACGCGGACCGGCCCGGCTACCTTGACGAGTGGTGGCCACCGGGGCTCACCCGAACGGCCACCGTCGATGAGTGATCGGATGACCGCATCACGTGCGTGGACGCATCACACTCGGGCGCGTGACTGACCCCTACGTACCGATCGTCCCGGGTGGCTCCCCACCCACGCTCAGCCAGATGATGCCCGCACCGGTCGTGAAGCCCCGGCGCCGGTGGCTGGCCCCCACGCTCATCGCCGCGACCATCGTGATCGTCGGCACCGGCATCGCCGCCGGTGCCTGGTACTTCCTGAGCGGCGACACCGCCCTTGAGCAGGCCTCCCAGCAGTGCGCGGCGGGCGAGCTCGGCGACGGTGGCAACACGCTGTTCGTTGACACTGTCGGCACCGGGCGGGCATCCGGCACCGACACGACATCCGACCTGGCCTGCGTCCTCAACGCGCTCCAGACGCCCGACTACGTGGTCCACGCCATGGAGCAGACCAGTGCCCTGAATGGCCGGCAGACCGAGGAGTGGGGCGATTTCTCAGCCTCGTGGACGTTCCACCCGGAGAACGGGCTGGACGTTCTGATCCGCGAGAAGTAGCCACTCCAGATCCTGGCGCAACACGGAGTCTTCCACGACCCGGATCCAGTCCGGGCCGGCCTCCACCGTTCGGCTGATGTCCGCTGCGATCATGTCCACGAGTGTCCGGCGCATGGTCAGCCCTTCATGTGGTCGAGCACGACCAGCACGACGAACAGCAAGAAGCTAGGTACGAAGATCCCCAACGCGACCCACGCCAACCCTCCGAGGCTCCGCCGCGGCCCGTAGCCGAACGGGTCACTGGACATCCGCCGATCGGACGTATCCCGCCGCGTCATGACACCTCCGCCGGGTCGATGTCGTTCGCCAGCAGGTGCTGGCGAGCGATCTGACCGGCCAGACAGTCGGGGCCGCAGTCGCGGTGCGCCAGGTAGTCCTGCTTGTACAGCTCGACGAGGGCCAGGCTGTGCGCGGAGGGCTTCGGCGCCGATGGGCCGTCGAGGTCACCCGCCTTGCTCGTGTGCTCGTCGACGCTAGTCACGGAACATCACCCACATGATGAAGGCGAAGGCCACGATCGAAACGATGGCGACGAGCGCCTCGGGCCAGTTCATACGTCGGCCCACCCGCGGTGCAGATCCTGCGGCGGCGCCTGATTGGTTTCGTGCCGGGCCCGGATGCAGTCCATGTGGTTCGCGCACTCCTCGGTGCCCGGCGGATGTAGCGCCGGATCCGCCGGCAGCCGTTCGGTGTTGGTGCGTTTGCACCGCCAGCACTCAGCCATCGGTGGCCTGCTTCGCCTTGTTCTGGGCGACGGCACAGGCCAGGAAGTCTTCGCACTCCTCGGCGGCGTCACCGATCGTCTTGCTGGCCTGGACTCGTGGCGTGTCGGTGCGATGGCACTGCCAGCATGCCCGGCCCGTCACGGTCCCTACGGCCGGGAAGGCGACCTCGTTGCGCTTGAACCAGGTCAGGTCGTCCTGGGTGATGTTCGCCCCCGCGATGATGTCGGCCGTCTCCTCGGCGGTGTACGTCCCCGCCTCGTCGAGGGTGCGCACGTAGCTGCGGTAGCGGCGACCCGACCAGGCACTGTGTTCGTTGCTCCAGATCCAGAAGGTCTTCTCGGTCATCGCCTGCTCCCTTGCTGATGATTGGATGGGGAGCCCACCACCCCGGACTCGGTGGGCTCCCCGCCCGGCCCTCACGCCGGGCTCGCAACCCGAAGCCGCTCGGTCTCGCGGACACGGCAACGGGGCGTATATAGGGGGGAGGACGCGGCGGGAGATCCAAGGGGGGAAGGCCTGCCGCGCCCTCCCGGTCAGCGGAGAAGCTGGCGCCGGACGCCGATGTCCAGCCCGCCGACCCGGCCGACGACCTTCGTGACGGTCCCTCGTTCGATGACGTTGGTGTCCAGGTCCTGAAGGTCCTGGCCCAGCCAGGCCAGGGGCTTGGACGGTTCGGCGGGTGCCTCGATGCTCAACGCCGGCCGTCGGTGCTGGATGAGCCACGCCGTGCCGATGCCGAGCGCCGAGATGACACCCAGCAGTCCCAGGAAGATCAAGCCGATTGCTAGTTCGCGGTCCATTCGCGTTCCTCCTCGGGGTACCGAGGCCGCCCCTGGCAGGGCAGTGGGCGGCCCCGGTACGGGCCCCGGGGCTTTTCTCTGGCACAAGCACGCGCCTCGGGGTTGGTGCGCCCGCCGGAGCGGACCTGCCGGCCGTCCATCCCGCCGAAGCGGAGCGCCGTGGCCGACGACGTCCGGGACGCCCCGTAGGTCTCCCGAAACTTCAGGACGACCCGAACGACCCGAGCATGCCCCCGCAACCCCGCAAACGCAATAGTGCGTTCGTACGGGTACACTTCGGGGGGATGGCGAGACGTGCGAACGCAACGTCGTACACAATCTTGAGAAGTTGGGAGAAGGGGCATGGAGTTGCCGGGTTCGGTAGCGCAGCGCCGTCTTGGCCGCGAGCTGATGAAGCTCCGGCTGGCGGCGGAACTGTCGCGCCCCAAAGCGGCCGCAAGGATCAACCTCGCACCGTCCACGTTGGGGCGCATCGAGGGCTCAATCCAGGTGCCCCACCGCAGGACCCTCCTTGACATCCTGGACATGTACGGCGCGAGCACCGAGACCAGAGCCGCGCTCCTCGCCCTCCGTGAGCGGGCCAGCAACCGTGAGGCGGGCGGCTGGCTGGAGCCCTACCTGGAGGACCTGCCGCCGGCCTACGCCGACTACATCGGCCTGGAGATTGACGCCGAGATGCTGCAGGTCTGCGAGTCGGTGCTGATCCCCGGGCTCATCCAAACGGAGGACTACGCGCGCGCGGTACTGACGGCATTACTTCCGACCGCCACGGCATCGGCAATCGAGCGTAGGCTTGCCGTGCGAATGCAACGGCAGGGTATATTGAGCGGAGAGGAACCGGTTCGGTACGAGGCCGTCGTCGACGAGGCCGCGTTGTGGCGGGTCGTGGGAAGTCCCGCGGTGATGAGCTCGCAACTGCGGGCGCTGATCAATCTCGGATCAAACGTGAAACTCCAGGTCGTTCCCTACGGCCGTGGAGCCCACCCAGGGATGCTCGGCTCCTTGGTGATCGTGAAGTTCCGCGACACCGAAGCGCCGGACGTGGCCCTGATCGAGAGCGCGGCCGGGCATCTCCTCATCGAGGAGTCCGGAGCGCTCTCCACGTACCACGCGACGTACAAGCGGCTGCAGCGCATGGCGCTGAGTCGCAAGGACAGCGTGGGACTCATCGAGGCGGTAGTTCGGGATCATGAACGAAAGGCGTGAGTCGTGAATCGTTACTCCGACGCCAACTGGCGCAAGAGCACCAAGTCCGGTCAGGGCAACTGTGTGGAGGTCGCGAGGGTGCCTGATGGCATCGCGGTCCGCGACAGCAAGGATCCGGACGGCACGGTGTTGCTGTTTACAACGGACGAGTGGACCGCCTTCATCGGCGGAGCGCAAGAGGACGAGTTCAGCCACCTGGCCTGATCTGTCCAACCGAACGGTCGAGCGCCCGATTTGGGATCTGGTGCTCGGCCGTTTTTGTGTGCCATGATTCGGCAATCGCACGCGTACGAACGCACGATTGCGTTCGGTGTGCTGCGAAGAGCATCATCCGGTCGTACAGCTTTCAGTCATACGTTACGTGGATGTGAACGCTCGATCACGAGGAGTAGACAGGACCCCGTTGTGACACTGGCCTAGACCCCGCCAGCGGACACCGGGGGCCGACCGCTTACGCGGATCGTCCGCAACATCCCCGCGCCGTCCCATCGCTCCTGTGTGGCGCCCAGACCCGGCGCCCGGTTGGGGGAACCGTGAACAACGTCATCAATCTCAAGTCGCGTCAACGCGTCCAGTACGTCAGGTACCGGTTCTGGGCCTACAGCGCGGCCGGCGGCACCGTCGGCGCGGCCTGCGGGTACTGGACCCTGGCGTCGCTGTGGCCGGAGGTGTTCCTGCACTGGCTGGCTGGGCTGCTCATCACCGCAGCTGTCCTCACCTCCACCACCGTCGCCGCCGGCTTCTACGCGCTGGGGGTGCAGGAGCGCCGCGAACGCGAGCGGCGGGTGCGGGAGTGGCGGGAGAAGCGGGCGGCCCAGCGCCGGGCGGTGAGGGACGCCGAGAAGGCCCGGCTGCGGGCCATCATGGAGGCCCCGACGGAGGTCATCCAGATCCTGGCGCCACGCCCGGCGGCGTACGTGGCGATGGAGGACAGGATGAGGCTGCACCTGATGAGCGACCTGACGGAGCGCACCGGCGACCTGGGCGTGGTGGACCCGTCGTCGTGGGCCTCGCCGCCGCGGGGATGGCGTACCGGCGCGGCGTAGCCGCAGACTTCCCGCCCCCCAGAACTGGGCCGCGCCTCGCTGAGGGGCCGGGCGCGGCCCTTCATGCATATCCAGCCCCTCGGTCCCTCAACTGGAAGCAGGTCCCTCATGGCAACACGGCAAGCGGAAGCACTGGCCCTCGTCGCTCGCGTACGGCGTGTCGGCTGGCCGGTGGAACAGATCGACGGCGGAGTCTGGAAGGTGACCTGCCCCAACCGCAAGCGGGTCCAGATTCACCAGACGCCCTCAGACCGGAACTCGAGCGCGGGCGTCCTGCGCGCGCTCAACGCCAGCGGGTTCGCCGAGGCGGAGGCGGAGGTCGCCGCTGCGGCGGAGGCGGCGAAGGAAGCGAAACTGGCCGCCGCCAAAGCCCGCAACGACGCGGCCACCAAGCGGGCCACGGCGCGCGCCACGAGACTGTCGCGCGCGGCTGGACCGTACGGGCCCTCTGAGGTCACCCTCGCCGACCTTCTAGCCAAGCACCCCGCCCCAGCCGTCTACCACCGCGTCCTTATTACTCCGGACATGGCTACGGCGATGCTGGCGCGGAACACGAAGAACCGGAAGCCGAACAAGGCGGATATCGCCGAGTGGACGAAGGTGCTCCGCGGTGGCCGGTGGAGGTACACACATCAAGGTGTCGCCTTCGACGTCGACGGCAGGCTTCAGGACGGCCAGCACCGCCTGTCGGCGATCGTCGAGGCCGGGATCGCTGCCGAGATGCTCGTCGCCGTGGGTATGCCCCCGGATAACTTCTCCGTCATTGACACGGGCCGGCGCAGGTCGGCGGCGCAGGTTCTGGCGATGGACGGCGCCGTGTACGCCTCCTGGATGGCGACGGCGACGCGCCACCTCTATCTGTATGAGGTATGGGGCAGCGCTCTGCTGGATCACGTCTACGAGCGGGTCGGCAACGATCTCATTCTCGACGCCTACGCGAAGCTCGACGGCGACACTTTCGTCGAGGCCTGCCGCAACGGACAGCGTCTCCGGCGCGAAATCGGGGTCGCGCCCACAGGGGTTGCTGCGGCGCTCTACCTGATCGGTCAAGCCGTCGGGCCCGGAAACTCGCCGTCTCGGAGATCATGGCGTTGGTCATCAAGGCCTGGAACGCCAGGGTTTGCGGGCCAGCGCGGGATCAGCCACCTCGCGGTCCGCGCTGGCGCGCAGATGCCGAAGCCGGCCGTGCCTGATTAGACGTTGCTCTGGGGTGGGGTAAAAGGAGGGGCGGTGCCGACGGGCACTGCCCCTCCTTCGTATCTGAGCATGATCATCGGGTACAGATCCGGTACAAACTAGCTTGGCCAGCACTGACCAACGGTGACCAAGAGTGAAGGCCTTATGGGCAGGTCATAAGCGCTTTCTCGAACGTTTGCGCTGGTCGGCGCCCACGCTGTGACAGAACTCAGAGTTAAGGTAAGGAAGCCCGGCTTAAGGCCCCTGACCTGCGGCGGAGCGTTTTCGCCAAGATCCCGGTACATTCACGGTACAGATCGCAGACGATCTTGTACCGGAGCGTCGAACAGGGCGTCGATCGCGTCCCGCGTCCGGTCGTCCTCGCCCGGCCACAGATGCGCGTACGTCGACAACGTCTCGTGCCCGTCCGGGTGATGGCCGAGCCGGGCCGCCACCTGGGTGACGCTGGCCCCATGGGCGATCAACGCACTGGCGTAGAAGTGCCTCAGGTCGTGGAAGGTCGGCTCCCCCGCCCCGGCCAGGCCGACCTTCTTCACCGCCGGCCGCCAGACCTGGCGGGAGTACGCCGCCCGGGAGATCACCCGCCCGGCCAGGAGCCGCGCCTTGCGTACACGCGGCACCCCGCCCGTCTTGTCCACCACCTCGATGTCGACGGCCGGGAAGTCCCTCAGGTGGGCCGCCAGCCGGTCGACGAGCGTCTTCCCGATCGGGATGGTGCGCAGCGAGTGGCGTGTCTTCGGCGGAGCCAGGAACGGCGGCTGGCCGGGCAGCCACAGCAGCTGCTGCTCCACCCGCAGCCGGCGGCGCAGAAAGTCGACCTGCTCGACCTCGAGGCCGAACGCCTCGCCCTGGCGCAGCCCGGCCAGCGCGCCCAGGTCGTCCAGGGCCCGATACCGCGGCGGCTTCGCATCCCGCAGGGCGTCGATGTCGTCCATCGGGAAGACCTGGAGCCGCTTCTTCGTGACCTCCGCCAGGTTGATGCCCACACACGGCGACTTCGAGATCAGCCCGTCCATCACGGCGGACCGGAACACGGACACGACGAACCGGTAGGCCACCTTGACGCTCGCGGGCGCGAGGGACACGTCCATGCGCCGGACCAGGCCCTGAACGTCTGAGCGTTTGATCGACGCGATCGGGCGGCTGCCCAGATATGGCAGGACGTGCCGTCGGAACAGCGACTCGATCAGCAGCGCCGTGTTGGTCGCGTGGACCTGGTTGCCCCGCCACTGCTCGGCCACCTCGGCGAAGGTGGTCCGCCCGGCGCGCGGGTCGATGTACTCACCTCGGCGGACGTCGGTGCGGATCGAGGCATCGTAGTTCTCGGCGTCGATCTTCTTGTCGAAGAGCTGGGTGCGGGCCGCGCCGTCCGGGTCGACATACCGCACCCGGTAGCGCTTGCCCCGGCCGTGGCGGGCGCTGGGCACCTTCTTGCCGTCCAGGCCCTTCTTCAGCCAGAGATCGTCTACGGCCACTAGAGTTCGTCCTTCCCTGGCTCGCGGGGCGCCCGGCGCCGCTCCGCGATCACCTCGTTGAAGTACTCGAGGGCGAGGGCCAGGTGTCTTCCCAGCGCCCAACGCTCATGACCGTCGAGGCTCCCCAGTAGCGCCTCGATGTCGCGTAGGACGTCCTCGGGCGACGGGCTGTCGTCGTCAATGAGTGCCATCAGCGTCTCCTCATTCGGGGCTCACGGGGCGAGTTGGCCACCTGGTCGACCACCTCGTCGAACAACTCCAAGCTGTACGCCAGGTGGTTGAGCAGCGCCCGCTTGTGGCGCTCGGTCTTCGTTGGATCCGCGAGCCTCTCCAGGATGTCCCGGACCTCGGGCGGTACGGGCGCTGGCGGGGCCCCGATCATGCCCAGCTCTTCCATTGTGGCGAGCCCGGCCGCGACGGCGAGGTCACCGGCGCGGACCTTCAGATGCGGCGCCACCTTGATTAGTTTGTCCAGGGTGGGCTTGATCTCGCCCCGCGACCACCGCCCCAGTGTGCCCGGGTCGACGCCGCTGGCCTCGGCCAGTTCTACGCGATTTGCAAATTCGGACGCCTTGAGGAGGCCGTCGAAGTACTCGCCGAAGGCCGGAGCCGGTCTGGTCTTGTTCACGTTCAGGACGTTAGACGCGCTTCCGGGTACAGCTGCGACGCCTCTGGCCAGTGTGCCTGCATGCATGCCATTGATAGTGGCGGAAGGCATGCGTGCAAGCAAGTGACACGCGGATTTGCTCGCGAGCACAACGGAATCCGGGAAGCGTGGGGAGTGCATGCGCGCCTTCCAAGGGTGTAGCGTCGCGGCATGCACGCAATCCCTCAGGAGACGCGCCGGAAGGCACGCACGCCACACGTGGTCAAGCTCAAGACCGATGAGGAGACCGGCAAGCTCGTCGCCAGGAAGATCGCCGAGGACCGCGGCCACCTCACCCGGCAGCAGCAAGCCGCCTTCCTCGGATTGAGCGAGACGACGTGGGGCCGGCTCCTGCGAGGCGACATCGACCCGGGCGAGGAGACGATCGGCGCCGTACTCGGCGAACACCCGGACGACGACGAGATCACCTTCGACGCGCTGTTTGAGGTCGTGTCCCCATGACCGACCGCCGCCCGATGGCCACCCCGCAGGAGGTCGCCGAATACCTCCAGGTCCCGCTCGAAACGGTCTACGCATGGCGCAGGCGCCGCACCGGCCCGAAGGCCAGCAAGGTCGGCGTGCACCTGAGGTATCGCTGGTCCGACGTCGACGCGTGGCTGGAGCAGCGGGCCGAGGCGGCGGCATGAACACCGACCTCATCGCGCACGGCGGACTCATGCGCTGCGACGTCCAAACCATCCGGGACCGGTTCACACCCGGCGTCGAGGGCGAAATCCAGCAGTGCCAGTACACGGACAGCCCCGACCACCGGATGGTGTTCCGGGACGGGGCGTGGCGGTGGCTGCGCGACGAGGCTGAGAAGCCCGACCCAGCGGGTGCCCTGTGAACGCCTGGGGTGTGTCGCGCGGTAGTGGCTTCGGCCTCGCCGCGTTCGTCGCCATCTTCCTGTTCGCGGCCGGCGCCGCCGGGCTGTGGGCGGTGACGCCGTGGTGAGCCGGGCCATTCCTTCGGCTCTGCTCGACGAGGTAATCGATGCCTTGGATCGAGTTGGTTGCCAGTTCGACTTTTGCGACGGACCCACGTTGACGCCTATTCCCATGGCTACCTGCTACCGGTGCGACACGCTCGCGAGGTTGCGGGTTGCCGTTGGGATGCCCGCGAGGCTGCCCGACGAGATGACCGCGTCCGAGCGTATTGACGACCGGCTACGCCGATACATGGCAACGGCGGTGTCCCCATGACGGCCGCGACACCTAGCCCCACCGTCGCGAATGGGTCGGTAGCGACCCAGCGCCCTTCCCCGACGTCCGGCAGGGGCGTCGGGGAAGGACGTGGCCCCGTAGACCCGCTGATCGCCCAACTGCGCGACCTGCGGATCAAAGCCGGCCTGTCGCAGCGTGCCCTCGCCGCCGCGATGCTCTGCGTCCAGTCGAACGTGACGATGCTGGAGGCTGCCCGGACCAACCCGACGCTGTCCACGTTGCGCCGTTGGGCTGCCGCGCTCGGGTATGAGATCGCGCTGGTGCCAGTGACCTACCACGTGGCGAACGAGGCCTCCTCGCCGGACGACACCGTCTCGCTGATCGCGACTCCCGGCCGCCCGTTGCGCCCGGGCGAGTCCAACCTGGGCGACGTACCGCCGACGCTGAACCCGAACGCGATACGGGACGCCTACGGCCTCGGCCCGCACCCCACGACGCCCTGTCGCGGCAACAACTCTTGGGCGTTCTGCGCCTGTGGCCACGCGTGGATAAACCACGACGTCGAGGAGTACGTAGGCGACGACAGCGACACCTGCTGCGTTGAGGGCTGCGACCAGAATGGCTGCCCCGGCAAGGCCGTGGCCCGGACTCTCGACGTCGCTGAGCAGACCGCCGCCATGGCACGGGAGGCGGGGCGATGAGCGACCTGCATGAGCGGCTGTTGGCGGCGGTGAACGAGCGGCTGGAGTTGGCGAACGCCGCCGACCCGGGCCCTTGGCGGCTAGGCGTCGAGCGGAACTCCGGCCGCGTCTACGTGGCCGAGCGCATGGCGGTCATCGACTGGGTGGGTACGGTCTTCGCCGCTCAGCGATCCAACCAGACCAGGGCGCACGAGAACGCCGCGTTCATCGCCGCCAACGACCCGGCCAGCGTCATCCGCCACTGCAAGCGCGATCTGAAGGTGCTGGAGCGGCACAGGCCTGAACCAGTGATCGTTGGTTGGGATCGCAAGACCGTCGGGCACAACTGCGCCGTCTGCTACGTGCCCGGCGAGGACTACGACGACTACGGCAGGCCGGTGGAGTACCCCTGCCCCGACGTGGTTGACCTCGCCACCGCCTACGCCATCGACTCCGCGCTCGCTGCCCCCCAGCGGCTTGAGCGCGGCGGGTCACCACCAACGCCTCCACGGTGACCCACGGGGATCCGATCGTCAGGGGGCGGTCGGATCCCCACCGAAGACCTCTTGGCCCGCCGTCGAAGTCGAGCACCACCCCGGGGCGGCGGGCCAGGAGCACAACGAAGAAGCGGACTCCGGAGACACCCGGAGCCCGCACGAGACAGAGAAGGACACGCTTCCATGTCACAGCCAAATGGTACCGACACCGCCGCCGTCTACGTCGCAATGATCGCCGACCGCCACGCGGACCCAGAGCCGCATCTGTTCTCGACCGCCGACAAGGCAATCGAGTACGCGCGCCGGATCGCCAACGAGTATGCGCTAGAACCAGCGGACGTCGACGAGAGCCACCAGCCTGATGGCTGGCTCTACCACGCCACCTACTCCGAAGACGACTCGGTCTGGGTGCTGGCCAAGGAGATCGACGACACCGAGGACGAGTCATGATCCCCTCCATCCTCGCCGCCGCCCTCCGCGAAGCCCTCGCCGACACCGCCTGCGACAACCCGGACGCCACCACGGCGCTGATCGGTGAACACCTCGCCGACCTGTCCGCCGACGAGCTGGAGCGTGCCCTCGACGTGTTGGTGACGGTGGCCGCGGTGGGGCAGACGATGCTGACCCGACGAGGGCTGGTGACGGCATGAGCCAGCGATGGACCTTCGCCGAGATCGCCCGACTGAACCGCGCCCGCTGCGAGCGGTGGCACCCAGGTTTCCCGGACGACGGTTGGACGGGTGCCGACTGGTCGAACGCCATGGCCGGCGAGGCGGGCGAGGCATGCAACGTGGTCAAGAAGCTGCGCCGCTATGACTTCGGCATCCAGCAGGCGGCGGCGGACGCGCGCCCCGAACTGCTGGCGAAGCTCGCCACGGAGATCGGCGACACGTTCCTCTACCTCGACCTGCTCGCCCAGCACTACGGCCTGGATCTGGCGCAGTGCGTGGTCGACACCTTCAACCGGGTCAGCGTCCGCGAGGGCTTCCCCGAACTGCTTGAGGTCCCGTCATGACCATCACCGCCGCCGACCTCACCCCCGCCGCCATGACACCCGAGTCCCTGGCCCGTGTCCACACCCTGTGGTCCTGGACCTACCGCATGGACGTCATCCAGTTGCAGGCCGCGATGGCGGACCTGTCCGTGCGGGAGCTGAAGGATGTGCGGCTGGCCGCCGAGATGCTCCAGTCGTACGTGATGGTGGAGCTGCTGGCGCGGCTCGCCGCCGGGCTGACGGCGAAGGTTGGTGCGGTGTGAGCAACCTGACCCCGGAAGTGATCCGGCTCATCCAGAAGGGTCGCAAAGCCGAACAGCGCCGCGAAGCGATCGAGGGCTGCATCAGCTCGCTGATCATCGCAGCCTTCACCAACCTGTTCTACGGCTGGCTACTGAAGCTCGCGATCGGCATCGCCCATGACCATTGGTGGCCGGCGATCCCAACGATCGGCTACTGGTGGGCCGTCCTCATCGTTGTTGTCACCCCTGGGGTCTTCACGTCGCCGAGGCCGGCCAAGAAGGACTCGAACGGCGGTGGAACGTCATGACGCGCTACCGGCTGCCCGATATCCTCGGCTCTGTCGAGTGCGCGTTCCACTCGCTCGGCCACGAGGATGGCGACTGGATCGTCGAGCTGGTCGACACCGCGCCTGGTCTTCGGCTGGAGCTGCCGGCGTCGTCGCTCACTGAGGTGAATCCACCGTTGCCGCCGGAGCCGCCGATCGGGTCGGTCGTCCTGGACTCCAGCCGCAAGGCGTGGCAGCGAACTGGCGGGCACCGAGGGATCTGGGAGTGCTGCCAGGACGACGCCGGAGCCGACTGGGAAGACCTGAACGCCGCGCCCTACACGCCGGTGACCCTGCTCGTCCCGGCACCCGAGCCGGTCGCGCTGCCGTTCGAGTTCCGCGTTGACGATCGCACCGGCGACCCGACGGGGACGGCGGCCGCGATGTTCGTGAAGATCGATCCCGACTGTTTTCGCCGTGTCCGGTTCGGCTTCTACAACACGATCAGTCGCACCGCGACGCCAGCCCAGGCTCGCGAGATTGGCCACGCCTACCTGTCCGCCGCTGACGCTGTGGAGGCCCAGTCATGACCGCCGGCATCGTCAACCGCGCGGGCGTGGTCCACCGCCTCATCCGGCCACACGGCCCACTCGCAGCCTCCTGCGGCGAGCCCTGCCGCACCGTGGCAGTGGTGGTGACACCGGCACAGGTCATCGTCTACCACCTGCCCCGATGCCTGGAGTGCATCCCGGCCCAGGGTGAGGTCGAACGCTGGCTCGGGAGCGCGGCATGAACTGGGCTGCGGCGCTCGCCGCGACCGGCATCCCGTTCTTCGTAGGCGCCGCCGGCTGTGTCGTGTGTTTCGTCGGCGGGTTCTGGCTGTGGGTGGTGCGGCGATGAGCGCGGATCTGTTGAGGCGGGCAGCGCAGACACTGCGGCAGCACGCCGAGGGCGCGACCGCTGGCCCCTGGAACGCGAGCGCAGTCGACTCGCCCGACGCCGTCGTCACCAGCGCGGTCTACTCGTTCGCTCACCCGACCGGCACGCCGGAAAGTGAGGTCGTCGGAGCGTCCAAGAAGGCGCGCGGCGGTGGTATCCGCACCGGGCGTGATGCCCGATACATCGCCCTGGTGCACCCGCCGGTAGCGCTAGCGCTGGCGACGTGCATGGAGCAGGCGGCGTGGATGGGCGAGAAGGACTCGGACCTGCTGCACCGTGTCGCGATGCCCGAGCTGGTCGACATCGCGCGCGCCATCCTCCGGGAATCGTTATGACCCAACCCGACGATTTCACCGACGCCGAGCGCGCCGCCATCGCCCGCGCCCTGCGCCGCCTCGCCGGCTACGACCACGACGAGACCGTCATGGAGATCGCAGCCAGGGCAGCCCTGCGGGTACTCGTCGCCGCGCTCATCACCCAACCCGACGCCGACGACCCGCCGCTGTTCGCCGCACTAGCCATGCCGGCCTGGAACGCGCCGTCCGGCGTGTACCTGACCGTCGACAAACCGTTGCTCGACCTGCTGGAGGTGCCGTGAGAATGCTGGTAGCCCTCGCCGCCGTGGCCGTATTCGCCCTCATCATCTGCGTCGTCTACGCCATCGCCCAGAACTCCACCGCCGGCCTCGCCCCCGCCTACGCCGCGAGGCACCGGGCGCCCGGGCGGGTGTCGTGGCTGGCCGAGGCGACGCTGCATGTGCGCACCCACGCCGACCGGGCCAAACGCGCCGCCTACCTGCGGCTCATGGTGATCCCCGCCGTGCTCGAGGAGTCCACCTGGATCGCCGAACTCGCCGCCACCGAAGCCACCGGCGAACTCGACCAGCCCGGCCTCGGCGGGGCCGGACGCTACGCCCACCTGCGCACCGAGGAGTTGGACTCCACGGCCGAGCGGGCACTGCTCCTCGCCGAGAAGGGCATCCGCTCGCCGTCGCCGTGGAGCACCCCCGAGCTCGATGACGTCTGGGAGCCAGCGCTCGTGACGGCGGCATGAGCGACCTCATCGCCACCGGCATCATCCCCGCCGTGTTCTGCCTCGCCGTCGGCTACTGGGCCGTGACCGCCTTCGGCCGGTGGCTCGACAGATCCGACGCGGACCGGCAGAAGAACCTGGCTGTTGGGATCGCCGACGAACGGCGGCACACCGAGGACGAACCCGCGGAGGAGATCCTGGTTGTCGACCCGCCCGTGGTGCCGGCGTACGTCGCCTGCACCGAGGACTGGGAGGACGACGACAACTGCGACACGTCCGGGCTCGCCCACCACTGCGCGGTCGCCGGCCCGCACGACGACCACAAGTGCGCCTGCGGCGGCGAGTACCTCACCGACATAGACCTGACGCTGCCACCGATGGCCAAGGACCCGGTGGCGATGCGACTCGGATTCGTACCACCCCCGCCGGGCATGGCTCTGTTCCGCGGCCGGCTCGTCCACGTCCGCTGCCTCGACCCGTACCTGCGCCACGACGCACGGCCGTGTGGCGAGTGTGCCGGGCATCTCGACCAGGTTCTGACGGGAGCCAGCTGATGAGCGACAACAGCGCGATCGAGTGGACCGAGGCGACCTGGAATCCCGTCACCGGGTGTACCAAGGTGTCGCCCGGCTGTGACCACTGCTACGCCGAGAGGATCACCGAACGGTTCCACGGCAAGGGATCGTTCGCGATCGTCCAGCGCGACGAGGGGAAGCTCTACCTGCCGCTGAAGTGGCGTAAGCCGCGCCGCATCTTTGTCAACTCGATGTCGGACCTGTTCCACGACGACGTGCCCGCCCCGTTCATCGGTCGCGTGTTCTCGGTGATGGCGCAGACGCCCCAGCACACCTACCAGGTGCTGACGAAGCGGCATGGCCGGATGCGGGCAATGCTCAACACCGCCGGGCTCAGGCAGGTTGTCGCCGAGGTCACCGACGTGTGGCCGCTGCCGAACGTCTGGCTCGGCGTGTCGGTCGAGGACCAGCGGTGGGCAGACATCCGCGTGCCGGCCTTGCTGGAGACGCCAGCGGCCGTGCGGTGGCTGTCGATGGAGCCACTGCTCGGCCCGGTCGACCTGTGGAGCTGCGGCGGCGTTAGCGCCATCGCGCCGGACTGGGTCGGCGGGTTGGGCGGCGGGACCGGTACACCGCATCCGTTGGTGGACTGGGTGGTGGTCGGTGGTGAGTCCGGGCCCGGTGCCCGACCGATGCACCCCGGTTGGGTTCGTCAGATCCGCGACGTGTGCGTGAACGAGGAGGTGCCGTTCTTCTTCAAGCAGTGGGGCGAATGGGCACCAAACGGCGCGCGTGGCATCGGTGCGATCGAGCGCATCTCTCGCGGCCGGGAGCGTCTCGTCGGCGAGCCCATCGGCCACATGGGGCACCGCGAGTGCATCGAACGTCTCGGCAAGAAGCGCGCCGGCCGCGAGCTCGACGGGCGGACCTGGGACCAGTACCCGCTGACCGACGACGTGAAGGCGGCGACATGAAGACCGGCTACCTCCCGGCGGCGGCCGCCGACCTTGACCTCACCTACCGGCAGCTCGACTACTGGACCCGCACCGGCTACCTCAAAGCGACCATGCCCGCGCCGGGCTCCGGCCACGTACGCACCTGGTCCGACGAAGAGCTCGCCGTGGCCCGGCTGGTAGCCCGACTGGGCCGGACCGCCGGCATCCCCGCCGGTAGGGCCGCCGAACTGGCCCGCATGCTGTCCGGCGACGACCTGCCGATGCGCTGCCCGCTCGGGCAGAACCTGTTCATCGAAGTGTGGCCGGAGGCGCCCGATGCCTAAGGTCGGCTTCCGCCGCATCGTCCCAGACGTGGCCGCCTTCCGTCTCGATGTCCCCTGGGCCGACCAGGCGCTGTGCGGCCCCGACACCGCCGACCTGTTCTTCATCGACGGCCGCGGCGACTCCAAGCCGACCAAAGCCAACCGGCAGGCCCTCGCCCTCTGCTACGAGTGCCCCGTCCGGGAAGCCTGCTACGACCACGCCCGGGCCCATCCCGAACCGCACAGCCGCATCGCCGGTGGAGTCATGTGGCGGGCGCGCGACCCGTGGCGAAAAGGAAGAGAGACGCGATGAGGTCTTACCAGATCCTCGACGAGGACGGCCAGCCGGTCGGCTTCGGCTGCGGGCATCGCCCGCCCACCGATCGCGACCTCGCGATGGTCCATCAGTTCGCCGAGCAACTGTTCGTCCGCAAGACGGGTCTCGTGCTGGAGCCAGTGCAGTGCCGATGCCCGCACGGCGAGGACTGGCATTCGGCCGGTGGGTGCGAGGCGCGTGGGTGCGCTTGTGAGGTGGAGCCGCGATGACGGCCGTCCTCGAACAGACCACGGTAGCTGGGGTCTATGACATTCCCGCCGAGGCCTACCACGCGGACCCCGTACCCGGCGGGTCGCTCTCGTCGTCCGGTGCCCGGGTGCTGCTCGACTGCCCGGCCCGGTTCCGCTACCGCCAGCAGAACCCGGAACCGTTCACGAAGACCTTCGACGTCGGGCACGCCGCCCACAAGGTGGTGCTCGGTGCCGGCCCGGAGTTGGTCCGGATCGACGCGGACGAGTGGCGCACCAAGGCAGTCAAGGAGGAGGTCGCGGCCGTGCGCGCTCGCGGCGCCGTACCTCTCAAGCCGGCCGACTGGGCCCGGGTGCACGCGATGGCCGATGCCCTGCGCACCAACCGCTGGGCCGCGAGTGCGCTCAGTCCCGACTCTGGCCTGCCGGAGCGGACCCTGGTGTGGCGCGACGACGAGACGGACGTGTGGTGCCGGGCCATGGTCGACTGGCTCCGGCACACCGCGATCGTCGACTACAAGAGCACCATCTCCGTTGCCACGGACGCCATCGCCCGCACCGTCGCCACCTACGGCTACCACCAGCAGGACGCCTGGTACCTCGACGGTGCCGCGGCGCTCGACCTGGATGTCGAGATGTTCCTGTTCGTCTTCCAGGAGAAGGACCCGCCGTACTTCACCCGGGTCGTCGAGCTGGACCAGGACGACCTGTTGCGCGGTCGGGCACGCAATCGGCGCGCCCTCGCGCTCTACCGCGACTGCACAGTCGCCGGCGTCTGGCCGGCATACCCGGACGAGATCACCACCATCACCCTGCCCCGTTGGGCCACCTACGCCGAGGAGGCACCCCTTGAATGACGTCGCCATCCGCACCGACAACGCGTCCGCGGTGGCCCTGCCCATGACGCCGACCATCGCGAGCCTCGTGGACTGGGCGGCCGAGTTGCAGGCCGCGGGCAGCCTGGCCGAGACTATCTGCAAGACGTCGTTCGTGCCCGAGCACTTCCGCGGCAAACCGGCCGAGACCGCTGCCGCGATCCTCACCGGCCACGAGCTCGGCCTCTCACCCATGGCGTCGGTGCGCAGCATCTTCGTCATCAAGGGCACGCCCGGCATGTACGCCAAGGCGATGGTCGCCGTCGTCCAGGCCGCCGGACACCAGGTGTGGGCGGATGAGCAGTCCGACGACCGGGTCGTCATGTGCGGCCGCCGCAAGGGGACCAGCGAGGTCGTCCGCACCACCTGGGACCGGGCCCGGGTCGAGAAGGCCAAGCTGACCTCGAACGCCAAGTACCAGGAGAACCCGCAGCAGATGATGGTCGCCCGCGGCCAGGCCGAGATCTGCCGTCAGATCGCCGCCGACGCGCTGCACGGTGTGCCCTTCGCCGCGGAGGAGTTGGAGGACATGGCGCCCATCCGGGCGTCCGCGCACGTGTCCCGCGCGGCCGAGGTGCTGGGCGTGCAGCAGCCGGACGACGACGAGGAGCCGTCCACCGAGGATGGCGTGGTCATGATGACCGGGCCGCAGTCGCGGAAGCTGTTCGCGCTGCTGAAGGAGAAGGGCTACAGCGACCGGGACCTGGCGCTCATGTTCATCGCCGGGGTGATCGGCCGCGAGATCTCCAGCCGCAACGAGTTGACCAAGCAGGACGCTATGGACGTCATCGACGCCCTCGAGCAGGAAGAGACCCCGGCATGAGCAGTGTCTGGGTCACCGCCATCCGCGCCGGGATCGCCTACCACCGCTACGACCCGATGGTCCGCAGCACACCCTGCGGCCGGTACCACACCGGCGAGAAGGGTTTGGTCCGCGGCCACGTCCTCGGCCTCGAGGTGGCCCAAGGGCACGGCATGACCGCCTGCGCCCGGTGCTACGGCACGGCCGAAGTGGTCGCGCCACGCTCAGCGCGTCGAACGGGGGCAGCGTGACCAACCTCGCCCGGCTCACCGCCCTCGCCCAAGACCTGATCGTCCGCGTACGCGACGACGACCCCGAGGCCAACGCGCGATGGCTCGCCATGGAGACCACCGCCGAGGAGCGGACGGCGCTGCTGTTCGTGCTCGCCGCCGCGGTCCCGGATGACAGGCCATGGACGGAACTGGTCGCCTGGACCGAGGCACCGACGCCCAGGTACCTACGGCCGCACGGCACCGCGGCCGCCCTGCGGCGGCACCAGTACCACGGGGAGAAGGCGTGCGCGGCGTGCAAGGCGTACGACGTACTCCGGAAGCGGCAGCAGCGGGAACGGGGGCGAGCGGCGTGACCAGACGGCCCGTGAAGACCCACGCGTACCAGCCCCACCCGGACCTCGTCGACACGTGCGTCTGCGGACGCCACGACCCGCTGCGAGTCAACGCCGTGCACCAACTGCCAGACCGAAGCGAGGCAACCCGTGAGAGTCGGCGCCGCACCGGCGACGACGACACGTGACCTAAATCGATCACCCGGTCCCTCGGACGCGAGGGGCGCGCAACACCAACATAGGACGGAGGCATATGGCCCGCACAGAGGCACGCATGAGCGTCGACACCCTCGCGCTCAACTACGGCCGATACCAGCGCACCTCGGCCGGGGAACGTGCCGCCATTCGGATGCGCCAACTAGCGCACCAGCAAGGTAAGTGCGGCCTCTGCGACGTTCCCGTTGAGGGCGCTGCGATCCATGCCCTGGTAGCCGACCACTGCCACAGAAGCGGCCGGCTCCGGGGCGTGCTCTGCGCCGCCTGCAATTTGGCGATGGCAGCCATCGATCGTGGAGACGACTGGATCGCCCGGGCTGTTCGCTACCGAGACTCGGGCGTCTGGTTCGACGGGGTGGGTGCCTAGTGGCGCGAATCCGCTCGGTCAAGCCCGCGCTGCGCACCTCGCGGGTGGTCGCTCGCTGGCCCTTCGAGGTGCGGTACTTCTGGGTGCTGCTGTGGGGCTACCTCGACGACAAAGGACGCGGCCTCGACATGCCCAAAGCCATCGCCGGCGACTGCTTCCCGCTCGACGATCGGGTGACCGCAACGACTATCACCCGGTGGCTCGACCTGATGGCCACCACGAAGATCGAACCCGGCCGCGAGCCGCCGCTCTGCCGGTACGAAGTCAACGGAGGTCGATACGTCCACAGTGTCTACTGGAGCGAGCACCAGAAGCCCAACCGCCCGAGTCCCTCAATGCATCCTCCATGCCCCGTCCATGAGGGACTCAGTGAGCCGTTCAGTGAGCCCCCATTGAGTCCCCATGTGCTGGAATTTGAAGGTTTGACAGAAGGGGAATTAGAGGGGTCGGCGCGTGAGCCGTTCAGTGAGCCGCCGGGCCCGAACGTCCCGACGCCAGAGTCCCCCTCCCAATGCCCAAAACACCTCGAAGATCCAGACCCGCCGCCCTGCGGCGCCTGCCGCAAGGCCCGCCAGGCCCGGGAGCGCTGGGCCGCCGAACGCCGGGCCCGACTCGCCGCTGCGCCCCGGTGCCCCAAGCCCCACCACGGCGAGCAGCCCGCCCACAACTGCGCGCTCTGCCGGTCGGAGCGATTGGAGGCCCAACCGTGAGGGTCATCGGCCTCGACCTGAGCCTCACCTCCACCGGCGTCGCCTCCAACGCCGGATGGACCGACCGCATCCGCACCCGCCCCGGCCTCGACCCGTTCGACCGGCTCCGGTCCATCCGGGCGAAAGTCCTCGACCACGTCCGCGGCGCCGACCTCGTCGTCGTCGAAGGCCCCGCCTTCCGCGGCGCCGGCAACGAGACCGGGCACCACCAGCGGGCCGGACTGTGGTGGCTGGTCCTCGAGGCCATCGACGCCCGCGGCATCCCGTGGGCCCAGGTGCCACCGGCGTGCCTGAAGCGGTACGCCACCGGGAAGGGCAACGCCTCGAAGGACGAAGTGTTGGCCGCGGTGATCCGCCGGTTCCCGGCCGTGGAGGTGGCCGGCAACGACGAGGCCGACGCCCTGGTCCTCGCCGCCATGGGGGCTGATCATCTCGGCTGCCCGATGGTGGAGATGCCGGCCGCGCACCGTACCGGGCTCGCGAAGGTCGCGTGGCCCGCCACCCTCGCCGCCAGGAGTGAGACATGACCGAACCAAGACCGTCCGGTCCGCGCTGGACGCCGGAGACGCTACGGCTGGTGTCGAGGCGCGGCGTCGGCTTCGCGGCGGCCGAGGACATCCTCGAAGCCCTGGCTGACGCTGGGTTGTTGGTGGCTCCCGAGGTTCTCAACGTTCTCGGTGCCGCGCGCGAATGGGCGGCGACCGGTCGGGCGGGCGGCTTCGACCACATGGCGGCGTCGCTGCGGCTACTCGTCGCCCTCGACGCGTGGCCCGCCGCCCGTCTTGCCGAGGAGGAGAACCATGGCTGACACCGACGAGCGCCCGCTCACCGCCGCCATGCTGCTGGCCGGTCCGGTTCGCGGTCACGCCATGCTCGGCTGCGACTGGGGCAGCCGAGTCGCGACGCCTGACGATCAGGCGCTGTGCATCCGCCAGGCCCGCCGCATCGTGGTCATCCATGACGGCCCGGACGCGATCGACCTCAAGGTGTGCGAGGAGCACGGAGGTCGCCTCGAAGCTGAAACCGATCCACGCGCCGAGGAGGAGAACCCCAGTGCCTGAACCCAAGATCACGCTTCGGCTTGACAACTCGACCGGTCGCTACACCCCGGCCCGCCGCGTCTTCGTCACCACCGTGCAGCCGAGGTCCTGGTGGCGCCGCCTGTTCCGGCTGCCGGCCAAGCGGGTCCGGCGCGGGCCGTTCACGATCGAGCCGTGGCCGGGCTCGCCCTCCGAGCCGAGGAGCTGAGAAGCCATGACCGAACCCAAGATCGACGGCCGGCTTCGGCTGGAGCGCCTGACCGAGGACGGTGGCTTCGTCAGCGGCTTGCTCGCCGATGGCACCGGTCGTTGCCTGACCGCCGTCACGCTGTCGATTTCGACGTGGGCCGCGCTGGAGTCCGCCCTTGACGAGAACGCCGGTCTCCGTGAAGCCCTCGAAGCGTCCGAGGCCGAATGCGCGAAGGTGATCGAGGAGCGGGACGAAGCGTTCGAGCGGATCGCCCGCTGGCGGATCGAGTTGCGCGACAAGAGCAACGACCTGGTCAACATTCGAGGCATCCTGTCGCCGAACGGTGGCGAGCGCGCGGTGCCGGACGACGTGCCCACGGTGCCCGACGCAGCGCCCGCTGTGGAGTGGCTGGTGGCCGAATTGGGGCGAACGCGCCCAGTCGTCGAAGCGGCGGTGGAGTGGCATGCGGCTGGTCAGTCGTTCGCCGCGAATCTTGGGACTGCCGCCGCCCTGTTCGCCGCCGTGGACTCCTACACCCAGTCCTCGAACCCGGGAGAGACGCCATGAGCGACCAACTCGTCGAAGCGGCGAAACGCCTCGTTGCGCACTGGGGCCGTCGCCCCGAGCGCAGCATCGCCTACACCGAGGCCGGCGAGCGCGCCAAGGCCATGCTCACCCACGCGGTCCGCGACCACGACGAACGCGCCCGCCTCGCCGCCCTGAGCGCCCCGTCTGGGCCCGTACAGGACCAGCCGAGAGTCTGGGCCATGCCAGAGATCCCGGAGGACGTGACGCGGCTCCGGGACAAGGACGGCCGCGAGCACCGCCGCGTCGGTGAGGACTACCCCGGCGTCTGGCAGGACGAGAGCGGCTACTGGTTGGCCAACCTGTCGCTGATCATCGAGCGCGGTCCTCTCACCGAGGTGGTAGAGCCCGATGGCCGCTAGCGCCGAGTTCCGGCGACTGCTCCTGCACGCCGCCGAGCGACTCGGCGAAGAGGACGCGTCTGTCCGGGGTGCCCTCACCGCCGCGGTCACCGACGCGTCGACTGGCTACGGCCGAGGCCAAGCGTTGACCAAACTCACCTCCTACGTTGCCGCTTCCACCTACGCCCAGCTGGTGATGGAGATGACCGCGAAGTTCCTTACCGACGATCCTGATGAAGGCGTGGTGCAGCCCGATGGCGACTGACCCCAAACGCAAAGCGCAACCGAAAGGACCACCGATGGACCGGGCCACCGTCACCTACCTGGTCGACGACACGGTCAAGACCGAGGTCATCGAAGGCGGGCACGTCTCCGTCCAGATGGGCCGGGGCCGGCACCGCCGGGGCGCCACGATCGTCCAGGTATCCGACCACCTCGGCGGCACCGTGACCCGGGCGCATCTGTTCCGCCGCGCCGAGTACGTGGACGTTGAGCGGGGCGTCGATGGCGACTGACACCTTCGCCGGTTGGATTATCGGCACCGACGCCGACTGCGACATGACCGTGATCGACGAATACGCGTCGAAGCGTCACGCGGCGATCGTCCGCGACGAGACGGGCCGGGTCTTCGTCGAAGACCTCGGCTCCACCAACGGCACGCGGGTGATCCACAACGGGGTCCAGACGAAGGTCACCGGCTGGCGCCAGATCTGCCCCGGCGACGTGGTGATCGTCGGACGGACGAAGATCCCATGGACGGAGAAGACGTGACGCACCCCGCTCTCAACCGGATGGCCACCGTCCGGTTCTCGCTGGAGTTGGGCCGACTCCAGCGGCACATCGCCGAAGGCATCGAGGCCTACGGGTGGCAGCTCGGCCTCGACGTGCAGCAGCGCGCCACCACGGGCTGGCTCCGGACGTACGGGTTCGTCATCAACGGCGAACTGCCCCGGATTCTGCGGCTGCTCGATTCGCTGGTCCTCGTCCTCGGTGAGGCCTGGGTCGAGACCGTGGTCGAAGCGTTTCGAGCTGAGTTGTTGCGGAGCGGATCATGACTGACCCCACACCCGAGGCGTACGAAGCGGCGGCCCGGGCCGACCACGACGTGAACAGCCTGTGCTTCGGGCCGATCGAACACTGCCCGCACCGTGCCGAGCACGTGAACGGCGCATCCGCCGCCGTTGATGCCGCCCTGCCGATCATCGAGGCTCAGATACGGGCGAAGGTCGCGGCGGAGATCCGCCAACACGCACAGGACGAGATCCGGCTGCAGTCGTCGTGGCTGTGGCACGCGCTCGGCGAGTCGAGGTTGGAAACGGCGGCCGAGAAGTTCGCCGACCGGGTCCTCGCGCCGCCTGCCGTGTGCGCGAACTGCGATATGCCCATCGCCAAGGCGCGGACGAGCACGGGCTGGACGCATGTCGGCGAGTGGTCAGGCGTCCGTTGCAAAGGTGCGATCACCGGTGCCCGTATCGCTGAAGGGAGCACCGATGGGTGATCGGTTTGTGATCAGCTTCGCCGCAGGGGCCGAGTACAGCGAGGACCGCGACGGCGTCAACTGGTTCGACGCCCCCCTTCCTCGCCGTTGGCATCGCTGTAGGGCGCAGAGTCGCGGCAACCTCGGCGGACACGTGTACCGCTGCGCCTGCGGGGCGATCAGCCCGGACGGCAAGTACTGGCTGGAGCGCAACTCACGGAGGGCCGCCCGTATCGCTGAGAGCAAGGGAGACGAGACGTGAAGACCGCACTCCAGCGGATCGGCTGCGGGCACCCGCTCGCGGCCGAGGTCACCACGCTCGGCGACCCGGATCGGCGATGGCGGTGCATCAGGTGCGGCGCCGAGTGGTGCACGAAGGGGCGGCGATGACCGAACTCCGCGAGTACTGGACCACCGGCCCCGGCGCGGTCGACATCCGTCCCGACCCCCGGTTGAGCAACCTGCGCCCCGGCTGGCTCGACGGAGACGGATGGCGGGACCGGCTGTCGGCGCTCCGCGACGAGGACGTCGAGTGGATCGAACGGCAATGGGAGTTGGCCAGCGGTGCGCGCCCAGTGCCCATGATCCCGCGACTGGTCCGAAGCATCAGCTACGGCCTCACCGAAGCGGAGAACCCGAAATGAGCCTCCTCGAAGCCCTGGACTCCTTCCCCGTCCCACGTCTGCGCTGGATGGCTGACGTCATCCGCAGCGACCCCGCCATGGAGCAACTGCTGCGAGCCACGGCGGATGCGTGGGATGCCGGTGACCGCTCGCCGCTCGCCGTGGCCGCCCTGGCGCTGGCGGACTCGGTCTGGGCTGAGATCCGGCAGGACGTCACGGAGGTTCGCGAGTGACCGAGCCCACCATGCGGACGGAACTCTGGGGCATCAGGACCTGCCTCGACGGCCGTATCCGCCATTTCCCGCGTGTGCCGATCACCGGCGAGCCGTGGGTCTGCACCATGTGCGGCTGCCCAGCCAGGGACTTCACAGAGGAGGCGGCCCGCGAGTGACCGACCACCTCTGTACCGCCACCGGCTGCACCGTTCGAGGCGAACACCACCGCGACTGCATCGACGTGACCCGCTGCCGTGGCTGCAAACCAGCCCCGGCCGAACACGGCTGCTTCTGCACCGGCTGCTCATCGCGGCTGAGACGCTGGCTGGGTGAGATCCCCGAACTGTTCGCCGACGTCGTCGATCCGCCGTCCGCCGACCCCGACGCGCGACCCGCCCGCAAGGTCATCCGCCGCGACGCCACCGACGACGGCGACGAACTCGGCTTCCCCCGTGACCCGGTCGCCTTCCATCTGCCCGCCGGCCCCGTCCCCGGCGCGACCAGTCAACCCCGCGTCTCCGGCAGCCGCGACACCGTGCTCGCCAACCGCTATGTCGAAGGCGCTGGCGGCACGGTCAACCCGACCGGGCGGCCCGACGACCAACTCGGCGACCCACCACCCGCCGTGCTCCTCGGCTCGTGGTGTTGCGACTGGGCCGACGCCCGCGACATGGCCGAGAAGGTGCCATACACGGTCGAGGGTCTGGCGTGGTGGCTGAGTAACCGGCTGTCGTGGGCGTTGGAGCATCACGGAGCCATGGCTGAGTTCTACGGAGAGGTCGGGGACCTGCATGCGCGGCTGTGGTCCGAGGCCGGACGCGGAGAGCCGAAGCCAGAACACTGCAAGGCCGTCCCGTGCAAGAGCTGCAACCGGCTCACCCTCTACCGCCGCTCCGACGGCTCCGGTGATGTGGAGTGCCTCACCGCCGCATGCACCCGCGTCTACCGGCGGAGCGAGTACGACGAATGGGCCAAGATGATCACCGCACCGGTGCACCGCGACTGGCTCACCGAACGCGCCGAACAAGAAAGGGCACACGCATGACGATCTACGTGACCATGGTCGCGGACCGACACACCGACCCCGAGCCGTACCTGTTCACCACCGCCGCCGCGGCAATCGCGTACGCCGAAGCGGCGGCAGCGGAGAACGCCACTGACCCCGACGACATCGAGGAGGAGCCGGTCGAAGGCTGGCTCTACTACGCCCGCTACTCGGTGGAGGGCGACTCCGTGTGGGTGCTTGGGAAGGAGATCGACGCCCCGGAGACAAGCAGTTAGTTGACCTTCGCAAAGTCCGTGTTACTCTTCCGACAGCGCCACTGTGCCCTTCGACCACTTCGGAGGTGTGCGGTGGCTCTTTCCGTGCCCGAACACATCGACGAGGATGTCGGCGTTACCCGAGCCATGGCTGCCGAGTACCTCACCGAAGCTGGCGTCACACCGCACATGATCAGCGTGTGGGGTAAGCGCGGCTGGGTCACGCCCAACGGACAACGCCGCCACCTCACCGTCGTCGGCACCACCCCACGCGGCCAGATGCTGTTCCGCTACGGAGACATCCTCGACGCCGAAGGCGACACCCGCAGCAACCCCAACAGCTCCCGCTCCGCAGTGCGCCGTATGGCCGCCGCAACCTGAACCCCCCGAGGAGACTCGATGGCATTCGACTTCCTCGGCCCGGTCACGATCGTGTTGACCGACGAGACTTCGCTCCGCACGATCATCAAAGAAGAGATCCACAAACTGGAGGTAAAGCTCATGACCGAGTTCGCCGACCTGCGCGACCAACTCGTAGGCGTCTTCGCCGACCTCGCCGCGAAGATCCAGCGCCTCCAGGACGCCGTCGACAACCCGTCGAGCGAGACCCACCTGTCCGACGAGGACCAGGTGCTGTTCGACGAGATCAAGGCCACCGTCGAGGCTGCCCGTGGAACCGTAGGTGACGAGAACGCCGACGGCGTACCCGCGGTCGAGTAGTGGGACTGTCGGCCACGGCTAGGACGGAGCCGTGGCCGACACCAACGCGGCGATTGGGACGTGACATGGTCAAGCGCCCATGCCTCGACTGCGGACGGCTTTCCGCCGAGACTCGATGCCCAGAGCATCGACGGATCAAAGACACGATCAAGCTGCGGGCGAAACGCGAACGCCGGCCACGCATCGCCAGCGAAGACGGACGTCGCGCCCGTGCGGTAGCCGCACACAGGGCCACGGTCGGCGACTGGTGTCCGGGCTGGAACTGCGACCCCCATCCCAGTAGCGACCTGACCGCCGACCATCCCGTAGCGGTCGGATCCGGCGGAGCGGAACGCCAACCACTCGCGGTCCTGTGCCGCGCGTGCAACGGAGCCAAGGGCTCCAACTAACCCGATCACCCCAAGGGGTTGCTCCCTTGGGTAGGAAGGCCCATGTCTCCAGGCATGGGCCTTCTGCCTTTCCTGGAGATGGTGACCATGGTCAGAACGTGCTCGATCGACGGATGCGACAAGCCGACACGGAGCGGATCGGCGGAGTGGTGCAAGATGCACTACCACCGCTGGTACCGGCACGGCAGTACGGACAAGCGCGCACCGGGTAGTGGTATAACGGCAAGTCACGGACGTCGATACAAGTCGGTGTCCCGTCCACAGCATCCCCTTGTGCTCATGGGTGACCTTGCGGAGGGACGCGTCTACGTGCACCGCATGGTGTTGTATGACGCCATTGGGCCGGGCTCACACGGATGCCACTGGTGCGCGAGGCTGGTCACCTGGAGCAGTACCCGTGGTGATCCCGACTGCCTCATGGTGGATCACGTCAATGGCGTGGGTGATGACAACAGGCTGGAGAACCTAGTCCCTGCATGCATCGAGTGCAATGCGGGGCGTAGCGCACAGGCCAAGGCTGAGGCGCTGCGTGCTGCAGGGTGGTGGTCCAGTCATGACACAGTCAGTCGACTCAAGAGCCAGCCGCGTAGAGCCCAGATCGTAGCTACTACACATGTTCGAGAGCCTGAGCATAGTCACGTAGAGTGACGCTCACTACCTCACGCAGGGTCACAAGTG
>Ga0070698_100000497_pt1 | contig 41822 bp, 24 predicted proteins | sample KBSK1502metaG_FD_65477 | JGI IMG/M metagenome (GOLD analysis project Ga0070698, IMG submission 65477) | Corn, switchgrass and miscanthus rhizosphere microbial communities from Kellogg Biological Station, Michigan, USA - KBS K1-50-2 metaG | ecosystem: Host-associated > Plants > Roots >...
TCGCATCGTGAAGCCTCCTCGAGGTTAGAGGTTTAGGAAGTGCGAGGCGCAATTCCGGAAAGCGACTGTACTTTATAACCACCTTCGGTAGGAGTCAACGTTTCGAATTGACTCATCAAAAACCCACTCCAAATGGCATTCGTTGCCTCACTTAAAAACCCACTCGAAATAAAGTGAGCTTTCTTCCAGTGTTTGGAGCGCATTGGAGTGTAACTTGAACCATTAATTTGCCGCTCCGGCAACTTAATGGTTCCAATAGCGCCCGGCAATTAATTGGTTCCAAATTTTTCCAATTCTTCGAAAAAGTGCAAACTACCCTAATTTCTTCGTAAATTGTTACCCGCTGTTCTTTAGACGCACTCTCGGCAACTTAATGGTTCCAAAAACGCCCGGCAATTTAATGGTTCGATTTTTTGGAAAAGTACCAAGTATCTTAATTCATTCGTAATAGTTGACGGCTGATCGATCCGAAGGACCTTGACGCCGTTAAAGCACGAAAGGTAGGGCGTCCGCTAAAGTCACGCAAGAGCGTCAAAAAAGTGATGCTATAGCACCTTCGCAAACGCAATTTAAATCCGTTCGACAACTATGATATGAATTTGATTCTTTCTTTCATGGGACTAGTCGGAGGTTATCGTGGACTTTAGCAAGTCAATCTTGACTCACGACCTGCAGAATCTTCTGATAGCTCAAGGACTGAGGGAGGGCTTAGTTATTCCGGGGCCAAACTGGACTCCCGCGGATCTAGAATCCAGATTCTATAAAAAGCCTTGCGAAAACAATATGTGCTTTCGCTGATAGTTTTATTCGACCGTATTCTGATTCCCGAAGTAAGAACCCTTTGGCCATCACGGCCACGTCACCCAAACTCAGCCGTTGAGTTAAACGCATCTTCCCACGAAATTCCGACCCAACCCTAGTTGAGCAAACGACTCAAAGCGGGATTGATCCAGATCTGAGTCCCTTCCACATCGCCGGAGTGCTTCACCGGCTCGTAAGGCACAGGCACTCTGAAGTTCTCGACAAACACTTTGAGACGCTTACCATAACGTGGTGCAAACAATGACCATGTCCATTCAATTTCATTGGCAACTTAGTCGGCGAAAGTATTCACCGGTGCGTCCGTCCAACTGAAAGTTTCAGGCTCAGCAGCGCGACAAGGAGTGTGAGGGTGATGAAGACTTTGCGATTGAGTCTACGTATTTCTGCCTCCTTTTTCTGATTGTGTAGAGATGTATTGGCTTATGCAGACGGATGCGAAATCGTTCGCCGAGCCTTAAGCGTAAAGTTGTTAACATTCGAAGGCTACCAACGATTAAAGTCACGTGGCAGTTTCGGAATCTAGATTGAGTTGTCGAGATTTTGCTTTTTTTGACGTCCGCCTGGTGAATCGCTATTCTCCGAACGCTGATTATGAAGAGTGAAAAGAAACACGCAATGCTGCTTGCAGTCTCTGTTGCGATGCTCGTCATGTCGATCCTCTGCAAGGCGACAGCAACTCAGACTGGCAAGTCAAACCAAAGCGAGATTCGTACTCTGAAGATTGGGGAGATGATCGAAAAGCAGCTCTCCGGTGGTCAGTCTCACTCGTACGAAATCAAATTGGACGCGGGTCAATTCGCGGAGGCCACGGTTACCCAACTTAGCATTGATGTCGTTGCAGTTCTCAGCGGTACCGATGGCAAATCTATCGTCGAGATGGACAGTCCGAACGGATCGCAAGGACCGGAAACAGTGGTATTGGTCGCTAAGATCCCGGGTGCATATCGTTTGACTGTGCGCTCGCTCGATCCTGGCGCCGTAGCGGGTAAATACCAAGTGCGTCTCGATGAGATCCGCAGCGCAACCGCGCAGGACGAGAGCAGGGTTGAAGCTCAAGATTTGTTTGTAGCGGGGCGCGACTTGATGGTTCAGGGAACGACTGACTCATTAAATAAGGGGATCGAAAAACTCAAAGCGGCACTTCCTTTATGGCGCGTCGCAAACGATCGGCAGAGGGAAGCCTACACTCTGAGCTTTATTGGTTCGTCGTACGACCGGCTCGAAGAGTATCAAAAGGCTCTCGATTGCTATTTACCTCTACTTGAAATCACACGCGCGATTGGGGATCGGGTTCTGGAGACAGGCACCTTGGGAAACATTGGCGGCGAATACTATTCACTTGGTGAGCCCCAAAAAGCGCTCGATTACTACCAGCAGGCGCTTCTGCTTGGACAAACCGCGCAGAATGAAATGAACCAATCGCCGCTCCTTAACAATATCGCTCTGCTTTACGATTCATTAGGGGATGGCCGCCAGGCACTCCACTATTACAACCTGGCGTTACCGCTCATCCATGCGTCGGGTGATCGCCGGGTCGAAGCGGTTGCTCTCAACAACATCGGACAAACCTACGCCGCCTTCGGTGAGAATCGGGAGGCCTTTGATTACCTGCAACAATCGTTGGTGCTCCGTCGCGCCACCGGTGATCACCAAGGTGAAGGAACGACCATAAGCAACATCGGTGTTCTGTATGAGGCAACGGGCGATTTCGAGAAGGCATTGGAGTGTTACAAACAGGCTCTCGAAATTGGCCGGAAGGCAGGCCAGCGTAGAACCGAAGCAATCGCGCTCAACAACCTCGGTGGAATCTATAACCTTCTCAATGAAGGACAAACTGCTCTCGAATACCTAAATGAGGCATTGGTTCTCTGGCAAGCGATAAATGAGAAGAGTGGTGCAGCCCGGGCGCTGAACAATATCGGACTCGCTCGTTTGTCGCTCAACGATGAGCGTGGCGCACTTGAGGATTTCAACCGCGCGTTGATTCTCATGCGCGAGTGTGGAGATCGTCGTGGAGAATCCAAGACGCTCGGCAACGTCGGCAACATCCTTGACTCATTGGGTGAGAAACAAAAGGCAGTTGAATACTTTAGTCAGGCGCTCGCGCTTGAACGCGCTACAGAGGATCGCCGCGCGGAAGCGTTGACGCTCAACTATCTCGCTACGACATCAGTTTCGATGAGCAAACCTGAGCAAGCTCTCGACTACTTCGAACAGTCGCTCAGGCTCAGCCAGGCAGTAGAGGATCGAAACCTCGAAGCAGCCGCGCTCAAGGGAATCGCAGGTGTCGAACGTGACCGCGGGCGAGTGACGGAAGCTCGCGAACGCATCGAGTCGGCGCTCTCGCGGATCGAGAGTATTCACGCTGTCATGGTCAGCACCGAACTTCGCACGTCGTATTTCGCGTCGGCGCAGCGCTACTACGAATTCGAAATCGATTTATTGATGCAGATGCATCGTTCTCAGCCCAATCGTGGTTATGCAGTGGCTGCGCTCGAAGTCAGCGAGCGTGCTCGCGCTCGCGATCTGTTGGAGTTGTTGGGCGAAGCACGCGTGGATATCCGTCAGGGTGTGGATCCCGCGCTGCTGGAACGAGAGCATTTACTGCAAGAGCGACTAAACGCCAAAGCGGAAAGTCAAACACAGATGCTCAACCGGAAACACACAGACGAACAGGTTGCCGTATTCCGCAAAGAGATCGACGAACTGCTGGCGCAATATCGCGACGTAGAAGCACAGATCAGAATCAGCAGTCCGCGCTACGCCGCACTCACTCAACCTGGACCGTTAACCTCGCGCGAGATCCAGCAGTTGCTCGATCCCGATACTGTGCTTTTGGAATACGCGTTGGGTGAAGAACACAGTTATCTATGGCTCGTCACGCCAAACTCGATCGATGGTTTTAGTTTGCCCGCTCGCGCAACGATTGAGTCTGCGGCGCGGAGAGTTTACGAGTTGCTCAATGAACGAAACCGGCGGGTCAAATTCGAGAGCGCGAGAGGAAGAACTTTGCGTCTAGCTCGCGCTGATGCTGATTACGAGGAAACGTCGGCGAAATTGAGTGAGGCTATTCTTGGTCCCGCGATTGAACGATTGGGGAATAAACGCCTATTGATCGTCAGTGATGGCGTGTTGGATTACATTCCGTTTGCGGCGCTGCCTATCCCCCGATCGACGTTGCCGATGGTGATGCGACACGAAGTTGTTAACTTGCCGTCGGCCTCCGCGCTGGCGGCACTCCGGCATGACGTCACAGGACGTGCGAAGGCGACAAAGGCCCTTGCCGTGATCGCCGATCCGGTCTTTGAGACAGACGATCCGCGAGTGCGCCGTGTCACAATCAGCTCTGATAACTCTAAAGCGCCGATCTCGTCGTCAAGAGACGAGTTGCTCAGAGCGTCGCGCGACGTTGAACCTGACGAAGTCGGACACATCGCTCGGCTTCCCTTCACTCGACGCGAAGCAATCGGGATATCGTCGCTAGTCCCGGCATCGCAACGGTGGCGCGCTTTGGATTTTGAGGCCAACCGTGCGACCGCGATGAGTCCTCAGCTTGCCAATTATAGATTCATTCACTTCGCAACGCATGGATTTCTTAATACGAAGCATCCGGAACTCTCCGGCATCGTGTTGTCACTCGTCGATGAGCACGGCGAAGACCAGAAGGGTTTTCTTCGCGCCAACGAAATCTTCAATCTCAAACTTCCCGCCGAGCTGGTAGTGCTCAGCGGTTGTCGCACCGGCTTGGGCAAAGAGAAAAAAGGCGAGGGACTGCTTGGACTGACGAGAGGTTTCATGTATGCGGGCGCGGCGCGCGTGCTTGTCAGTTTATGGAGTGTCTCCGACGAAGCCTCAGCCGAGCTCATGACTCGCGCATACAAAGGAATGCTTGGCAAACAGCGACTGCGGCCGAGTGCGGCACTAAGAGCGGCACAGATAAGTGTGGCGAAGACAAAACGTTGGAGTGCTCCTTACTACTGGGCCGCCTTTGTTTTACAGGGTGAGCCACGCTAATTCACCAAGGTCTGTTTCGAGCACGGAGAATCTCGCCAAACAGATCTGCTCTCAATCTCGAGACGATGGCTTCCGCAGAACCTGAGTAAACGGCGGCTGCGCCTTTGGAACGCACCGGCCAGAGCACCTCGTCTTGAGCGTTGACGAGTGTTGCCCTGACTGAAACCCGATGGATTTGTCCGCGGCTGGTTGCTGACACTTTCAGAACCGCATCGGCGTCGTCAAGCTTTGCAGTTACCTTTATCACATTTCCGTTTGCCAGACCGGCACGCAACATTGCAACTAGGAAACGGACCTGTTCATCGTCGCTTGTTGACTCAACAAACACCATTCTGACCTCACCAAGCGAAACGGGAAATTCGCCAGCCGGATCTCGCGTGCTCTCAACGGTGTTTTGCTCTTCGGGTTGACGAGTATTCTGTGTCGGTCCCAACGCCTCTTTCTCTTTTGACCGTTTCCGCTCGTTGTTGTTCGCTCTCCTCGGTTCCTCGCCGCGATTCGGCGCCGGTGCACTCGGACTCGGCGTTGGTGAGTTGACGCCAACTGCCTCTTTATTTTCCAGTGAAGGTGACGCGGTCGTAACAACTGAATGGTCGATCGGTTGTTTCTGCTTCGTTTGTAAGTACAGTCTCAATCCGATCAAGGCAAACCCAAAAAGCGCCAACACCAGAGTTAACAACAGAGCAGGAGATCGAAACGGCAAGACCGGGAGCATGCCGGCGAGTCTGTCCGCCACTAGACCACGCAAGCGCATCGCGATGGTGTTCGCCCGCGCTCGATAGACTACCGCCAACGTGAGGTCTGTGGAGCCCGTTATTTCGAAAGTGATCCTCTCGCCGTTTTCGAGCTCGATCGCGTGAACGGAGGATTGAGATCTGTCGTCGGCATGCGTGATCAGGTATGTGGCAAGGAGTAACTCACCTTGAGAATCATTCGTAAGAACTTCTACCAATTCGGCAGTCGAGTCGATTGCGATCACTTTTCTATCGTCGACGTTCGGATCGAATCGCGCACGTTCTACCCCATCGACAGCAATACGCAACCATCCTCCGGTCGAACGCTTGCGACGCAGCAACTGGCGAGCAAGCTCTTGTTCGATAACCTCGATCTTTTCGCCGGTTAAAGTTGGTGCACCGCGACTCCCGCGCGGTCCACCATTCCTGTTCTGACGCACAAAAAACTGAGGAACCGCGAGCATCTTTTCGGGCGCTTCGAAGCCGAAGCCACGAATCAAACGCGCATAACATTCGGGATGAACTACCGCATGAACTCTGTTTACTTCAGCCTGATCCTGTTCTCTTGCGCTGCGCGCAACCAATCCCGGAATGGCGCAAAATCCCTCAAACCTGTCAGGAACTGAACAAGGCGTTGACCACGGAGTGAAGAACGTCAGGCATTGTCTTAGCAACTCCGCATAAACACTCGGTTGGTCCGTGGTTTCAAATCGCTCTTCGCCATGAGAGCTTCTGTAGGTGTGGAGAAGATCGCCGAAGCGTTCTCTCAGCTCATTCATGAGCACTCCTTTGCGTGAGCGATAGTAGTAGTCGTCTTTCAAGTGCACCGGATCCTGTGCAATTGCTTCGTAAAGCTGCATCGTTTCAGCCGTACTGTAGTGATGAAGCAACCGGCACACGCCGACCGCCATGTAAAAACAATTACGTTTGAGTGCGCTTCTGATGAGGTGTTTGATGAAGTAAACGATCAGATCTTCCTCCTCGCAGGCTGCCGATTGCTCTTTCCGCCTCTCGAACGATTCCGACTCTACATAGATCAGCCGTTGCAGAAGGTGGTCATCGCGGAGCCACATTCGTTGTCTGGCATTACGCGCATCTGAGCGGTGCGCAACAGGGCGATAGTAGAGTCGTTTCGCCTGCGCTGTAGCAGCAACCTCGAGCTTTTCCGCAGCCCCGATCACAAGGCGTGTTGCGATTTCTTCGTCACCATGAATGAAGAAGGCCAGGGCATAAGCCTTCTGAAGAAGTCCGCGCATTGGTGTTTTCGCGATTTGCGGCACGGAAGTAGAGAACAGATCTGCCGTTAACCCTACCGCGCGGTCTGCTCGATCAGCGTGGCAAGTTCGGAATTCCGAGGTTGCCACGGGATTCGCTACGTTCGAGTGGTACTAGTTCCCTGACCGGAAATTCTCAAGCAACGTGAACGGCACGCGATAGCGAGCACAGTTTAAGACTTCTTCAGGAATAGAAGAACCAGGTCTCAAATGTGGACTCCAATCACCACACCGAGGTCCAAAACCATGAGCCGTTGTTTCCATGCAAAACCTTTCAGGATGTTGAATCTTACTTGGTTAGTTTTGGGATCAACCATTGTCGCGCTTTTGGCTGTTTCCTTCCTCGCGAGCGTCACTGCCACGCAAAACGGCAAAGGACGCAGCGGGACGATCAGCGCGACCCCAAACCCGATTGTGGTTTGCGATGGAACCGGTCTTGGTATTACACAGCTCACATGGAGCTCAACGGGCACCACTGTCGTTGAGGTCCACTTGAAATCGCCCTCAGGCACTCTGGTCGCGCAAAGCGGACCGAGCGGAACAGTGACAACTGGTAAGACGGTCACAAACGGAAGCGTTTTCTATCTACAGGATGTTTCCGGTGGCTTGCCCCTGACTTCTGTTAATACGCTGGCCACAGTTACGGTAAGCGTGAGTTCCAGTGGTTGCGGCGGCACTCCCACGCCAACGCCAACCCCGACACCAACTCCTACTCCCACGCCAACGCCGCCGCCGACAGCAACGCCACTTCCAATCTCGACGACCACCTCCTCGGGAAATGCTGCAGGTTCATCGCCGCTTCTGGCTCTAGATAGAAACCTCGGCACAGCATGGAACTCGGGTGGTCTTCCGCTGCAATGGATTCAGCTCGATCTGGGCCAGCCGGCAGCGGTGACTCTGCTCCGGCTCAACGTGAATCAACTCCCCGATGGACAAACGACGCACGAGATCTATGGCGGCCCCGATCCGCAGACGCTGACGCTTCTCCGCACGCTGAACGGTTTCACGCAAACCGGTCAGTGGCTCGATGTAACTTTTTCGCCGGCCGTTAACAACATTCGCTACCTCAAGATACTGACGACGGCAAGTCCTTCGTGGGTTTCCTGGTACGAAATTGAAGTCTATGGCTCACTTGGTTCAATGGATTTGGTGAGCTATTGGAAGTTCGACGAAGGCATGGGCCTGGCCGCCGCTGATTCGTCCGGCAATAACAACAACGGCACTCTACAAAATGGAACGGCTTGGACCACCGGCAAGGTTAATAGTGGAGTGAGCTTCGACGGCGTGGACGATTACGTTCAGGTTGGCTCCAGCTCGACGCTGCGAATGACCAGTGCGCTGACTGTCGCCGCCTGGGTGAACCGCACCAACGAAGGAATGATCGTCAACAAGGAGGGTGAATACGAAGTCGCTGTTTTCAATGGACATATTCAATGGGCCATTGCCAATACCAATCCGGGCTGGACCTGGATTGACACAGGTTACGCGCCGCCGCTGAATCAATGGACACACATTGCCGGCACCTACGACAACGGAACGCTTAAGACTTATGCCAACGGCGTGTTGGTCCATACTTTCATGGGGGCGGGTGAGATCGGCGATGTCGATCCGGTGAACAATGATTTCAGGATCGGCGGCCGGCAGTGTTGCGCTCAGTATTTCAACGGCAAACTGGACGAGGTCCGTGTTTACAACCGCGCATTAACTGCGACGGAAGTGCAAATCCTTGCAAACGTCAACTCCCCGCAGACGCCTTTCAATGGACCACACAACGTTCCCGGCATCACACAGGCTGAAGACTTCGACAACGGCGGCGAAGGAATCGCGTATCACGACAACAATCCCGGCAATGACTGGGGATTTTACCGAACGAGCGTGGACGTCGACATCGTCTCTGACAGTCTGGCTTCCGGCGGTGCCGCGGTTGGCAATGCACGTACGGGCGAATGGCTGGAGTACACAGTCAATGTTACTGCTGGCGGGAACTACGATCTGTTTGCCAGAGTAGCTTCCGATGGACCTGGCGGAATTTTTCACTACGTTATCGATTCCGACAGCGCCAACCCGATCGTCACTCCACAATTGATCGTTCCGAACACGTTTGGGTGGAGCACATATCAAGATGCGGCGGCGGCTCGTGTATCTTTGACCCAGGGAACACACGTTGTTCGCCTCGCATTGGATCAGAACGGTACACAGACGTTTCCGGCGGTCGCCAACTTTGATTACATCAATTTCGTTTCCGTCGGTAGTCCATCGCCGAGTCCGTCTCCTTCACCGAGCCCATCTCCATCGCCGAGTCCATCTCCATCGCCGAGTCCATCTCCATCGCCGAGTCCGAGTCCAACTCCTTTGCCACCGCCTCCGCCGGCGCCTGATCTGACGATTAACCAGAAAGGACGGCTCACTTCGGTCGGCAATGGCGCGATGCGTATCTCCTATGCTTACGACGCGCTCGGTCGCTTGACGGGGACTGTTCACAAACTGGATGGCACGAACTACGTCTTTCGGGCAGCTTATGGCTACCCACTAAATCCCGCGACACCTGGTTTGGGCAACGCTGTCACCTCGCAGACATTCCCAGACAGCGAGAGAGTCAATTTCACGTACGACTCGGGTGGCGCGCAGCAGTCGATAAAGACCACTCCTTTCAGCGGCACGCAGCAGACCATCATCAGCGGCGTGTTGCGCAACGCACTCGGCCAAACCACACAGGTGGTCTACGGCAACAACGCCGTAAGCACACATTCCTATAGCGCAACAAATTTGCGTTTGACTGAGATCAGAACTGTAGTCGGCGCAACGACGCTACAGGATTATCTCTACTCGTTTGACAACAACGGCAACGTCACCGGAGTTAGCGACCTTGTCAACTCAACGCTCAGCGCGAGCTATGGCTACGATTCGCTCGATCAACTGGTCTCGATGACGTCAGGTGTATCCACGCTGCCTTACGGCTATGACTCCACCGGCAACCTCACCAACAAGGAGAACGTCTTGCAAACCTACGGCGGAGCTGGTCGCGGACCTCATGCCTTAGCAACCGCCAATGGAATTACCTACAACTACGACGCGAACGGCAATCTCACCTCCACGTCCAACGGCACGGTGATCACGTGGAACGCCGAGAACATGCCGGTCCAAGTGACGCAGGGTGGCGTCACTCGGTATCAAAAGTTCTTCCTCGGCGAGATGCTCTGGAAAAAGGTCGAGCCGAGTGTAACGACTTACTACCTGCCGTCGCTGCGTATTGAGAACGGGGCGTATCGGAAGTTCTTTGGTAGATTTGCCGAACGCTCGACCGACGGCCAGTTGCGTTTCTATCACAATGATCATCTGGGCAGCGCAGCGCTGGTTACGAACGCCTCAGGCGTCGAGCAACGACGCCAAGCCTACAAACCTTACGGTGAGGATCGATTCACTTCCGGCAGCTTCACACCGACGTCTCAATTCAATTTCAAGGAGAAGGAGTCGACCGGTTTTTACGATTACGGTGCGCGACTGTACAACCCAGCGACGGGTAGATGGCTATCGGCTGATGGCTCTGCCTCGGACCGCCTAAATCGGTACGCGTATGTCAAAAACAATCCCCTGACACTAACAGATCCAACTGGGCACCAGTCTCAATATCCAAACTGGGTTAACACGCGAGAGATGCGTGCCCAATGGGATCGGGAGGAGGCAGAGTGGAGTGCCTTCCGTGAAGCCCTGACGCGCTATGAGAAAGCGCATGAGGCATGGCTGAATGGTCCTACTCCTGTAAGGCCACCAGAGCCTCCGAAGATCCCAAACGATCCATTGCATAAGCTCGCGTTCATGTTGCAACCGAAGTACCGCGGGCCATCAATGTCGGCGTGGACCCCCCAACCCAAAGAGAAAGGAAGTTTCGGAGCACGGATTGGACCTGTCGGAGTCGTTCAAGACTCGGATGGACGAATCTACCTTGAGCTGGTGGCCTCAAAGGAACTAAAGATGAGTTCCAAGGTGCGAGAGCCTCATAAACAAGAAAAGAACCTGAAGGCTGCGGCGGGTGAGGTTGTAACAGGGATGTTTGCAGAGTTCGATATCGACTTTTTGGGATTGAGTGCTCCGGTCCACTTCACGGTTGACAAGGAGGGACTCCACTCGGACCCATTCCAGGTATCGCTGCTGCCGAGCGTTGGCGGCAGTCTAGGGGTCCGCTTCCTGATTTACGACCCTACCTCAAAACCTCCTAAATAGTGTGCGTCCGCCAAGACATTGAAAGGAAGAATTCCAATGACACAAAAGATGTTGCATTCTGGAAGAAACGGGAATTCAAGATCCACATTTGTAATCTCTCGAATAAGGAAATGGCGGGATATCTTGGTTGGGCTAGTCGTATGCGCCTTGTTAATCGTAACCACTGTTGGCCATGCCCAGGACGTAGATCCTTATTACGATCCTTTGCAACCAATTTCAGACATCCCGCTGGCATCTGACGACGAGATAAACCTTCGAGAGACGTTGCGACAGCAGGAGGAAGCTCGAATCATCAGTGAAAATTTTTATCAGGAGTCCGCTGCCTGGTTCGAAGAAAACGGCTTTACTGCATGGGCTGAATTCACCGCGCCTTTTGAGCACTATGGCGATATTGCACATCCCCTTCGCTATACACCGTCCGAGTATTACACCACCTCGCAGAACACTATTTACAGGATGGGTAATCAACCGCCTTACAAAGTTCAGTTGGGTCCGATCCCCCTTAACTTCAACGGCGCTGTTGTGCAAATGACCGAAGGCGCGATTGTCACTGGCGGTTCATGTGATGGACTATCCAATTCTCTTACCGACTATTCCGGCTGGGGCAACGACATTGTCACTGAGCCGCAGAACGGAAACGTTTTTTACCATCACGCCTGGCTGAAAGGTTATCTGACTCGGCACGTGGTTGAGATCGAGACAGGCACACCCGATACATGCGGTCTCCGCACTGGAACTTACGTCTATCGTTATCAGTATCACGCGCCGAACGGCAGCACCATTCACTTTTACCAGCGGCCCGCTGAGGTCGGATCAATGTCCACCTGGACTATCGGACCCTGCAATACCCGCACCCAGGTTCCAGGGCCGGAGCCGACGAGTTACTGGTCTGACGATGGCTCGGCTTCGCTCGACGTCACGAATGCCTGCAAGCCAAAGATTCGCTGGTCCGACGGATCGCTGGAGACTTTTCACGCCGCGGAAACGGTAGAATTTCCGGTAAATCAAAGTGGAGATATCTCACACTGGGCCGACGCAGAAGCCAGTTGCGGCCAACTCGGCGACCGCCACATCACTGATCGCAACGGCAATATCACCACGTTTCAATATACGAGTAACACCGAGTCAGTAATTGATGCCAAAGGCCGGACCACCACGGTAACTTTCGACTTGAGTTCCGCGACGCCCGGATTTGCACGGCTCAAGACAGTAGACGTCACTGCGCCTGGTGGCGGCACGCCACTGCGTTACACGATCAACTGGAAACCGGTTCCGTTCAACGTCAACTTCGCCTCGATCTGGCCGGACGTTCATTGTCACAGCAGCACGGGCGCGATTGGTGGTGGCGTTATACCCTGCGGCACCAGCCCGCTAGAGCTCGTCGATTCGATAACGATTCCCGACGGCAGGTCCTATCAATTCAGTTACACACCGTGGGGAGCGCTGGATACTGTAGTTGAACCTGGCGGCGCTGTCCGGAAGTACGGCTATGGTGATGCAAGCAACACGACCTACGCTCAAAACACGCTGCCACTGATCAATCGAGTCGACGCTACTCTTCTCTGCGGTGCTATTTGGACCGGCGAGATGCCGAAGGTTCAGGCGCGAGGCGTAATTTCGGAGTCCGTATATCCTCAAGGGCTCAGCGGCCCGGCAAACGTCACCCGCATCTCGTACGAAAAGGTTGATCTTGGAAGCTGTAGTCCGAATTTGATCGGAGCAGCGACGACAGGTCCAGACGCGTGTGTCCAGGTCTGGAAAGTGATTACCAATCCCGATCTCTCAGTTAAAAAGATCGGCAGCGCCGTGCGTGCCTTGCCGTTTTTCGTCAACCGCCCGCCGCTCAACTCCGGCCCAGTGTCGCCGCACGGTTGGACCATCGGTGAGGAAACCTGGAACGCCGGTGCGACTCAATTACTCGCCGCCACCTACGAGGGAGATAAAACGACTGGCGATCTCGACTACCTGTTCGAAACTGCCGCTACCCTGCGCATGCAGGTCGCAGCCGTGGTCGACCGCCGCATACGGAAAGTAGTAAGTCTCAAACAAGGCGTTATGTCAACTACGATCTTTAATTACGACGACACGATCGACATCGATTCTGGAACCAGCGTCGTGAGTCGAAACACGGGGAATATTACCGAGCAACGAACGTGGCTCGGCGACAAAATTACCGGCACACTGTTGACCCAAACAGACTCCACCTACTTTCACCCCACTAACTATCTTGATCGGAACATCCTTCACTTGCCTGCCTCGCAAACTTTGACCGATCCCGCACGTGGTGTGTTGACTCGCAGCGATTACACCTACGATGAGTACGGTCTAAATCCCAGCGGCGCGTCGAATCTCGATACCACTGTTGGTCCAGCGCGTGGCAACGTAACAACCGTTACTACCTATCGCCAACCGGCGGCGCTCAGCGGAGCAGTTTCCTCGCATAAAAACTATTTTGATACCGGCGACCTGCGTCAGAACATTGATGCGAAGAGCAACGCGACTACGATAACTTACGATTTTGTTCCCTGCTCGACGGCCCACACCCTATCGACGTCGACGGTAGCAAACGCCAAAGGTCATCAAACAACCACGGTTAGCGACTGCTTCGGCGACCAGCCCTTGCGCGTGATCGATCCGAATAACAACAGCTTCTTCACGCAATACGACCTGCTGGGCCGCGTAGTCGAAACTGCCGGGCCGGGCGACACTCTGACGAACTTACCGGGTTTCATCCGCCATCCCAATGCACCACTGAATGCTGGATCTGCAATCGGAAACGGCGGCCAGGGACCTGCTACCTGGATCGAATACCTTTCGCCAGGCGTGGTCAATCAACAACGAACCGTGGTCCATACCAAAGATGGAACTGTGAATGGACGATACGTAAAGTCCTTCAGCGATGGTTTGGGTCGTACCATCCAGACTCGCAGCGAAGTCGATCCGAGTACTTCAGGAGGAAATGGCGAGGTTGTAAGCACTACGGTCTATGACAACATGGGCCGCGTCAGCACTGCTTTCGTTCCCTGTTTCTCAACCGTCACCGATGCGGTTTCGACGTCCTGCACGACGCAGTCGACAGTCACAACGTACGACGCACTGGGAAGAGTCACCAGTGTTCGACTACCGGGTCTATCGCCAACAACAACAAACTATACTGCTTCGACGACGGAGCACATCGCGACGACAACGGACCTCAATGGCAATCACCTCCAGACGTTCACCGACGTGTTGGGCCGAGTAGTGCGCACCGCGCGCGAATCGTCAAACTGCACTGGTGGTTGGTGTACGACGTTGATGGTGTATGACGCAGCGGGACGTTTGCTCCAGACGACCGATCCGGGCGGAAACATGATGCTGATGGCGTACGACGGTTTGGGACGCAAGACAGAGATGACCGATCCCGACATGGGTCACTGGACTTACGAGTATGACAACAACGGGAACCTGACGCGACAGGTTGATGCCAAAGGTCAGGTAATACAAATGTCCTACGACGTGCTGAATCGCCTGAGGGTAAAGGACCTGCCACCCAACAGTTCAATCGCCGGGGCAGAAGACACGACCTATTTTTATGACGGCGAGCAGTCCCCTTAATCAAATTGCCTCACTGAATTGACGACGATGACTGAAGCAATTACTTGCTTCAAACCTTAAAGCGGATTTGCACGAAAAGAAAAGTCCGGCAACCCAGCTAGTATTTTTCTTTCACTATCGCACTTCCGGCAAAGCTTAAGTTCCAATTTGCACTTTCGGCAATTTAATGGTTTCAAAACACGAATCGTAGACAAGGCTGGGGTGCGAAATCTCTGGGTTTTGATTGAACTTGCGGCAAGTAATTGCTTCCAGTCGCGGCAAAGAATTGCTTCAAGTCACATGGAGGTGATGATGAGGCTAACGATGAAGGCGAGGCAGGAAGTTACCAAAGCGACCGCGGGTCAATATCGTGGCGCAAGCAAAAAAGAGAAGAACAAAATTCTGGACCAGTTTATAGCTGCCACTGGTTATAGTCGCTGGTATGCGCGGCTGGTGTTGCCGCATGAAGGACGTCAATAGGCATCAATCTCAACAGATTAGTCGGCGGCCTGCCTATATTACATTTCGCCGAATGCTCAGTATTTCTTGGAGAGTCCGCAACTTAGATGTCACTGTACCGTACCAAATTGACCGCAAAGTCCACGACTTAGATGTAAAGTCCACAACTTACATGTAAAGTCCACGACATAGATGTCATTACACAATATCTGGAACGCAAAGACGGCATTAGCGTAACCCACAGCTGTGCATACCTTAAGCTGTCTTTCAGCAACGTACCTGCTGTTTGAAGAGGCAGAATGTTGACATTTCCAAGAAGACCGTGTAAACCGCAGTTGCTTTTTCTCTAATACTCAGGTGCTTCCTCGTATTGAATAGGCACTAATTCGCTTTTTCACTGCCACCTTACCAGCAAGGCATTAGAAATGAAAAAATCTAAATATCGGAATCCCAGAATTTCCTCATGGGGAGTTGTCCTAATCGTGGCTTTCTCCTTCTGCATTCAGTGGACTGTTTTCGGGAATGGGAATGTCGTCTCTCTCAGCCGATCAACTTCACAGTATCATCCGGTTGCGATTCCATTCACAGAAAACGTCTTCTATTCCGAGGGAGCCTTGGACGGTAGTAACTACGCTCCGCGTTATCTAGATATTTCAACGGACATAGGAAAATGGTGGCAATCGTGTGAGTCAACCTCGTTCACTGGCGGCAGAGTTGATTGTGTAAGACGTTTCAACTACGGCACGTTTTCACTTTCTGCACCCTCAACACTCAACTCAATACATGTTTGGATCGGCGGCTTTAATAACTGGGGCCGACCATCTGAGCCTACTCTCAAGGTCGAGATTTACCGAGGTGATCCAGTAAGTAGTGCAAATGAGAGTGCTTTGATAGCCACAAGCAACGTAACGATAGTTGGCCATTCGGCGCCTATCGGCGCCGAACACACATTCACGTTTTCAGATCCAGTGGCGCTATCAAGTCATACTCCTTATACCATCAGAATTCATATACCAAGCGGGACTTTCGGCGACTTCGCATCAAGCGGGGCGTTCTCTCTGTTTGGAGTAGCAGAACCTCCGGAATGCTTAACACCGCCATCGGGATTGGTGAGTTGGTGGCGCGGCGACAGTAATGCCAAAGACTCTGTTGGCGAGAACCATGGCACTCAACCGGGCGAAGTTTCCTTCGTCCCTGGAGTTGTTGGAAACGCATTCTCGTTCCCAACCGTTCCCGACGAAAACTCATTCATACTGATTGGATCGCCACAAGACTTACGACTTACTTCTGGTCTAACTATAGACGCCTGGATCAAGCCCTCGGAAATGGAAGAGGGGCAAGAAGCGACAATCGCCAGCAAATGGGGCCAAAGCACTCTGCTTGACAGCTATACAGTGTTCTTGCGCAAACAGAATGGGATTATCAATCTTGTTGGCGCAATTGGCGTAGCAAATGTGTCTGATCAAGGTTTTTCTGGTGGCAACATTCCAGTCAACTCCTGGAGCCATGTCGCCATGACTTACAACGCAAGCACGGGTGCAAATAGTCTTTACATCAACGGACAACAGGTCGCGACGCGTACATGGAGCGGTGGCATATTCGAATCCAATATCAATTTTCTAATCGGTCGGGAGAATTCATTTAAACCACGACCATTTACTGGACTGATCGATGAGGTCGATGTTTTCAATCGTGCGTTATCTGATCAAGAACTCCTCGCAATCAAGCTTGCGGCAGTCGGGAAATGTATTCCTAATATTTTAGATAGTGATGGCGATGGACTCTCCGATGAGTGGGAAACCAACGGATACACATTCGACGGCACTTTTGTGAACTTACAATCAAGGGGAGCTAACCCAAGGCACAAAGATATTTTTGTCGAAGTAGATTACATGTCAGGTCATCGGCCAAGCCAGGAAGCCCTGGACATAGTTCGCGATTCCTTTGCGCGTGTTCCGAATGGAATGTTTGAAGTACCTAACCCTGATGGGCTCGATGGAATAACGTTGCACGTTATTGTCGACGAGGAGATTCCTCATAAGGATCAATTAGGTGTAAACAATGGTGAAAACTATGAGTGGCAGGATTTCGATTTGATCAAGAACGAGAGGTTTGGTAAAGCTTTGTCACTGTCACATCATTATTGTCTTTTTATACATGATGGACCCAGAAATGAAGACGACAAACCTGTTACGGGTATAGCGCGCGGTATACCAGCCAGCGATTTCATCGTCTCTTTAGGTAACAGGCCAGCACGTAAAATCTTGAACATCGGGATTGGCGAAGGGGGAACTGTGTCCGATCAAGCGGGAACTTTTATGCACGAATTAGGGCACAATCTGGGTTTGACCCATGGCGGTGGCTTCGATGGAATCAATTACAAGCCTAATTACCTTAGTGTAATGAACTATGCTTTCCAACTAACAGGTCTTCGAAATAATGGCGCTTATGGTCTCTTTGATTATTCTCGTTTCTCGTTGCCTACACTGAATGAATATCACCTAAACGAGCATTTAGGTCTAATGGCGGGATCTGAGATTGCGGGCTATGGAACAACCTGGTTCTGTCCTGATGATGGAAAGGTTCCAAGTGGGCATGTCAATAATGCACAGGGGGAGATAAACTGGAATTGCAACAAGAAGTTTCTATTTTTTGAAGATATCGAAGACGACGTTGCTGCGAACATCAACGGAGATGATCCCAACGAAAAGGTTTTGGTGAGCTTCAACGATTGGGCTCATCTCCGTTTTAGAGGGGGTGTTGTTGGCGCGGGTGCTGTTTTTCCCCTACCTTCCGCTACTACCAATGATGAAATTGATGTGCAGACGTTAACGGCAATCAAACCGTTTCCTACTGCAAATCTAACAGGGCGATTTGATGCCTGCGCCATAAAACTGAACTGGACATCTGCTGGACCGATCGGCGAGTACAGTTACAAGATCTATAGAAGCGAAGACGGCGGCGGCTTTGTTCTTGTAGCTGCTACCGATTCGCCCTCTTACACCGACGAAAACCTGAATCTTGCACACACCTTTTCTTACTATGTCACAACCGTAAACATTTCGGGAACTGAAGGCTCTCCATCGGCCGTGGTTATTATGAAAGGGGCCGCCGAACTACTTGAGAAACTAACTCTGATGGTCCTCGAATGCCATTTGGCAACAGACTTACAAGAGGCGTTGCTGGATAAGCTGCGAGCGGCGAAAGAGTCTTTACGTCGAAACGATAATCATACCGCCTGTAACCAGGTAAGTGCCTTTGTGAATCAAATCTTCGCTCAGTCTGGTAAGAAGTTAACGGCGCTTCAAGCAAGTCAACTGCGTACTCAAGGAGAAGATATACGCGAGTTGAGCTGTTGTCCCTGAAATACACATATCTTTCTTGCTGTTTCCAATTTAACAGAACGCCAGCCGCGGCGAAGTGGTAAAGCAAACACCCACGGGAAGTAATGGAGAAGGTTTCAGTAGGTCGGGCCGAAGCTAACTCAACGTGAGTTCACGGATTGGACCATAAGGAAATCACCTGGGCAGTCCTCTTGTTGACCTCGCTTTATAACAAAGGACCAGGGAAGATTGTGAAGATGTCAATACGCAGAGAGTTGAGGGTTGTTGTGCAATTAATGACGAAAGGGGCAAGTCACCTTTCCCTTCCCCGACGGTTACCGTCGTCTTCGGGTTCTGGTTCGACCCAGGTTCTTTGGTAAATCAAGCTTATCATCCAGTAAGTCGTCTACTGAGATTCCCGCTACTCGGGCATACCGCAAAAGGACCAGCAGTGACGGCTCACGGACGTCACGTTCATACTTCGATATATCATTGCGGGACACCTTACCGCGCGGCGCCACTAACTTAGCCATTCCGTCCTGCGACAACTCAAGAGAATCTCTGATTTGCGCTAGCTTCTCCCCGAGCCGTTCAGGCTTCTCCCGCGATCCTCTGCCCATCAGGCATTTCCTCCTGACGAGCGGTAATCAACGGCGATCTTGCGCTGTGGGCTATTTGTCCCTACAATGGCAGCGTTCTCAGGACCCGCAGAGAAGTGAAATACAAATCGCCTCTCTGTGGCTCTCATCATCAGTGCTGAGAAGCCGCTTGGTTCATAGGCATTTCAATGAACTGATTAAGCGCAAACATATCAAACAACCAGCTATCACGTCACCGGGAGCAGCCGATGTCACCAGTCTACGTGTCTTCCTCTGGTCCAACGTACAGCACCAAAATTGCGGCTGTAGCAACGTCACTAGTTCTCTTGGGCACACTGCTGGCAGCCTGCAGCGGTAGGTCGATACCTGGAAGCAACAAATCAACCGGCGCAACCGCGAACAGGTCGGCTATCGATACTGAAGCTCAGCAGGAAGCGGAGAAGTATTGGGGGTCGCTGCTAACGAAATGTGCAGGCACAATCTATGGCAAGGACAACCGGCAGGCGGTCGACCTGATTTATGAGTTCCGGGATATTTCGATAAGGATAAAGCCGCGTACTCTGTCTGACGCCGACACTATGAACGGAGTCCAGTGGAGTGGTAATGCTTACTTTGACAGCAAGACGTCACGCGTATTAACGGGAGACAAATGGAGCCCATGGCGTAACGGCTCTATTTATCAAAATTTTGAACAGATGGAAAAGGTAAACGGCCAATGGAAATTCGGTGTTTCCCCTGATGCGCGCCCGGCGTTAAGAACGTTTGATTGCTCAGAATTGCCCTGAATATATAGATCCGCTTGGGCTGATCACTCCAAATTGTGACAAACGTAAGGCCAGAGTCAGTTCGCTTACCCCAAAACGAGCGGCGATCGGATGAATAACGCTGCCGGCGCCAACCTCACATGGTTTTTCTATGACATACTTTCTGATGATGTCCTCAGGCATCAGCAACTCGGCGGCGAACTCATCAGCCTCTCGCTCCAGGCTTTGTCGTACGCGATCGTTTGGTTTGTGTTCGGTAGGTCTCAGGAAATCAACAAACATGGGCGAGAGCTTTTTATGCAACACAAAATGGCCGAGAAGATGAGCTAATGAGAACCGCTGCTCCTTCGCATCGAAAGCTCGGTTTACCAATATAGTGACTGGCGTGGAATCGATCACTAACACGCCTGTCACCGACCGCTCTACTTCGCGCTCGACAATTTTAATGCCATGCTTTTCTACCAGGCTCGTGATATCGAGTGGGAGCTTACGACCAGTGCGCCTCCTTACTAGTCGAGCCATCTCTTTCGGATCCACATTTATCGCGGTCATGACTTTCTGATGCTCACGCGAAGTATTTCCTGTACGGCCGCAGCAGCTTGCGGCGGTAACTCTTCGGTTACTTCGCCTAGAGATATTCCTACAAGCGGTATTTTTCGCACTTCGCGGTCTAAAGGAAGAATAGACACAACTTCGATCCCGACGTGATAGCATAACTCATAGAGCACGTGCAGTGGCGGTCGTTGTCGCCCGCCTTCGATATTGCTTATGGAGGTGCGCAGGTGGCCGATTGCATCTGCAAGTCTCGATTGCGGAATACCCGAATTAACTCGAGCACGCTTCAACTGTTCACCTATCAGTGCGTATAAGAGATCTTCGTTCAGTGCCATTTGCAACCTCTATTGCGTCTCGTTCAAGCGCCTCTTTCAATATTTGACCATTCGAAAAGATGTAAATCGAGATGTAATTTTTTTTGCATATTCTTCTGCAAACTACCGCCTCTTAGCAAAGGAATTTACTAAATCCGTAGCGCATGTAAACCCATTTACATTAAGAGTTACATCTCACTTAGTACAAAACTTTTTTGATTGACCCTCACCACCGTATGTGGTATTGGGTGATTGCTTCGGACGCAATTAGTAGTTACTTTCCGATTGGGGAAATCGGTTGCTGTGATTCAGTCCGAGGCATCAGGTGAAAGGCGCCTGATCCAGTCAAGCCGACCCGGGACGAAACATCTTTTGCAGGTTGCTCGCCCCAGGCCGAACTTAACGTTCTCGCAAAAAGCGAGAGGGTACCCGCGCGTGATTCTACACAGGCCTTCGTTTTGTTACAAGGCCGCTCCGGAAAAGGTTCCGCCGGAGTTCGTGGAGAGCGGGGAACTCCTTTCGCGCACACACCACAAAGGAGGCCCGGATTGCCAAAGCGCATCGATCAACTCGATATCTCACTGCACCACTCGGGTTCAACGAAAAATCAACTCCGGATCGGAACTCGAACTAAACCACTTGAAGTCTTTCAAGCGACTACCACCAACCCCGAGCGTCCGATTCGCGAAGAGGTTTTGCTCTTTTATATCAAGCAAGCACGTCTCCGCGGCGATGACTCACCCGTGATCAGTGACATGATCACCATGGTTGACCACAGCCTCAAGCATTTTGCAGCTAATCGTTTCCGGCGCAGTTTACCGAAGGAAAGAATCGAAGAGTTTTCGGAAAGCCTTTCGGAATACTTCTGGTTACGTATGCTTGATCCAACCGATGCGATAGCCGATCAGGCACTGGTCTCCTTCCGATCTGTTGTAGTTAAGTTCGGGCGGAAGGTCCTGAAGAAAGAGAGGCGCCAGAATCGATGCGTGTCCCTGGATTCCGACTACCGCGGTAAACAGGCCTATCGCCTTCCGACGCCTGACCGTTTTTCTCCACCTGACGCCACTCTGATCAGCGAGGTATTGCATCTGCTTGCACCTGACCAGGAACGGGTCTTCACTTCACTGCACTACGCTGGTCTCAGCGTACCGGAAATCGCGATTGCCGAGAACTGCAGCGAGCGGACGGTTTATAACCGTTTGCGGTCGGCTGGTAACACATTGCGTCGGCTGTTGTCCTAAAATCTTCGCTCAAATGAGGGTGAGGATGATAACAGTCTCCGCTGATATCACCCTCACCTTCTAAATTTTCACTCGCACAAAATTTTTTTCGAATTGGCTTTCAGGGTTTAGCCTGTTTCAGGGGCTTTAAAGGATGGAGGCGAAAAATGGCTTTCATCCTTTTACCTGGTATTACAAACATTCCCCTGTGGGCGAAATCCAAAACAACAATCAGAGATTTACTCTCCAGAGCAGCCGAATTACAGAGAGAGGGGCCCGATCTCAATCGCCTGCTGGCGGATCCGGATTATCGGCCACTCCTGGACCAGGCAGTCTTTCAGTCAGGATTGTTGGACAACCATATCTTAAGTCTCTTCGACCCTGCCCGCCTTGTTGTTGTAATCATCAGTTTAGCTGGTGAGGCATACCGGTTTCAGATGCCGGCCGCGGCGACGGTTCGCGATGTAAAACAGCAAATCAAGCGCCGGTCGACTGCTGAAATGCGAACTGAGGGACAATTTGAACTACATCTCACGGGTACGCTGGAGAGACCTGATGGAAAGACCACGCTGTTGATGCTGACACGCTTGCCTCATCAAAACGTCTGCTTTGATTTGGTCCCAAAGCAGCTGAAACAGGTGCAACTTTCGAGGCGACTCTCTCTCAATGAAAGTGTGTTTTGCAGACATCTCCAGCTAGATCCGTTCCAAATAGGCGTTGACCGCGGCTGCTGGAGACTGGTGCGAATTAACTGGCCAGAAGCTGTGCTTGCGATAAGCGCGCCGGACCAGGTGGCTGAACAGTTCGTTCGTTTTCACTTGGACGATTATCCAGCCAACCCTCCAGCCATTGAACCCTGGGACGACGCAAAGCGTGGAGCCATTCCTCCTGAGAACTGGCCGATCTGGTTCAGGAGTTTTATCTCCGCGTCATATCCGGCCCTTGTGACTGTCGTTCCTGCATCCTATTCCCCTGCTCTGCTGCAATTATCACTCTCCATCGCGACGCAGAAAAGGCAGGCGCTCTGTACTTCATGGAACGTCTCAGGTGATTTAACTCAATGTTTGTTACCGATAGTTGATTACCTCGCTCAATCTATTCTCACCACGGGCGCTGATATTCAACCGCGAATAACTTGCCGACCAGTGCCGCAAGAACGATCCACCGGAAAAGCGATCGACAATGACTGGTCCATATCGGAGGCCGATCTCTGCGAGATTAGTGAACTCAATAAGCAGCACAGAGCGGCCAGCTAGGAGAATCGGAATGCCAGTCAGAAAGATTCCAAGACGCGGGGCCAGAAAGAATATAAGCAAATTCTTCAGCGTCAAAATGAACAAGGTCCTCTGGTCAGAGTCACTCGCCGAACAGGACTACAAATATTTGTTGGATTTCGACTCCAGAGTAGAGAGCTTCGAGGAGCAACCCTTTCGTATTCGATATGTGCTGGAAGGAAAAATTCACTATTACACGCCAGATATGTTGGTGCTCACAACTGACGCCCGAAAACTAGTTGTTGAAGTTAAGCCAAAGGCAAAGTTATCCACCCGCAAGAACGAATTACTGTTTCGAATCGTTGCAGCAATTTGTCAGGCAGAGGGTTATGACTTTGTGGTAGTCACAGCCGAGAGGATTCGCCAAGAACCACGATTGAATAACGTCAAGGCACTCTGGAAGTACGCGCGAACGAAGCTTCATCCCCACCATCAGATCTGCTGCACCGAATTGTTTCGGTCGCGAGATAAGGTGACCCTCGGCGAGGCTTTTGAGTTTTTCGAATCCAGGGGTGCCGGAAAGGACGTCGTCTATGCGCTGCTGTTCTGGGGTGTGCTTGCGTTCCAGATTATGGAGCCGCTTGGCTTCGACAGCTTCATCACTTACCCAACATAAGAGTCAGGGTCCTGATAAGGAGATGTGAGCATTGCCGAATCACAGGCTGTCGAGAGGAATGCAACTGACTATTAGGGGGCGTGATTACACGATAGAAAAGCGCCTGCCAAACGGCGAAATTCAAATCAAAGATATCGTCACCAACGAATATCTCGCCAAACCAGAAGCCCTGCTGGTAAAGCTTCTTTTTGACGGAGAAGCGGACCTTCTCGGTGACAATCGAAACCAAGACGTTTTAAGAAAACGTCTGGAACGATCGCGTGTCACGGATCTAACACTGCTCGATGAAGCTGACCCACGCAGGCCTGAGTTTGAACGGCGCCGAGCCTACGTTCGGGCAGTCATGAAAGAAAACCCCAGGGTGTTCACCGATGCGACTCTTCTGCCAATAATCCAACGCGTTGGAGCCGCGCTGGGCGAATACCCGTTGGCCGAGTTTCGCCAGCTGCCTGCTGCGGAAAAGGTGTCAGTACTACGTAAATCCGTAGTGCAACCCTCTTATTCCGGGGTATGGAAGTGGGTTAAGAGGTATCGGCAGTCGGGCGAAGACGAACGTGTTCTGGTATCGGCAACGAAAGGGCGCGGCAACCGCCGGCGTAAATTCTCAGGAAGAACGAAGGATCAAGCCGGGCCTGTTAATGATCATCGCACTACGCGAGTGGCCGAACTTCTCAACCAATCGATTGAGGAAGTGTTCTTGCAGGAGCAGAGGTTCACCGTCTCGAGTGTTTATGACGATTTGGTAGTAAAGATCGCTGACGAAAATGAACACAGAGATAAGCAGGATCAACTACCGCGGCCGCACATAAGTAGCGTCTACAGAGTGATGGACAAACTCGATGATTACGAGGTTCTCAAAGCTCGATATGGCGAGAGGATCGCGAATGAAAAGTATACGGCTTATAAACAAGGTCCACGTCCGACAAGACCGGTTGAGCGAGCTGAGATGGACCACATCAAGAGTGATCTGTTTGTGGTAGACCCAGTGCTGTTTTTGCCGATGGGCCGCGCCTACTTAACATGGATTATATGTGTCTTCACGAAAATGATCCTGGGCTTTTATGTCAGTTTTACGCCGCCCAGCACACTTTCCGTAATGGAATGTTTAAAGCACGCCATTCGTCCCAAAACTTATGTGAAAGACAAGTATCCCAGCATCAGGCACGACTGGGAGGCATATGGGATTATGGAGCGGCTGGTGATTGATAACGCCTTGGAATTTCATGCCAAGCATCTCGAGGAAGCCTGCCGTCAACTTGGATGCAATATTCAATATGGGAAAAAAGGCGCTCCCTGGTATCGGGCTTCGATAGAACGCTCCTTCGGCACGTTTAACACCCAGTTACTACATCAGCAGCCAGGCACCACGTTTTCCGACATTGCTGATCTCGCCGACTACGACCCGAAAAAAAACGCTGTGATTACTCCGGACACACTCGATGAGATCATTCATAAGTACATTATCGATGTTTACCAATACAGCAAGCACCGCGGAATCAATGATATTCCAGCCCTGAGATGGAGGGACGCAGTTAGACAATGGCCGCCAGCGCTTCCAGCAAAGAGCGCCGATCTCGATGTTCTGCTCAGTTTGATTGAGTACCGTAAGATCTCACATTCTGGAATCGAGCTGGATACGCTCTTCTACAACGACGACAGTCTTGCGATGCTGCGCAGACAGTGCAAGCGAGGTGCCAATTTTACAATTAAGCGAAATCCGTCGGATCTCTCCCGGATTCATGTCTATGACGAAAGCCATGATCGCTACATCACAGTCCCGGCCGTGGATCAGGATTACACAAACGGCCTAACGCTTTGGCAGCATAATGTTATTAAGAGATATGTTCGCGAGCGCCTGGAAAAGGATGTGGACATTATCGCGCTCTGCCGCGCCAAGCGCGAAATTCATGACATCGTTGCAAGAGATTGGGCCAAAGTGACAACGTCTCGTATGAAAATGGCGAGGTTTAGGAATGAGGGTGCACAGCACCGGCGCGAAGGAATTGAGGCGGCGGTTACCAAACGGAAATCGGTCGCAGCACTACCTCATTCGGTTGCGAAACCACTACTGCTCAAAGCAAGTCCGCAAATGGGTGATTACCGTAGCGGAGTTTCAGATCTGGGTTCAACTTTAACCGTTGCGAAAGACCACGAACCTGACCTGCTCAGTAACGTAGCACTTACACCCGCAGTAACCGGCGGGATTGTGAAAGGCACTCGCAAGAAAACTCGGCGCTTGAAAAAAGCAAAATCTCATCCAACACAGAAACCGACAAACGTGAGCTCTGCCATTACCACGGCTGAGCACGGCGGCGAAGTCGACTTTCAGATCGATGATGATGACTGGGACACGAGTTATGACTTGCGAGTCGAATGAGGGGAGAAGTATGGATGCCGAGAAAGCTGACGACAGAAGAACTTACGAAACTATCTGTAGAAGAAAGGAAGAAGATCGTATACCAATTGCACGTGAAGTTTCCTCGACTCAACAACATTGCAAAAGAGGTTGAGAGTTGTCGCCGGCAAGTCAGACTGGGAGGAGACGCAGAAGGACTGTTAATTACCGGTGACAGGGGTGCGGGGAAGACAACCTTCTGCAAACGTTACCTACGGGAGTTTCCGCGCCGAATTAACGAAGATGGAGTTCCAATTGTACCTGTGTTATGTGCGAGCGTTCCTGTTCCTGCCACGCCGAAAAGCCTGGCAACCGAACTGCTTCAGGTTCTGGGAGATCCTGCAGCGGAGAAAGGAACACTCATCTCACAAACAAATCGTCTGAAGCGAGCCTTGAACATGCGGCTGGTTGAGCTAATCATGCTTGATGAATTTCAACATTTTCAAGATCGTGATTCAAGCAAAGTCTTAAAGACCATTTCGGATTGGCTCAAGTTGCTAATGGACCACACAGGGATTCCGATTGTTTTAGTGGGGATGCCTTACTCAACCTCGATTCTGGATGCCCCAGGAAACGAACAATTACAACGAAGGTTTGCGACGCGGCTAACATTGGCGCCTTTCGGTTATGAAAACCCAACAGAACAGAAGGAGTTCCAGAGATTTCTAAAAGAGATTGACGATGCGCTTCCCTTAACCAGACCTTCAGACCTGGGTACTCCCGAGATGGCTTTTCGTATCTATGTCGCAACCGACGGCGTGATAGGTTACGTAATGAAATTGATTCGATACGCCACTGCCATGGCTCTGGATCTGTCGAGACCTCAACTTACTCCAGAGTTGCTGCATTTGACGTATGAAAAGCGGTTAAGCGGCAATCACCCTGAGCGAGAGAATCCCTTTTTCGGCGACTTAGGTAATCTCAACCCACAGCGCGCCCGAAGCTCACCTTCACCACCTCTTCAAAGGGCTACAAACAACAGGTCAAAAGCGAGCCCAAGAGTAGTGAGAGCTTCGGATGTTTTGTAAGGCTTCCCCAGACGAGAGAAATACAAATTGTCAGCACGACTCTGTTTGGACAAAATACAGCTACTTACAAAGGTAAATTGAAATCCCGATCACAGCGCTGGTCCAATAACCCGGCTGAATTGAATCAGCTGTTGTTCGTCGCAGAACCACTGCCCGAAGAGAATATAGTCGCATACCTTTTGCGACTCACCGAACTTAACGCTTATGACAAGCTGGTTTGGATTCTAGGCCTGGCAGACTGCTCAATTCGCATACATTCTGGCATAACCTTGTTCTTCAACAGGGGACAAGACCTGGCTAAGCTAGTGCAGCTCACCGGTATACCTGAACCGAAGCTTAGGTACCTGCAATATCAACCTGTAAAAACCGCCCGACAAACAACGGGCTATCTGTTCTTTGAACGAGCAATCTCCTTAAAATGGATTTGTTTGCGGCGACCAAAGGTTTGTCCGCCTTGTCTTCGTCAAAACGGTTTCATTTCAAGGTTATGGGATCTATCTGCCTACACCGGATGCGCCAGACATAACTGCTTACTATTGGAAAAATGTCCCCAGTGTGGCGCACCTATCAGTTGGAACAGAAATCGGACAAGTTGCTGTAACAAGTGTCGATACGACTGGACCAAGATAGCAGTAGCACCTTTACCCGCTGGAAACTTGAAGCTGTCGCGACAGATCTACCGGCTTTGCCGTAATCCACAACAGCCGACAGTTCCAGTGGGGCAAGGCAGTAATCCCCTTCTCTCCCTTGATCTACAACACCTTCTCACAATGATTTATTTCGTGGCACGACGGACCACTCGACTTGAAGCAATGAACCATTCAGTCTCTAATTCTGAGTTGCACAAAATCCTTGGCGACTGTTGGAAAGTTTTCGACGATTGGCCAGGCAACTTCTGGGACTTCATGGATTCTGTTCAGATCAAATGTGGGACCAACGAACGTTCCAGTGTGGGCCGTCAATTCCACAGTTTATATAACAAGTTGCTGGAGACTTTGTCGGATCCCTGCTTCGATTTCGTAAGAATCGCGTTTGATGATTATTTGCGCGAGCGGTGGGATGGGAAATATGAGCCTGATCGTCTGCGAGTATTTCGTCAGCGCTTTCACAAAAGCTATATATCTGAAAGCACGGCTGCGCGACGCCTGGGATCCTGGAAACCTCGAATACGGAGGCTAATTCAACACGGCAAAATCAGTGCGATTGAACGCCGCTCGCAGTCTGGCATCTCGTTTCTAATTGATCCATCAAGTCTCGATGATTATAAGCAACAATTGCGAGACTCCTTATCAACACCGCAACTCCAGTCAATACTTGGAATTGGCATCAAGGGAATTGAAGAGCTTATCAAACAGGAGTACTTACAACCTTTGAGTGGGCCAACGGTTGATGGAAGCTACGCATGGAAAATCAAACGCGACGATGTTTTGAATCTTGTTGCACGAGTTGAAAAGACTATCCGCTCCGCACCACACGACCCTGAACGCCAAATTATCGGCTTCGATGCGGCGGTGAGGTACTTTTCCAGACTCGGTGCAGGTCTCGCTCAGTTTATTCAACTAATCCTGGATGAGCGCATTGTGCCTTGTGGCGTGACGTCTTCAGAAGGAACGGAATTCTCGAGACTGAGGTTCGACAAGCAATCAGTTCTTATCTACGTCAGGACAGAGATGGATCAACGAAAACAAGATGCATTGTACCTGAAAGATGCCGCGACAGAATTGGGCATCGTCGAAGACACTGCTTACTTTTTGAGAGATAAAGGCATCCTCAAAGTTGAAACCAACCGGTCAGGACTTTGGCGAGGTTCTCTCATAACCCGAACAGCAATTGCAGAGTTCAGGTCGAATTACGCATCAGCCGGCGAATTAGCCCGCAGCTTAAATACCAGCCCCAATCGCATCCTGGAACTGTTAGCGAGTAAAAAAGTCTATCCAGTCATGGGCCCTTCTCTTGATGGCTGTTACCAGCATCTCTTTCGACGAAGTGACGTCGAGAGTATCGATATTGACTTAGAACAGTTGTCGATCGAAGAAAGAATGGGAGCAATCACCCGAGATCCACGAATAAGGTTGACGGTGGACCAGATCGCTGACTTGCTGCAAGTGACCGTCGAACGGGTGCGGCATCTCGTAGAAAACGGTCTTATCTTGCCGGTGAGACCACGGTTGCGATCCTGTGATCGCAACATGTTCAACGGCTACACTGTGCTGCGCTATTTGCGACTGATGGAGGGCAGAGACGATATTGTCTCTGGTCCAATCGCTGCCAAGATGTTGGGTGTCGGGATCAACTACTTGCCCTATTTTATTCGCACCGGAAAGCTGAATCCAGTTGCCTTAAAACAGAAGTATAGGTTCAAATATTTCGAGCGAACAGATGTTGAACGTTTGATTCGCAACCGAAAAACGATGAGTCAGTTGGATTGAACCTTACCTGCCGTCAACGTACGGCTTTGCTGGACCACGTATTCACGCAATGCGTCATGTGCGTAAGGCAAAGTCATAAGTATCACATAAATAAATCTGTTGTTCCCTGAAGCGAGTATCCGCGCAAAAGACGCAAAGCCGTGCCGTGTTTCGAAGCGTTCGCTTTGCGCCTTTGCGCCAGAATATCCTTCTGAGTTCGTCAGGTGTCAATCAGAATTGAATCCTCAGAACAAAGCCATCCGAGTAACCACTGTTGTAAGAGGTGTCGACCACTCCCGGCGTCGCCGGAAAATTGGCCGAGCGGGTGAAGCCTCCCACGAAGACGTTTCCTGCTGCGTCAACAACAATGCCGTTACCGCCATCCGCGTCGCTGCCGCCAAAGAAGGTCGAGTATAGAAGGCTGCTGCCCGTTTGATTCATCTTCGTCACGAATACATCTGCATTGCCATTGTGAGTCGTGTCGATCGCGCCGGGCGTAGTAGGATAGTTCGTTGAATAACAGTTTCCCGTGACATAAGCCTGGCCCAGCGAGTCAACAGCGATAGCGAGACCGATGTCGACATCTGACCCGCCTAAGAAAGTGGAGTAAACGAGGCCTGTTCCCGTTTGGTTGACTTTCGTGACGAAAACATCCCACGGTCCACTTAAAAACTTATCGTAGGCGACGGATGTTGTCGGGAAGTTAGATGAGAGTGTGTAACCGGTAACGTAGGCGTAGCCCGCGGGATCGACAGCGATACCGTTGCCGATGTCGTCTATGCTCCCACCGAGTAACGTTCCATAGAATAACCCTGAAGCGACGTTATTTACCTTCAGTACGAAAGTGTCAAACCCGCCATTACTTGTGATGTCGAACGCACCAAATGTACGCGGAAAGTTGGCTGACAACGTGGCCCCGACAATGTAGGCATGGCCCGACGCGTCGACAGCAATTCCGGTAGCTTGATCGCGGCTGCTGCCACCAAGATAGGTGGAGTAAACGAGAGCGGAGCCGCTCGCGTTCAGCTTCACTGCAAACGCGTCCTCATCGTTTGCAGAGGTACTGTTGAACGTGACATCTAACACGCCCGGCGTCGTTGGAAAATTAAGCGACTTCGTGGCGCCTGTTAGATACGCATTGCCTGATCCGTCGACGGCGATAGCGTAGGCTGCATCGAAGCCGCTACCGCCAAGGAAAGTTGAATAGACCAGGGATGATCCGGAAGTGCTGAGTTTGACCGCAAACGCGTCAGCGCCAGTATTAAGGATAGTATCGAAGGCGCCTGGAGTGGTCGGGAAGTTGACTGAACCCGTGTAGCCACTCAGGTAAGCATTACCAGCACTATCGACGGTGAAGCCATAGAGCGGATCGCTAGAGGAGCCGCCGACATAGGTTGAGTAGAGAAGCACGGAACCGGTCGGGTCAAACTTCGTGACGAAAGCATCCCAAACGGTTGGTGCAGTTGGTTGAAACGAACCGGGTGTGGTCGGAAAGTCTGTCGAAGTTGCATAGCCGGCTACGTAAGCGTTTCCGCCTCCGTCTGTGCCGATCCCGTTAACGGCATCTTCTCCGCTACCGCCAAGGTAGCTCGCATAGATAAGCACCGGATCAATCACCAGCGGAAGGTTCCGATCATACTCTCCAATCGCGAATCCTACTTGCCGTTCTCCTGCCTTCACATAACGGCCTGCGATTTCGCGCTTCTGGCCCTTAGTCTCCTGATAGATGAAGGGCTTGCGCTGGTGCAACTCCCCACCGCGCGTGCGCAGAACCAGGTTGCCGGTCGTATCGATGTCGACGCTTTGGGCTCCTTCGAAGTCCTGCCTGATCGCTGATGGTTCGGCGCCAGGTGCGACGATGAAGTCATACTCGAGTTGCTGTTCTTTGCCGTAGTAGATGAGATCGATGCCAGGGTAGACGGCTTCATACTTGACCTTTGCATAGTGTGCAACGTTGGTGCGCCACTGCTTCGGATCGTTGCCGAGCAGATAGTTGCTCTTGCCCGGCAGCTCGTCTAGCCCGATCACACGTGTCGCGGAGTTAGCTCCCATCAACTTCATTCGCAGCACATCCTGCTTCGTGTATGTTGTGGGATCTTGTTTGAGATTGTTGTTTGACAGCCGCGAAGACGCTCTGTCCTGTGGTTGCGCTGGCGGCGCATTAAGAGACAAGACGGCTTCGTTAGACGTCAGGAAGAGGTCGTAGCCGCTGCCGTGCGAAAGAAATGAGACCCGATTGTCGGCCTGCCCTTGATTGATTTCAAAACTCAGCGGCAGCTTGCCAAAGGCCTGAATGACGCGCGCGCGCTGATCCGCTTCAGGCGCTCTGGTTGAGTTTATGTTCGTGGTCCTATGTTCGCTACTGTGTGCAGAAGCGGTGACAAGGGTTGAGAAGGGACCGGAGACGGAGATGGTAAAGAGTAAAAGCCAAACTGTGATGTTGGGGCTGTACCTGGGTGTTGAGGCATGCATGAGATTGCTCCTTGTGGGTCATGTGAGTTGAGGGTCGTGAGTAGGCTAAACACCTGGTCAGGTCGGCTGGACATCGGTCCAGGACCGCTGCTAAGCCGGCCAGGCATTAGTCAATTCTGTTCGAGTCGTTGAAGTAACGTGAGGATGACAGCTCTGGTAGAGGATCCTCGCTTCGCAAACGACTAAGCCCCTGCGGGCTCCCGTTGATAACCGACCGCTTGAGCCTATATGAGGTCTTTTCGATCGTCAATAGGAATATTCGGAACATTTAATGCCTGAAGGAGGTGCGTCTACACAGAGCCATTCGCATGTAAAGATGGGTCTCGTGACCAGACAAGAAAATTTAATAATGGAGATAACGGAAGCGAGTAGATGTATGAAAGTTTAGATACTGCGCGTTCACCTCCTCCCGAAAACTTAACCTCTTACAATTTCAGGCCCAGTAGAGAAAATTGGACGGTGTGCGTCAGTACCACTCGGCAACGCCGCCATGGTAAGAACACGTGCCACGCCGATGTTGGCTGAAGCTATATGAACCATCTCGACAGCGTGCGGTGGCTCCAGCAGGCTTCTTTTCAGTGAAAACCGGTGATGGAACTCTGACACCATCTACGTTTATATAGGATCTACCAGAGACTGGCGGTAAAGTCCGACGCGGTCGTTGGGACGAGGTGGCATTGATTTGATCAACTTCAGTTGTATGTAGGAGCGCAATTGTATTCCCATGGACCCAACCTTCGGCGTCACTCTTGCTGTCTCGAACACGGTACCAAGGCCCGATCGGATTCGCGTCCACTAACGCCAACAACTCACCTTGATTCACTATTTTTACAACGCTCGCCAATCTGTTAGGTCGATCACGGAGGTTTGCTTTTTGTGTCTTAACGATGGCCGCTACAACTACGTCTCGATCTTGAGTTGGAACAGAAATACTGCCGGCATGTGCGCTCTGCTCGGGTAGAAATCGGTGAGCGAAAACGGTTACCGAACTAATCAACGAGAGGCTAATCAGGATGCGAAGTAAATGGTTGATGGCTGTTCGCCTGTGAGTGTGTTTCTTCATCGGGGGCTGTCCTTCTGTTGAAATTTGTGCTCGCTAGAATTGTCGGCGAGATATTTAGAATCTTTCTGAGCCTTTCAGGAACTGAGGGTGCTCTGGCTGCGCATCTGTAAAGGTCTGAGTGCTGTTAAAGTCGTTCCAGCAATGCAAGAAATTCGGAAGCTTCTGCAATCACGATCGTGTCATATTGTCGATCAAATTTAAGTTCGTTTACGACTAAATGCCGCAGGAATTTTTCAGTGGCGAAGTAATCACAGTAGGCTAATGCAGCAGTGGCGTGGCCTACATCATGGAGATCATTACCAGTAAGGGGTCTTTTTGGATTCCGTCTGAGAGCGGCATACAAACCCGATCTAATCACCAGCGAGGGTAACTGGCGGCCTAACTTGTCTCTGCGTAATGCTTCTGCAAGTACTTGTATCAAATCCCGAGCAGACTTTTCTGCACAGCCTAATTCCTGTGCCGACTGCGGCGCCCCCATTCCATATAAATGAACAAACATCTTTGTGAGCTTCGGCAAGCGGACCTCCAACGCCCCCTTGAACTCATGCTCACGGATAACTGTAAAAGATTTGGCTTTGACGTCCTGCTTCGCGATATCGCGATTCAAATTAGCGGCAATCACGTTCCAACCCTCAGTCAGATGTGCCGGGATTTCCGGCAACCGAGAGATCTGATCGGCCAGTGGCACATCCCACAAGTAGTCAGCAAAGGACTTTTGCCACGCAAGCAACTCGTCTTTTGGAAGTGATTCCACCATCAGCGTCGTTGAACCAAGGACGTAAGGGGTGGATGTCCAAACAAGTCGCTCAAGTGGCACCAGCGCAGCCGAACCTCGTATAGTCAGCTGAATGCAGTGCTTTAATTCGGTGCCAACGCGTTCTTCTTCACTTTGCAGCGCTGTACCGTCAGAAAGTTCGTCTATGAGCTTCGCCGTAGCAAGTCGGGTCACTGGATCGTTTTGCTTCAGCAATTCCGCCAAAGTGGTGGCATTGATGGGGCAAATCACCTTGCTGGCTTTAACCAGCAGTCGCAGCTGTGTGAGGATTTGCGCATGCAGGGGATCGTCGGGACGGCCTAAACAGACCTTCCTTAGCAGCACCCAAAACCGCGTATCGAGATAGATTCTTTTTCGGGCCAGAACGCGATCCGCGATCGCCAGAAACTTACTACGGAAATGTCTCTCAAGCGAGATCTCTGGATGCTGTCTGTGATAGTCGAGTGTAATGTTATCCGATTGGTCGGAGAGTAATCTTGAGGTCACGGTTCTTGATTTGGGTGAGCGCGAAGGGCGTGGGTTATTCGGTAGGAGAAACCCTCTTCATTAAAAGATCTGACTCCAATGGAATGAGCAGACGAACCGGGCCATAAAGTCAATAGTAACAAGCTCTAAGCAAGAATATTTACTGTTCAATCGCGCTGTAAAAACTCCTGGTAACCACCCTAAATTACCGAGCGTTGATAATTTTCTAATAACTTTTTGAGACGTTTCTAAGGACCTACGATCGAGCGAATAGCTATTGTTATGGCCTCCTCTCTCGCGACACCCACCATTAGGGCCGGAGCTGAGATTCCGGCCCTTGAATTTGAGCGACAAGGTTGAGGCAAACTCTCTTGGGAAATTATGGCGGAGGGCAAGCCTTTAGTAGCAAGATAACTTGTGCATGCTTGTCCAGCCCGGAATTCCAGCGGCCTTTTTTGGTTACTCTTCTGCAATCGCCTGAAATCGAGCTGTTATTGGAATCAAAAACCTATGCGGACGATTCGGTCATTAAATGAAATTCTTTCCGGCATAATTGAAAATTTCCTCACCGCCCTTTCATCACGGCGCCGTCTTAGATCCAACGCTCTATGAAGAAATTACCGCCTGCAAGAGAACCGTGATCGTGTCACTACAAAGAAGACTTTGGTGTTTCCCCCGGGTCGTTGAATAGCATGCGAAATTGCTATTGATTTTTCTATCGCCCAAGTTGGCGCGCCCAACGTCCTGTCAACTCGTGATAATCAACCGGGCCCTCGCGCATCTCCTGGCGCGAGAGCGGTCTTGTCATGATCTGGCTCGTCGGACTCAGTGCTCGGCGGGGGTCGAACGGCAGCGGTTGCAGTGCCGGCGACGGTGGCACGTTCATCCGCGGCACCGTTTCGGTCAGGAAGGCTTCAAACGAATGCGAGGCGCTTACCCGATCGCTCAAGAATGGTTTTTCCGCTCCCAGAAACCGCGCGAGTACCGTCTTCAAAATCGAGCAATGGTCCAACGTTACACTCGGACCCTTGCCGCGTCCGGTCCATGGCGAAACCACGAAGGCCGGTACACGCACGCCGTAGGAGGTTGTCAGCAGTGGTGATGGCGTGGTTGAACTCGCACTTCGCACTGCCCCCGTTTGCAGTACTGGAGATCCGCTCCGCGTATTGTAGACATCGGCAATCGGCGGAACGACATGATCGTAGAACCCGCCATGTTCGTCGTAGCTAATAATTAGCAACGTGCTTTCCCACAAGGCGCGGTTGGATGTCAGCGCGTCATAGACACCTTTTAAGAAGATCTGCCCACGATGCATGTCGGCAGCCGGATGATCGTCGTCCTCCGGCTCGGAGTGCATCTGCGGCTCGATCACCGTGAACGCAGGAAGGCCCCTCCCACCTGGCGCGATATCCACTTCGAGCTGAGCACGTGGCACGATGTGAGTGTTGTCAGTTGCATAGCGTGCAAACATTCTCAGCATGGTGACTGAGGGGACCGATTCATAGATACGGAAGCTCACGCCTTTGCGCAGCAGCAAGTCATAAATGGTTGGCGCCCGCGACAGCAAGAAATTGTCGCTGTTATTACTGTCCGGGATCGGGAACCCGAAGCGATCGTGTTGCAGGTCGCCGGCCAGTGAATACATCCGGTTGGGCAGAGTGGGACCGGGATGTGACGAATAATACTGGTCGCAATACGCATAGTTCTCGGCGAGATAAGCGAAGAAGGGCAAGTCTTTTTCGTCGTAAATCCCAAGCACATCGTCGGCTACAACCCCCTGCGGATCGGACTCCAACCGCGGTTTGAAATTGTCGACGAATCCTTTCGGACTGTTGATCTTCCTACCATCCGGACCGGCAGCGCGGATGCTGAGCTGCTGTACCACGTCATCTAATTCGTGACCGACCTTCTTAGGCAGGCGCGTCATCTTTCCGATAGAGTTTGGGGCAAAGCCGGCATGGCGAAGGCTCTTGACGTCGAAAGGACCACTCGGGGCTGTCTCGATCGCCGTGACGATCTGGGTCGTCAGTCCATCGGCGCCGTCCCTAATGTCTTTCCGTGAGCGATAGCCGAGAACATGGTCGTAGGATCGGTTCTCCATCATCACTACTACAATGTGTTTGATCTTGCTGGTGAGGTTATCGGCCCGCCACGTGTCGCCCAGCACGGGTGGTATAAAGGTGACGACGTTAGGCTCGAGTTCGCTAATGCTACGACCGATTGCGCCCTTATAGCCGGCAGTGGGTTTAAGCTCGGGCTCGATCGGAGCAATATGGTCAAATACAATTTCATCGGCGGTGACGCGGAATGGCTTGTAGGTTAGGTGAGCACCGAAAATTGTCATCAGAATTTTGGAAACCAGCGTGGGACCGGAGAAGAGGTTTTTAGCCGCCTCAACAATGTCGTTGTTCATCTCACGCTCTTTCCCTTCAACCCGATTGTCAACGACCTGAGCCAGGATAGGATTGATAAGGTTTAGGGCCAGGATGGCTCCATCGGTGAGAGCGAAATTGAGCGGGGACGGTGTCACCGCCGTGACGATCTCGGGCGTACCATTCGGCAAAAGTTTGAAACCCACCTCCATAGCGACCTTGCCGCCGCGTATCTTTCCGGTGGCTATCGTATGACCGGATATTCTAATTTTCACGGCGCCTTCAACCGCGACCGTTAGCTTGATCGCCGGTACCGACGCTCCGAGCATATCACCCGGGCCGATGGCGACGTCGATGGTGTCGACCTTTAACGTATCGCAGTTGATGGTGAAATCGGCGTCGACAAGTTCGATGTCCGATATAGGGTTAGAAATAGTCACATTCACATTGAAGATCTCTGATCTGCGGCCGAGCGTATAGACCGTGTTCGCCTGGATATTTGCGGGATTAGCATTGCCATCCTGCCTGACACCCGCCAGTGCGCCGGAGAGCAGTTCGTGCATATCGATCGTCTCGGCACTGATCGCATCTTTGATCCTCAAACGGGCAAGTATCTCGCCGTCCTTGTTTTGGCCAAAGATATCGATGAACTCACCGTGCTGGCCGAGTAGCGCGTCGATTCGCGACTGGAGGGTTGCGATCCGGATCCGGCCCTTTCCGATTACGGTTGCTGAGAGATGGGGTGAGCCGGCGACGACGGCGCCGTGAGGCGACACTTCCAGTGACCATTGGCGCACCTTTCCCTCCGTATCGCGGGACTTGTTCAAGGTTCGCAAGCTCACACTGAAGGTCAGCTTCTGGTCCGTCGTGTTCGCGACCTCGACACCATCCGGATCGATCAACCGCATTGAGCCACGCCATGGCGCTGCTATTTGTAGTGATGAGATTTCAGCGACGAAGGTGCCCACCCTGTACAGATCGAACTTGAAGGACTGGGGCGTAGGTATGATCGGCACATTGTTGACCAACGGCGGCGCGCTTTCGGACTCGACCTTCTCAGTAAGCCCAATGGTTATGCTGCCACTGGCCCCGAGAATAATTGAATCATCGTCGTCGTCGATGTGCACGCTTTCGCCTGTAACGGTGTAGGACCAGGGGCCGGACGGTCGGCCACGCAAGTCGCGAAATTTCCTGAGATCCGCCAGGGTGATTTTGGAAGCAGTGAACTCACGTCCGTCGGGCGTGAAGATACGCAGCTTGAGCGGGATGGGCTGAGTGACCGTCTCACGACCGCCATGAAGGGGCGTCGACCCGGGAGCCTTGGGGTTGGAAGGGGTGTCGACGTGCACTTTGCGGCTGAAGGTCGCCACCGCGCGACGGACTAGCCGTCCGGTAAACACCACCGGAAACGTGCCTTGCAGCTTAACGCTGAAAAATGTCTGCGCTTCCGATCTGCGCTCCTCTGGCGTGAACAGCTGTCCTGTGAGTGTGTGGTTAAGTTCGAATGACATGTTCTCCTCCGCAGTGGATTATGTGGACCATGCGCGTTATGAGGCGCGACAATGGTTATAAAAGAATCAAATGCTTGTCGTGCACGTTTGATTCAATAGAGTGGCCGGGACATTCGCTGAGGTGATTGGGCTGTGGATTTCAGGTAATCCGGATCATTCCAGAAAAACTGAGAAAGGAGTGAGCTGCTCGATTCGCGATGAGGCTATACCCCCTAAAACTATGTGTCAATAAAAGGGGCGGTTAACGGTTGTTTTGCACGCGCTGCGACTGACCGACGCTGATAGTAGAATAGCCTGCCCGTCATTAGGGTTATGGAGTGCCAACAGCAGGAGGGCGAAACATAACATGCTCGAGATTTGGAATTCACGAGTGGACTTGCACTGGTCGAGTTCTCTAGTAGTTGGGCGGCAAGATGCGCATGCAGATGGAAGTACCCTCGTCTCTCGAAAAGCCACAATAAGTCGGTTTACCCGCAAACCCGACCCGGACATTTTTTGCTAACGCGCTGAAAGCCGACCGAAATCATAGCTTCACCCGCGCATTCTCACTTTTATGACCTACAAGAATTTCATTTAATGACCGACAAATTTCACTCTATGACCGAACCCACAAAAATCATCAGAGCGCTTGATTTCCATTTATGCGCGAAAAAATTTCCACTTATGCGCGAAAAATATCCACTTATGCGCGAGAGATTTCCATTTATGCGCGAACTGAGAATGAACACCACTTACTCGCGATATAAATTATCAAAGCGCATGCTCGACGGTGTGAATCGCAGATCGACAGTCCCGGTTGGACCATTGCGCTGCTTGGCTATAATCAGCTCGGCGATATTTTTCCGATCTTCAGGCATCGCTTCGCGCTCTTCGGACGATTTGTAGACGTCCTCGCGAAAGATGAAAGCAACTACATCGGCGTCTTGTTCCAACGCTCCGGATTCGCGCAAATCTGAGAGTTGCGGCTTATGATCCGATCGGGACTCAGGCGCACGTGAAAGCTGCGACAAAGCCACGAGCGGCACGTTCATCTCTTTCGCCAGCCCTTTCAGCTCGCGCGAAATCTGAGACACTTCCTGTTGCCGCGATTCCGCACGCTTCGACGAACCCGACATCAATTGCAAGTAGTCAACAATAATCAGATCGAGCTTTTTCTGTTCTGCCGCCAGACGCCTCGCTTTCGCACGCATCTCCAGCACACTCAATCCGGGCGTGTCGTCGAGGAAAATCTTGGTGTCAGCAAGAACGCCAAGCGATTTCGCGATCTGCGCCCACTCGAGTCGCGACAAAAACCCGTTGCGAAAACGCTGCGCATCGATGTTGCCCTGCGAACAGAGCATGCGCATCACGAGGGACTCTTTCGACATTTCGAGTGAAAACACACCGACGACGGCACCCGCATGAATCGCCGCATTCTCTGCCAGCATTAAAGCGAAACTCGTCTTTCCCATCGAAGGCCGCGCCGCGAGGATGATGAGATCCGAACTCTGCAAACCAGAAGTAATCTTGTCGAGATCTGCGAAGCCCGTGGTTAGCCCGGTCAGCACAGCGGCACGACCTTCCATCTCCTGGACCTTCTCGAGCAGTTGCTCCGCGATCGGTTTGACGTGCACGAAGCCTTGTCGAATCCGTTCGTCGGCAAGTTGAAAGATGGCGTGCTCGGCGTGATCGAGAATGATTTCGGGCTCGTCCTCTTCGGCGAGTGCTTCCTGCGTGATCTTGTTCGACGTCTTAACGAGTTGCCGCAACATCGATTTACCACGCACGACCTTTGCGTAGTGAACGATGTTGGTCGAGTGTGGCAGACCGTAAGTCAGGTTGGTAATAAAACTGATCCCGCCGACCGCCTCGAGTGAGCTTTCTTTCTTGAGCTCTTCACCGATCAGGATCGGATTGATCTCAGCGCCACGCTCGAAGAGCGCGATCATGGCGACAAAGATGCGGCGGTGCGAAGGAACGTAAAAATCTTCCGGACGCAGTTGCTCGATCGCCTGGCTTATCAAGCCGTTGTCGAGCAGGATGGCGCCAAGAATGGCGCGTTCCGCTTCGGCACTGTTGGGAAGCGAACGTTCGAAAGGTTGGTCGCGAATTGGGTCTGGAGCTGCCATAAGAAGACGCTGCAAGTTGTATTAAACATGCAGCGTCAATAATGCGCAAAAAGTTTTCGGTTTTAAATCCGTGCTGAAGGTCCGTGTTAAGCCGTGGTTTCAGAACCCTCAGATTTCGCGAGCTCGGCTTCCTGTTCCGGAGACATATGACCGACGATAACCTCGCCTTCAGGCGCTACGCGCACTTTCAGATCGATCGTAACCTCGCGGTGAAGTCTAACCGGCACGGTGTACTCACCAAGCCGCTTCAACGGCTCACGGAGATGAATACGATGACGTTCGATCTCGTAGCCACGCTCTCTCAAAGCCTCAGCGATATCCATCGACGTCACCGAGCCATATAACGCACCCTGTTCGCCGGATTTACGTTTGAACTCAAGGTCGAGCGAGCCCATCTGCTGCGATTGAGCTTCGGCAGTGGCGCGTTCCTTGGCTTCCTTTTTCAACAACGCCGCGCGTTCCGACTCAATGCCTTTGACGTTACCCGCACTCGCTTCAACTGCGAGATTGCGCGGCAGTAAATAATTGCGCGCGTAACCGGCTCTCACTCTGACGATTTCGCCACGTGCACCAAGGTCATCGACGTCTTCGCGCAAAAGTACTTTCGTGTGTGCCATTTCCTTACTCCTTAATCGGTTGTGTACGGAAGCAGCGCGATGTTGCGGGCACGCTTGATAGCTTCCGCCAGCATGCGCTGATGCGTCGCACAGTTACCGGAGATTCGTCTCGGCAAAATCTTGCCACGCTCGGGAAGGTAGTTCTGCAATAGCCTGACGTCTTTGAAATCGATCAGGTCGACCTTGTCGATGCAAAAGCGACAAACACGTCGCCGGTGCATGCGACGACCACCGCCGCGACCGCCCATTGGGCGTCTATCGCCATCGTCGTCGCTGTCGTAACCACCGCCACCACCGCCACGCTGGCGGTCTTCATAATTGGTTGACATAAATTATCCTCTTAACTCTTCGGTCCAAATCTATTCGCTTGAGGCGTCAACAAACTCCATTGCGGGTCCGCGACGCGAAGGTCCGCCGTGCCGTTCCGGACGCTTGGCCATTTTGCGCGCGCGTCGAGCCTTCAACTTCTCTGCGCGTCTGCGATCTTCGTCAACGCGCACCGTGATGTAACGAAGCACGCGATCGTTGACGCGCATGCGGCGTTCAAGCTCGGCAATCTCACGACCCGATCCTTCGATTTCGAGCAACACAAACGTGCCGTCTTTATGGTGCAGGATTTCGTAAGCCAACTGCCGTTTGCCCATCGTCTCGGCCTTGGTCACGACGCCGCCCTGATCGGTAATGATCTGCGAAAAACTCTCGGTGAGTTTCGGCACTTCGTCGTCGGCGGTCGGGTCTACAATGAAGACCACTTCGTACTGTCTCTTCGTTTCCAAAATCAAACCTCCAGTAAAGGTCCACTCTCTGACTAATTTCGTTCAGTTAAATTCGCTCATCGCTTTCAAA
>Ga0070698_100000498_pt1 | contig 41800 bp, 44 predicted proteins | sample KBSK1502metaG_FD_65477 | JGI IMG/M metagenome (GOLD analysis project Ga0070698, IMG submission 65477) | Corn, switchgrass and miscanthus rhizosphere microbial communities from Kellogg Biological Station, Michigan, USA - KBS K1-50-2 metaG | ecosystem: Host-associated > Plants > Roots >...
CAGCTGTCTTTCCGACGACGTGGACGGTCGCGGTTCCGCTGAAGCTAGCCACCCCGCCTGACACGGTGACCGGGCCAGAGACCGAGCCTTTCACCTGCATCTGCGCGACGCTGGTCCACGGCCCGAACGGGAATCCACCCGAGCGTCCCGCCATCACGCAGAGAAACTCGCCGCCCGACGACGACGCTGTGAATCCAAGCTGCGAGGTCGTTCCCAGGTCGCCGTCGACGATGCCGCCGCCTCTCACGCTCGTGCCGGATGCGTATGCGCTTGACTGCGCGGCGAGGACGATGCTGATCGCGAGGCCAACGACGATGACGACACGCACACCGAGCTGCTTCACGAACACCTCCCCCATCTGTGCGAGCCGGTTTGCCCGCCGGTGGTATAGCACCGCTCAGCCCGAAGAGCGGACCAGCGCGGTTCGCCCGACGGCGATACTCTCGCGCTTGCTTGTTCGGTCCTAAGTTGTGGCTACGCTCGCCCGCGTGAGCTCCGTCGCCGAGCTCCGCCAGAAGCGGCTACACGACTGCCGCCTCACGGCGGACCGCAAGCTCGACACGCTCGACGAGGCCGAGGCGTTCCTCGTCGACCGCGGCGTGCTCACGCTCACGCAGGACTCCGCGCTGCCGAGCCTCTTCGCGGCGACACATGAGGAGCCGTACAAACGTGGCTCGGCCGGCTTCGGCTCGTGGCCGAAGACGAAGTGGCCGTGGGGCGGCGAGCTCGCGGTCCGACCCGGCGTGCACGCGCTCAAGGTGCACCGCGGGAAGGTGTTGCTCTGCCATCAGGCGGCGATGCGTGCGGTCGATCCGCTCGCGCGTGCGGCGCTCTCCGAGGCCGACGCCGCCGGGGACGAGGGCTCACGGCTCGTCCGACATCTGCGGTCCGCCGGGCCGTCGAAGATCGACGACGTGAAAGCGGAGCTCGGGCTCGAGGCGCCCGCGCTTCGAAAGGTGCGCGAGAAGCTCGAGGCGGTCGCCGCCGTCGTGTCGCGCGACGTCGCCATCGATGACGGCAAGGGCGGGCATCGCCACACGAGCGAGCTCGCGCGCTGGGACCAGGTGTGGAACAAGCCCTGGAAGGCAAATCAGGAGCAGGCGCTCGCGGAGCTCGTCCTCATCGGCGTGCGCGCAGCGGTCCTCGCGCACCAGGACGAGGTGGGGAAGTGGTTCACCTGGCCGGTCGAGTGGCCGCTGCTGGCGGAATTGATCTCGGCCCGGCGCCTTCAACGACCTGGTCCTGGGTGGTTGGCGATCGCCTGAGGACGCCCTCCTCTGGCTAATCTGTGCACATGCGTTTGCACATCAGTCTGGACGAGCGACTTGTCGCACAGCTTGACCGCACAATCGGCCGCCGAAAGAGGAGCGCCTTCATCGCGGAAACGGTGCGCCGTGCGTTGGATGATCGGCGCCGATGGGATGACATCGTGAAGTCGCTCGGAAAGATCTCTGCTAAAGGGCACGAGTGGGATGCCGATCCCGCGGCCTGGGTACGTCACCAGCGGCGCAGCGATGCACGCCGCTCGAGGTAGACCTCCTGTGTTTGGCCCCGTCCTTCGTGGCGAGAAGTGCACCTTGCGGCCACCGCGAACGGAAGAGGCGGAGACCTACATCGGCTGGTTCAAGGACCCTGACGTCTTCCGCTACACCCTGCAGGTCGGCCCGATGTCGATCTGGCAGCAAGAGGACCTCATCAAGCGGATTGCCGAGGAGCAAAACGCGACCAGCTGGGTCATCGAGGTCGATGGCCATCCTGTCGGATGGACCGGAGTCGGCGGCATCCACTGGCGCAACGGGAACGGCGAAGGCTTCATCGTCATCGGCGACAAGTCGCTCTGGCGGAGGGGTATCGCGACCGAGGCGATCGCCCTCCGCACGCGCTACTGCTTTCGCGAGCTCAACCTGCACAAGATCCGCACACGTGTGTATATCGAGAACGAGGCGAGCAAGCGCGCGCTCATCAAATCTGGCTACGTTCAGTACGGCATACAGCGCGAAGAAGCGTTCCGCGACGGCCGCTATCACGACATCTGGTGCGCCGAGGTCCTTCGCAAGGACTGGGAGCGCGCCCAGCGCGATGCACCGCAGCCCGCGAAGCCGATGTCCTGAATCAACTCAGTCGTCGAGATTCGCCGCCCGCTCCGCGAAACTGATCTCGGCTCGACGCCTGAACTTCTCTCCGAATGCTTCCGCTCCGTGTCGAGCGCTTCGTAGTGTCGGCGCATGGCTCTCGCGAAATCAGATGACCCCGATTTCTATCCGTACAAGCTCACCCAGTCGCTGCTGACCGCTTCCGAAAAGGCCTTCTACGTCGCGCTGATACTCGCGGCCGGCAGGCGGTATGTTGTCTTCCCGAAGGTCCGGCTTGCGGACCTTTGTCAGGACTTGGACCGCTGGGCGGGTACGGGAGCGTTCGATCTGGTCTCGTCCAAACGCGTCGACTTCGTACTGTGCGATGCCAAGACGTTCCGGCCGGTGCTCGCCGTCGAGCTCGACGATCGCTCGCACGTGCGCGGCAACCGACGCGACCGCGATGCGCTCGTCGACGGCATCTTCCGCACGATGGGTCTCGGCGTGTACCGGCAGTGGATCCGCCGCTCGTACGATCCGGCCGCGATCGCGCGGGGAATCGAGGACGCCCTGGAGCGGTAGCGCGAACTGTGCCGGGGGCTACGTTCCGCTTCGTTCGGTAGAGTCGCTCGATAACGGAAGTCGTGATCGAGGCGCGGCCGAGCTACCGGCGCCTCTTCCAGATCCCGGGTCTGCCGCGTCTCCTCGTGAGCATGCTGCTCGCGCGGACGGCGACGACGATGGTCCAGCTCATCCTCGTCCTTTTCGCTCTCGAACGATTCCATTCGCCGGGGCTTGCCGGCGCCGTCACGTTCCTCGCGCTCGCGCCAGGCCTGCTCATGAGCCCGATCGCCGGCGCGCTTCTCGACCGGCACGGCCGCGTGAAGCTCATGGTCGTCGACTACGTGGTCGCCGCGTCGGCGCTCGCGCTCATCGTCGGATTCGGTGCGGCCGACGTGCTCTCCGAAGTCGTCCTGCTCGCGATCGTGACGGTCATGTCGCTGACGTTTCCGCTCTCGACAACCGGCGTGCGCACGATGTTCCCGCTGCTTGTCCCGCGCGCCCTGTGGGAGCGCGCGAACGCGATCGACAGCAATGGCTACGTCGTCTCGAGCATCTTCGGTCCCGCGATCGCGGGTGCGCTCGTTGCGACGGTGGGCAGCATCTGGGCGCTCGGGGTGACGTCCGCCTTGTACGCGATCGCCGCGATCATCACGATCCCGCTCCGCGATCCGCTCGGCCGCGTTCCGCACGGCGCTCTTTTATCCGACGCCTGGGCGGGTCTCGTCTACACCTGGCGAAATAAGACGCTCCGCGGCCTCGGGATCTCGGTCTCGACGGCGAACGTCGCCAACGGCCTCTTCTACATCGGGTTGCCGGTACTTGTGCTGTCGCGGCTCGGCGCCGGCGCGGCTGAGGTCGGCCAGCTGTTCGCGCTGATGGGCGTGACCGCCGCGGTCTCCGTGCTCTTCGTCGGCAGGGTGGGCACCGAGGGTCGCGAACGGCCGTTTCTCGCCGGCGCGATGGTTCTGACCGGGATCGGGTACGCCGCCGTGCTCCTCGCGCCGAATCTGCTCGCCGCGGCGCTCATCATGGCGGTCATCGGGCTCGCGACCGGGCCCTTCGACGTTGTCCTCTTCACCCTCCGCCAGCGACGCACCGACCCGGCGTGGCTCGGCCGGGCGTTCGCCGTCTCGATGTCGCTCAACTTCATGGGCTTCCCCATTGGGTCGGCGATCGGTGGCGCCGTGGCGCCGGTCTCGCTCGAGCTGGCTTTCCTCGGCGCGCTGGTGCTCGAGGGCGTCGCGGCGTTCCTCGCGTTCGCGCTCATTCCGAAGGAGCACACCGAGCCCGTCGTGCGCGCGGTGCCGTCGCCCGGCGACTGATGAGAACCACCGTGGTAATCGACGAGGCTCTCGTGGGTCGGGTCATGCGCCTATACGGACTCAGGACGAAGCGTGCCGCGATCGACTTCGCGCTTCGTGCGCTTGTCAGCGACCGGCCGCGTCGAGAAATGCTCGATCTTGAGGGCGCCGGCTGGGATGGAAAACTCGGTCGGATGCGTAGGAGCCGACTGCCGAGGGTCTAGAGGCGGATCCCGGTCTGCCTGGAGATGTCGCGCAGCTCGTCGAGCACTGGACCGACAACCGGAATTCCCTCACGACGGCGGATCGCCTCCGCCTCGCGCTCAGGATCGCCGGGAATGAGGGGACCCGTCGTCCCAGGCGCGGGCCGCGTCTTCCGCAGCGTGCGCACGTACTCGTCGATCTGTTTCTTGAATTCGTTCGCCTCGATGAACGCGTCGATACGCAGCACGCCGAAGAAATGGCCGATGCCCTTGCCCACCGAGCGCGTCGGGATCTCCTGACGGAGCGCGAACGGCGGGACGAACGGGCCCCAGTTCGCGCCCGACAGGACCGCCGAGAGCACGTCCACCATCACCGCGAGGCCATACCCCTTGTGACCGCCACGCTCGCGGTCCGAGCCGAGCGGCAGCATCGCGCCTCCTTCGATCATCGCGTTCGGGTCGGTGGTCGTCGCGCCGCTCTTGTCGATCGCCCAACCGGTCGGAATCGGTTTCTTGGCGCGTCGCGCGATCTCGATCTTGCCGTATGCCGCCGCGGTCGTCGCCATGTCGATCACGATTGCGGGCTCCTCGAGCCCCGGAAACGCGATGGCGATGGGATTCGTGCCGAGCATCCGTTCGGCTCCCCACAAAGGCGCGACGAGCTTCGTCGTGTTCGTCATGGCCCAGCCGATCAGATCGCGCTCGACAGCCTGCAGGACGTAATACCCCGCGATGCCGAAGTGGTTCGTGTTGCGGACGCTGACCCAGCCGCTGCCCGCGGCGAGTGCCTTCTCCATCGCGATCGCGTTCGCTTTGGGACCGACGACGAGGCCCAAGCCGTTGCCGCCGTCGACGGTGGCGGTGCTCGGCGACTCGCGGACGACGGTCACGTTGGCCCTCGGCTCGATGCGGCCGAGCGTGAACATGTCGAAGTACGAGTGCAACCGCGCGACGCCGTGCGAATCGATGCCGCGCAGGTCCGCGGCCTGCAGGACGGTCGCCGCCGTACGCGCTTCCTCCTCGGGAACGCCGAAGTGACGAAAGACGCCGACTGTGAATTCGAAGAGCTGCTCCGCCGGAAAGAGCTCGGTGTCGGCCATGGCGGCTGGCCCTAACGCTTCGAGGTCGCCCGTTTGGTTCGGCGGAGGGCATTGACCGCCGTGGAAAGTGGCCCGAGGTCGCGCTCGAGGAGCTCCTCGATCTCACGCATATCGATCCGGTAATACTCGTGCGCGAGCAAATCACGAAGACCGGAGATCTGACGCCAGGGGATCTCCGGTCGCCTCGCCCTTGCCTCGTCGCTCAGACTCTTCACGGCCTCTCCAAGGATCACGAGGTTGTAGAGAATGGCGTCGCGCCTCAGTCGTTCGTTCGCGGTCCGATTGTCCGCGTGGGTCCGGATCGCCTCAATCGCTTCCGCCACGTCGTCAAGGCGCTCTCGGTCACCGCGCTTCAAAGCGCGCGAGCCTCGCGCATCGCGCGGACGCGGACGTGCTTCTTCATCAGTCTTGGCGCCGCCACGTCTACGTCGACGCCAAGGATCTCTTTGGCCTCCTGCTGGAATCCGATGAGATCGAGAAGGGTTCGCCCCGGATCGAGCTCCACCAATAGATCGACGTCACTTCCGGTTGTGTCATCGCCACGTGCGATCGATCCGAAGACTCGAAGATCCCGAACACCGTACTTTTGAGCCGCCATCTGAAGTCGCTCTCGAGACCGTCGTAATAGCACCAGACCCTTGCTGACCCGGCGGCGCTCCGGTAGGCGTGCGGCACCCAGCACCAGCGCATCTCCCGAGGCAGCAAGGATTCGTTCGAGTGTCGTGAGTGTGGGCGTTGCCGCCCCGGCCTCATACCGCGCTATCGCCGACTGGGAAGTCTTAGCACGCCGAGCGAGCTGCGCCTGCGACAACCCGGCGCGGCCGCGCGCTTCTCGAATGAGAGTCAGCGGGGCAGCCATACCTGAATAGGTATTATGCGCTAGCGCTTCGCGAGCCGAGTCGGTTTCGCCGCGGCGCCGCTGTGCTTGACGAGCGAGACGCGATTCGTCAGCGCGCCCAGGCCGTCGATCGCGACCCGCACGAGGTCGCCGGTCTTCGCCGTGTACGGCTCGGGCGGCACGAGTGACGCGCCGGTGAGGAGCCACGCGCCGACCGGGAGCGTGTACGACGAGTGCAGGACGGCTGCGAGTGCGGCGGGTTCGCGCGTCATATCGGCGACCGTGGCCGTTCCGTCGAAGACGGACTTGCCTGCGCGCTCGATCGTCATGCGGATCTTCGCGCGCGCGATGTCCACCCCCCAGGCGAACACTGCGGCGGGCCCGATCGCGCAGCTGCGGTCGTAGATCTTCGCCTGCGGAAGGAAGAGCGGGTTCTCCCCTTCGATGCTCCGCGAGCTCATGTCGTTCCCGCACCCGAACGCGACGATCTCGCCGTGGGCGTTCGTGAGGACGGCGAGCTCGGGCTCAGGGACGTCCCACGTCGAATCCGCGCGGACCCCGACCTCGCCGCCGTCCGGAACGACCCGCCACCCGGCGGCCTTGAAGAAGAGCTCCGGCCGGTCGCTCTCGTAGACGTGCTCGTAGATCGTCTTCTGCGTCGTCTCCTCGACTCTGGCCTCGCGGCTACGGAGGTACGTGACGCCCGCCGCCCAGACCTCCTGCGATTCGGCCGGTGCGGCAAGCTCGACCTGCGCGAGATCGAGCTCGGGTCCGACGATCGCGCCGATACCCGCACGGATCCCATCGAGGGGTAGCCGAAGCAGCGCGTCGAGCGTGAGCGGGTTCAGGTCCCAGAGACGCGCATCGCGCCAGAGCGCGAGGAACGTCTGGCCTTCGCCGCGCACGCGCAGCACGGCCAGGGCCGCGATGTCGAGCGGCTTCACTTCCCCCCGCGGACGCCGCCGTCGACGAAGAGGCCGCTTCCCATCACGAAGCTCGATTCATCCGATGCGAGGAACAGCGCCGCGGACGCGACGTCCTCGGGCTTCCCGAGCTCGGAGGTGAGCTGGCGCTTGCGGATCGCGTTGAGGCCGTCCTCGCGGTTCGGATACGACTCGCGCAGGTACTTCTCGACGAACGGGGTGTGGATCGTGCCCGGAAGGAGCGCGTTCACGCGGATGCCGAACGGCGCGTAGTCCACCTGCATCGCGCGCGTGAGCGCGAGGATCGCGCCCTTCGACGCGGCGTAGCTCGCGCGCTGCGCGAGGCCGATCTCCGCGATGGTCGACGACATGTTGATGATCGAACCCTTCTTCTTCTCGATCATGTACGGCACAACGAACTTGCTCACCAGGAACACGCCGCGGACGTTCACCGACATGACCTTGTCCCAGAGCTCGACCGAGGTCTCGTGTGCCGTGCCGACTCCGCTGACGCCCGCGTTGTTGAAGAGGACGTCGATGCGGCCCTCGGCCTTCATGGTCTCGTCCGCGAGCCGCTGCGCGGCCGCGGGATCGGCCACGTCGGCGGTGAGCGCATTCGCCTCGCCGCCGGCCGCGCGGATCTTCATGACGGTCTCGTCTGCGCCGGTGCGATCGACATCGGCGACCACGACGCATGCGCCCTCGCGCGCGAAGAGCAGCGCGCTGGCGCGGCCAATGCCCGAACCGGCCCCGGTGATGACGCAGACCTTGCCGTCGAGACGACCACTCATTCGGCGGTGAACCCTCCGTCGACCGGAAGCGCGACTCCGGTGATGAAGGCCGCCGCCGGCGTCGCCAGGAAGAGCACCGCGGAGGCGATCTCCGCCGGCGTCGCGAGGCGCCCCAGCGGTTGCGCGACCTCGTCCGTGCGCCGGAACGCCGCCGGATCGGGCATCGCGTCGTAGAACTGCTGCAGCATCGGCGTGTCGACGATCCCCGGGCAGACCGCGTTCACGCGGATGCCCTCGGGCGCCCAGTCGAGCGCGAGCGCCCGCGCGAGCTGGACGGCCGCGCCCTTCGTTGCGCAGTACAGCGGCGAGCTGCGCTGCGCGACGAGGCCCGTCTTCGAAGCGATGATGGTGAGGCTGCCTTTGCTCTTCGCGAGTGGGCGGTGCGCCGCCTGCGCGAGATACATCAGCGCCTTCACGTTGACCGAGAAGATCCGGTCGAACTCGTCGGATGTACTGTCGTCGATGAGCTTCGCCAAGACCACTCCGGCGTTGCCGACCGCCGCGTCCAGTCCGCCGAAGCGGTCGACGGCGAGCTTGACGGCGGCCTCGTTGGTCGCGCGGTCGGCGACGTCGCCCGCGAGCGTGACGACGCTGCCACCGATCCGCTTCGCGGTCTGCTCGAGCGGTGAGCGGTCGCGATCGACGGCCACGACGGACCATCCCGCGCGCGCGAACGCCTCCGCGATGCCGGCGCCGATGCCCTTCGCGGCACCGGTGACGACGACGCTGCTCATGCCCGCACCGCGCCGAGGTCGAAGACCTTCTCCATCATGGCCCACCACTCGCCGGGCTTCGCTTCCGCGACGCGCACCTGCATGGTGCGCATGAGCTCGTCCCACTTTCGGTACGTCGGGTCGTCCGTCGAGCGCGCGAAGTCCTTTGCCGGATCGAACCCGTCGCGCGTCTCGCAGTACATGAACATGCGCCGCCCAAGGAGGAAAATCTTCATCTCGGTCACACCGATCTCGCGCAGCCGTGCGACGACCTCGGGCCACACCTCGGCGTGCTCCTTCTTGTATCGCGCGATGAGCTTCGGATCGTCACGCAGGTCGAGCGCCAAGCCGTAGGCCTGCACCTCATGACCTCCGATCCGCGGTCGCCGGCACCGGAAGCCGGTACAGCTCGGCGGCGTTGCCGCCAAAGATCCGCTCGCGCTCGGCCGCCGCGAGATCGCCGATGGCCTGCCCGCAGACGTCGATGACGCGTGCGTACGATGCGGCGACCAGGCAGACCGGCCAGTCCGACCCGAAGACGCAGCGCTCTGGACCGAACCACTCGAGCACGCGCTGCACGTACGGGGTGATGTCGCGTACGGTCCATCGCCTCCAGTCGGCTTCGGTCACCATTCCCGACAGCTTCACCGAGACGTTCGGGAACGCGGCGAGCGGCTTGAGGCCCGCAGCCCACTCACTCGTCGCGCCCGACGCGATCGGGGGCTTCGCGATGTGGTCGATCACGAACCGCATGTCTGACAGTGCCTTCACCAGAACCAGCGCGGCAGGCAGCTCTCGCGCACGGACGAGGATGTCGTAGACAAGGCCGGCCTTGCCGACCGCGGCGATGCCCCGGCGGACGTCCTTCTTTGTGAGCCACTCGGGATCGGCCTCGTCGTGCGCCTGGTGGCGGATCCCCACGAGCTTCTTTCCGCCCGGCCCCGCTTGCAGCGAGGCGATCTGCTTCGGGACGTCCGCCGTGAGGTCGACCCACCCCACGACGCCCGCGATGAAGTCATGCAGCGCAGCGGTCGCGAGGAACTCGCGCGTCTCGTCGAGGCTCGATCGCGTCTGCACGAGGACGGTCCGGTCGACGCCGTTCGGCGCGAGCAGCGGCTCGAGATCCTCGGGGCCGAAGCGCCGGCGGATCGGCGCGAGCGCGTCGGTCATCCAGGGGTACGACGCCTTCGCCGGGTCCCAGAAATGGTGGTGTGCGTCTACTACGGAGCCGTAAGGCGCAGTAGCAGGACGGTCACGCCGCGAAGCGGTGTGACCACCTATGACCACGCCGCACCACCGGGATAGGCGTATTCGCGCAGCGACTCGGATTTCATCTCGACGCTGTAGCCGGGCCTCGTCGGGGGCATGTAGCGGCCGCCCTTGATCGTCACCGGATCGAGGAAGTGCTCGTGCAGGTGGTCGACGTACTCGAGCACATGGTCCTGGAGCGACCCCGCGACCGCGATGTAATCGAAGAGCGAGATGTGCTGCACGTACTCGCAAAGGCCGACGCCGCCGGCGTGCGGGCAGACCGGAACGCCGAACTTCGCGGCCATGAGCAGCACGGCGAGCACCTCGTTCACGCCGCCGAGCCGGCAGGCGTCCACCTGGCAGAAGCCGATCGCCTTCGCCTGCAGGAGCTGCTTGAAGATGACGCGGTTCTGGCAGTGCTCGCCGGTGGCGACGCGGATCGGCGCGATGGCCTTCGCGATCGCGGCGTGGCCGAGCACGTCGTCGGGGCTCGTCGGCTCTTCCATCCAGTACGGGTCGAACTGCGCGAGGCGCTTCGTGTTCGCGATGGCCTCGCCGACGTCCCAGACCTGGTTCGCGTCCATCATGAGCTTGCGTTCGGGCCCGATCTCCTCGCGCACGATGCGCGCGCGTCGCAGGTCGTCCGCGATGTCGCGGCCGACCTTGATCTTTACGTGCGTCCAGCCCTGGTTCACCGCCTCGCGGCAGAGCGCGCGGATCTTCTCGTCGGAGTAGCCGAGCCATCCCGCGGAGGTCGTGTACGCGGGGAAGCCGTCGCGGCGCATCTCCTCCTCGCGCTCGCGCTTCGTGGGCTCGAGGCGTTTCAACATCGCGAGCGCCTCGTCCGCCGTTAAGGCGTCGGTGATGTAGCGGAAGTCGATGCAGCGCACGACCTCGGCCGGGGTCATGTCGACGAGCAGCTTCCACAGCGGTTTGCGCTCGGCCTTCGCCCAGAGGTCCCACACCGCGTTCACCACGGCCGCGGTCGCGAGGTGCATCGCGCCCTTGTCGGGGCCGATCCAGCGGAGCTGCGAGTCCCCGGTGATCTCGCGCCAGAAGCGGCCCATGTCGGCGGCGATCGCCTCGAGGGTCTTGCCGACGACGAGCGGCCGGAGCGCGTTCGCCGCCGTGAGCACGACCTCGTTGCCGCGCCCGATGGTGAACGTGAGCCCGTGACCTGCGAGCTTGTCGCCGCGGTCGGTGCGGAGGATCACGTAGGTCGCGGAGTAGTCGGGCGCGGTGTTCATCGCGTCGGACCCCGCGAGCGTGCGCGAGGTGGGGAAGCGTACGTCGAGCGCCTCCAGCGCGGTGATCGTCGAGCCGCTCATGCCTGACGCCGCCGACGGACGATGTCGAGGTAGACGGCGATGATTACGATGCTGCCGGTGACGACGGTCTGCCACTCCTGCGGCACCGACATGATGCGGAGGCCGTTCGTGAGCGTGCTGATGATGAATGCGCCGATGACGGTGCCGAGGATCGAGCCCTCGCCGCCCGAGAGCGACGTGCCTCCGATCACGGCGGCCGCGATGGCGTCGAGCTCGTAACCCTGGCCGAGCGAGGGTTGCGCCGAGTTGAGCCGCGCCGCGATGAGCACGCCCGCCAGGCCGCTGAAGAGCCCGCAGAGCGTGAAGACCGCGATCTTCCAGCGGTCGACGCTGACGCCGGAGAGGCGTGCCGCCTCCTCGTTGCTGCCGAGCGCGAACGTGTACTGGCCGAGGATCGTCTTCGAGAGCACGAGGCTCGCGAAGATGCCCGCGAGCAGGAAGACGATCGTGATGTTCGGGATGTCGAGGCCCGGAACGGCCGACCCGACGACCGAGCCCATCGCCGCGCGGTTGAACTCAGGCGTGTCGTTGAAGTAGATCGGCTTCAGCCCCGAGATCACGAGCGCGAGGCCTTTGGCGACGTTGAGCATGCCGAGCGTCGCGATGAACGACGGGATTTTCAGCTTCGCGATGAGCACGCCGTTCGCGAGTCCCGCCAGGCCGCCCGTCGCGAGACCCGCCACCACCGCGAGGGGCAGCGGGAGGTGCCACACCGTGGCGAAGGTGCCGGTCATCACCGCCGCGAGCGTCATCACCGTGCCGATCGAGAGGTCGATCCCGCCGGTGATGATCACGAACGTGACGCCGAGGGCGAGGATCCCGTTCACCGTCGTCGCGAGAAGGATCCCCACGACGTTGTCGAACTGAAGGAAGTTCGGCGATGCGAGCGAGAAGACGATGACGATCACGATCAGTGCGCCGAACGCGAGGAGCCGCTGTACCGCGTCCGAGCGCACCAGGCGCACGCGCCGCGTCAGTGGAAGCGCGACCGGTCCCGACTTCATGCGGCGGTCTGTGGCCCGATCGCGTCCGTACGCATTGTCGCGAAGGTCATGATCTTTTCCTGCGTCGCGTCCGCGCCGGAGAGCTCCCCGCGGATCCGGCCCTCGCACATGACGACGATGCGGTGGCTCATTCGGAGGACCTCGGGGAGCTCGGAGGAGATCATGATGATCGCCTTCCCCTGCCGGGCGAGCTCGTTCAGCAGGTGGTAGATCTCGCTCTTCGCCCCGACGTCGATCCCGCGCGTCGGCTCGTCGAAGATGAGGATCTCCGTGTCCGCCGTGAGCCATTTCGCGATGACGACCTTCTGCTGGTTGCCGCCGGACAGGTTGCGCACCTTCTGCCGGATGCTCGGCGTCTTGATGCCGAGCCGATGGACGCGCTGCTCCGCGGTCGCGCGCGTCTTGCGGAAGTCGACGCGGCCGATCGCGTCGGCGAATCGGCGCAGGGTCGCGAGGACGATGTTCGTCTCGACGTTCATCCCGACCGCGAGGCCGTAGCGCTTGCGATCCTCCGAGAGGTAGCCGATGCCCAGGTGCACCGCGTCAGCCGGGCTGTGGATGTGCGCGACCTTGCCGTGGACGGTGATCGTCCCGGAGTCCGGCCGATCCGCGCCGAAGACCGCGCGCGCGACCTCGGTCCGGCCCGCGCCGACCAGCCCGGCAAGGCCCAGGATCTCGCCGCGGCGCAGGTTGAAGCTCACGTCGCGGACCATCCGCCCTCGATTGAGGCCCCGAACGTCGAGCACGACCTCCGGGTTCGCGGTCTCGGGTATCTCGGGAGCGCCCTCGTAGATCGTCCGGCCGACCATCATGTTGATGATCCGATCCATCGACGCATCCTTCGTATCGACGGTCGCGATGTACTGGCCGTCGCGCATGACGGTGATGCGGTCGGAGATGAGCTTCAGCTCCTCGAGCCGATGCGAGATATGCACGACTCCCACACCGTTCGCGCGGACGGCGCGGATGATGCGGAAGAGCTCGTCGATCTCGGTGTCGGTGAGCGTCGCGGTCGGCTCGTCCATGATCAGGACCTGCGCGTTGTAGGAGAGGGCCTTGGCGATCTCGACCATCTGCTGCTGCGCGACGCTGAGCTTCCCGACCTTCGCTTGCGGATCGACCTTGAGGTTGAGGCTCTTGAACAGCGCGCGGGCCTGCTCGTTGAGTTTGCGCTCGTCGATGACGAACGGAATCCGCGCGCGCGGCTCGCGGCCGATGAAGATGTTCTGCGCCGCGGTCAGGTGCGGCATGAGGCTGAGCTCTTGATGGATGATGCTGATGCCGAGCTGCTGCGCCGCTCGCGGAGTGGCGATGTTCACCTCCGCGCCGTTCAGGCGGATGCGCCCGGCGTCCCTGTGGTAGACGCCGGCAAGTATCTTCATGAGCGTCGACTTGCCCGCGCCGTTCTCTCCGACGAGCGCGTGGATCTCGCCCCGACGTAGCTCGAAGCGGCAGCTGCGGAGCGCCTGGACACCGGGGAAGTCTTTGCTGATCCCGTCCATTTCGACGAGTAGGTCGCTCACCGCCTCCGGCACGCACATCCCCCCGGACCGACGGGGCCGCCGCCGGTTCGCGACAGCCCCGTCCGGTTCTTCGCTAGATCGTTCGGGTTACTTGTACAGCAGCGCCGCGATGTCCGGGTTGTCGATGTTCGTCTTGTCGTAGAACTTGAAGCCGGTGTCGATGTTCTTTGGGAGCGTCTGACCCTTGAGGGCGTTGACCGCGGCCTCGACGCACTTGAAGCCGATGCCGATCGGGTCCTGCGTGATCGCGCCCGCCTCGGTCCCAGCGCGGATGGCGTCCATCTGCTGCTGGCCGGAGTCGTAGCCGATGACCGTGACCTTGCCGGACTTGCCGGATTCCTTCACGCCGTTGAGCACGCCGATCGCCGAGCCCTCATTCGCGCCGAAGATGCCCTTCAGGTTTGGGTTCGCCTGGAGGATCGCCTTCGTGAGGTCGGTCGACTTGAGCTGGTCGCCGCCGCCGTACTGCGTCGCGACGATCTTGATGTTCGGGTATTTGTTCTTGATCTGATCGGTGAAGCCCTTCACCCGATCGATGCCGGTGCGGCTGGTCTGGTCGTGCGCGACGATCGCGACATCACCGGACATACCGATGAGCGCAGCCATCTTGTCGGCCGCCGCGCCCGCTGCCGCGATGTTGTCGGTGGCCGCGGTCGCGAGCGGGATGTCGCTGTCGACACCGGAGTCGAATCCGATGACCGGGATGTTCGCGTCCTTGAACTTCTGGAGCAGCGGGATCGCCGCCTTGCTGTCGAGCGCCGCGAAGCAGAGCGCCTGCGGCTTCTGGTTGAGGACCGTCTGGAGCATCTCGAGCTGCTTGTCGACCTGAGACTCGTTCTCAGGTCCCTGGAAGTCGATCCTCACGTTGAACTGTGTCGCGGCCTTCTCGGCTCCCTGCCTCACCGCCTGCCAGAACTGGTGCTGGAAGCCCTTCGAGATCATCGGGATAAAGGCCTTGCCGGCTGGGCTCGCGCTCGCGGCAACGGACGGGCTACTGCTGGCCGGTGTGCCCCCGCAAGCGGCGGCGACGAAGACCATAGCCACCAGCCCGCCGAGCCAACGCAATGACTTGCCTTTCATGGTTCCTCCACAGTGATGTTGTTCTTCCCTCAACGCGCGCGCGGTGTCCCCCTGCACCACCTCCCCGATACGTTCGGGCCGATGCTGTTCCACTGACGGGATTCCGTCAACTCACACGGATATCCGTCATCCAGTGGTGCTATCGTCCGCACTCGTGGGAGAGGGACGGGCGATCGCCCGCACCGCGGGACGGGCACTCGATCTTTTGATGTTCCTCGTGGAGCAGGGCCAGAACGGCTTGACCGCTCGCGAGCTCGCACAGATGCTCGGCGCGCCGCGTACGAGCGTCGCCGATCTGCTGAAGGTCCTCGAGGGACGCGGGTTCGTCGCGCCCACGGCGGAGGGCCGCGGCTGGCGCCTTGACTTCCGCGTGGCGCAACTTGGCAACGCATACCTGCACGAGTTCTCGGTGCGCGAGGTCGGCCGCACCGCGATGCGCGAGCTTTCGCGCCGGACCGGACTCACGACGCAGATGGCGGTGCTCGACCACACCGACATCGTCTACATCGAGCGCCAGGACGCGAGCCGCCGGCGGAGCGAGCCGCGGGTCGTGACGGACATCGGGAGTCGGCTGCCGGCGTACTGCACGTCGCTCGGGAAGGCGATGCTCGCGTTCCTTCCCGACGACGAAGTCGACCGTCTTTATGACTCACCCGGAGCGTTCTCGCCGCGCACCAAGAACACGATCACGTCGCTCGCTCGCCTCAAGAGCGAGCTCGCCGCGATCCGGCGGCGCGGCTGGGCGGTCGACTTGGAGGAGACGACCGAAGGGGTCGTGTGCATCGGCAGTCCGATCCTCGGCGCCGATGGCCGCCCCGAGGCCGCGATCAGCATCGCGGGACTCTCCGCGGGAATGCCCGCGGCCACGGTCGAGACCCTTGGCCGGACCGTCGCGAGGACCGCGAGCCAGGTGTCGGGCACGCGCGGCGGATCGCGGGCGGTCCCGAAGATCGCGCGCGCGAAGGCGCGCCCGCGGCGTCGACCGCCTGTCCATCGGAGGCGGCGGGTCCGCGGAGCGGCCTAGCCAGTGCGCGTCGCTAGCTATCGCGCCGGCAAGGAGACCTCGTGGGGCATCGTCGTCGGCGACCACGTCTCCGACGCCGGCCAGCTGAACGGCGCACCGCCAACGGTGCGCGATCTGCTCGACTCTTCAGATCAGCGGCGCTGGCTGGATGCGCTGGCCGACGCGGGCGCGCGGACATTTCCGCTCACTGACGTCGAGCTCCTCGCACCGCTCGAGCCGCGGCAGGATCTCATCGCGCTCGGCCTGAACTACAAGACGCACGTCGCCGAGACCACCGGCGCGACGAAGCAGGCTGCGCCGCCGAAGCAGCCGATCCTCTTCGGCAAGGCCGCGACGAGCGTGATCGGGCCGGGCGCCGAGATCCGGTTGGATCCGAAGATCACGACGCAGGTGGACTGGGAGGTCGAGCTCGCGGTCGTGATCGGTCGCCGCGGCCGCGACATCGCCGCGGAGCGCGCGCTCGATCACGTCTTCGGCTACACCGTGGCGAACGATGTGTCCGCGCGCGATCTGCAGTTCCTCGACGGCGGGCAGTGGTACCGCGGCAAGAGCCTCGACACCTTCTGCCCGCTCGGCCCGTCGATCAACACCGTTGACGAGATCGGTGACGCGCGCGGCCTTCGTCTGACGCTTCGGGTGAATGGCGTCACGAAGCAGGACGCCACGACCGACGACCTCATCTTCGCGATCCCGGAGATCATCGCGAGCGTTTCCTCCGGACGGACGCTCCATCCCGGCGACGTGATCCTCACCGGCACGCCCGGCGGCGTCGGCTTCACGCGGACGCCGTCCGAGTTTCTGCAGCCCGGCGACGTCGTCGAAGCGGAGATCGCCCGGATCGGTGTGTTACGAAATCGCGTAGGAATCAGACCCTAAGTCGTCGCGGCCGCAGTCTTTGCCCAGGCGTAGTAGCCGAATCCGATCGCGAACACCGCCGTCAACGCGAGGTTCAGGATCCCACCGGCCGTACTGATGACCCCGGCCGACATCGCGAGGATCGTCACGATGAAGCCGAGAATCGCGATGAACTCGGTAGCACGAGTGAGATGGAGCTTGAGTGCCGAGCCGGGCGTGGTCGCGGCGATCCACGACAGGTAGCCGAGTGGCAGCAGCGTCGCGCCCCAGTACCGCGCGATCGCGACTGCTGTCGCATTGACGTTACTGGTCCCATAGGCTGACGCGACCGTCTCGGGGATGACGAGGAAGCCGAGCCCGTAAAGCACGTTAACGACCGCGAGCGCAAAGAAGAGCCACCGCAGATACAAGGTCCTCCCCCTTCTCCAACCTGCCGGAGCAGCTGGCCGCAGGGGATCGTATGCCCACCGAGCAAGCGGTCCTATGCTGCCTGCCGGAAACCGGATGCCAGGGCAGCCATTTCTTCTGACCGTCGCGGGGCTCGCGCTGAGCGTCGCCGGCTTCGCGGGTCTCATGGCGGCATTCCGGAGAGACGCATCGTGGACGCAGACGGACCTTTGGCGGCTTCGCGGCATCGTCCGTCTCTCGTTCCTCTGCATGTTCCTCGCGCTCGCGCCAGTGCCACTGTTCATGCTCGTCCAGAACGAGACGCTCGCGGTCGCAATCTCGAGCATGCTCGTCGCGTCCGTCTACGCGTGGGAGGGGCTCGGCGTGCTGCGTGAGCGGGCCGCGTCCGGACCCGCGCTGTGGATGACCGCCTACCTCGCGATGGATGCGGTGCTCGGATCAATCCAGCTCGCGAACGTCGTTCTTGGGCTGCCCGGGTTGCTCATGCTCGGTCTTCTCGTCCGCCTCGCGCATCCGGTGGGCCTCTTTGTAGAGGCGATTCGGTCGTTCGAGCCACCAGCGGCAGCCTCGTAGTCGGTGGAGTCGGTTCTCGGACGTCCGCTCTGTCGCGGCGCTCGCCGGTGGTGTCGCTTAGGCGCGTCGGCGGAGAAGGAGCAGGAACGCCAGAACGTGCGCGAGCCATAGGATCGGCACCAGGATCGTCACGACGTACCAGAACGAGCCCATGCCGAGCCGAGCGATGTCGTACCGCACGCCGCCCACAAGTGCGTTTATGAGATCGATGGTTCCGACGACGTTCGTCAACCAGACCAGCGCGACGGCGAATCCAAGCTTGGAGCGGAGCGCGATGAGCGTGATGACCGCGAGCACGCTCGTCGCAAGGTCGCCGTAGGCAACGGCCTCGGCGAAGTCGCGCGGCAGCGCGGTCCCGGCGACGGATGCCACGAGGACCGTCGCGCCGATGGGCCGGAGCGCGTGGATGAAGGTGAGTGCGGTGAACGCGTTCGTGCGGTCGATCGACCGAAGCCACGGCCAGACGAACCACCACGCGAACAGGCCAAAGACGACGAAAGAGAAGAAAGTCTGGATTCCGAAAATCGCGAACGCGTCCACGGGCGCCGATCCTAGCGCGGTTCCCCAATCACCGACGTGAACGTCAACCGCGCAACACTTTGCACACTGGGCTGAACCCACGTTGACATCGCGCGGTACGGATCACGACCGCACGCGTCGGCAGCATGGGGTGGGCGCGCTGGGCCGACCTGCTTCCTCGCCTCAGAAGGTTGCCGACGCGCGCGGCCGAGCGAAGAGATGTACCACCAAGGCGCGAGCTGTCGGTTGTCATCGAGTTGTTCTCGGACCAGCGATGGTCGCCCGGAATCATCACCAATCTCGCCTGAGTTCAAACCATTCGGGCCCGGCGAGTGAGAACAAAAGCGGTCCGGCTGAGCGCTTTTGTGATGTCGTCCGCGACGGCCCCGCAGCGATATTGTCGAGCGCTAGATGCCTAGACAAGTCTTCACGGGGGGAGTGCGGACGACGTGGTTCAACGCGACCTGGCCATTCGGGCGAATGACGGTCGACGACGACGGCGTTGTCGTCCGCGTTCTTGGCTTTGCCGCATTTAAGACCGACTGGCCGGCGCTCACTCGAGCCGAACGCGTTATAGGTGGGGTCTTGGGAAGTGCCGGCGTACGACTCACGCGAATGGACGGCCGCCGAGTGGTCTTTTGGACATTTCGCCCCGAACCGATCCTTGATGCCCTGCGGACCCACGGGTTCACCCCCGCGGAGTCCCAGAGGCCGCCGAAGATTTGGTTCGGCACTGGGCCGTAGTCCGTCCCGTAACCGACACGATCGCGGCGGTGCGCTCGTCGGGTCCTAGCGCTCAAGTACTGGTTCTAAGTGGTCGCGACCGCGCCTAGCGTCGCAGCCCAGTGGCCGAGAAAAAGCGACGTCTTGGGTTCCTGTCGGCTCCGAGCTTTCCCTATCGGCGGAAGTCGCTCCTCTCGCCGGCCGAGCTCGAGTTCTACAACGTGCTCAAGCTGGCTGTCGGCGACCGGTTCCTCATCCTTCTCAAGGTCGGTCTTCGCGATCTCTGCGAGATCACCAACCGCGAGGTGAATCAGGTCGCCTTCGATCGCCTGGCCGCAGAGCAAATGGACTTCGTCCTCTGCGATCAAACGACGCTCGCGCCGGTGGTCGCGATCGAGCTCGACGACTCGACGCTCTACGCTCGCGAGCGCGCCGAGCGCGACACGTTCATGAAGGAGTTCTTTCGCGTGATCGGCGTGGCGCTGATCCACCAGCGTGTTCAGATGGGCTACGACCCCGCGGCGATCGGACGGTGGATTGACGCCGCACAGCCCCGTCCCGGCGGGGCCGCGCCGCAGTCACCAACACCCTTACGACCGGCGAGCTAAGTCTCGGGGCCGAAAGCTACGGCGCTCGCAGGTAGCGGTAATTGCCTCCGTGATACGAGCACGAGCCCCGGATTCCACCGGACAAGCTGAACATAAGGTCACTGCACTGCATTACCGATCCGCGTCCGTTCCAGAAATTCGCGATGCAACTGAAGTAATTGCAGAACGATGCTGGGGGCGCCGATATCGTCGCGCCACTGCAGAAGTTGTACCCCCAAGGGTTGGCTGGGGCACCACAAAGATTCGGAACGGGGGCGACCGGCGCGGGCGCTGGTGTCGGAACCGGGGTTACCGGGGGCTGCGTCGGTAGAGGAGCAAAAGTAAGCGTGGGGAACGGCGGGAGGGTAAACGTGGGTAGCGGGGCGAACGTCGAGGTCGCAATAGGCGCGAGCGTGAAAGTAGGTACCGGCGGAAGACTGATGCTGGGAGGAGGCGCCACGGCTGCGACCGGCGTTTGTGCCCCGGATTGCACTGGCGGCAAGGTTGGAGCGGCGACAGCCCTCCCGGTAGAAAGTGGTATCGGCACGGATGTGGGCACACTCGCCGGCGAGATGGTGGTCCGAGCACTTGCGGCCGTCGGAGCCGCCGTTCGACCGGCGCTGGGCGAGGCCTGCGAGTTCGAAGCGTCGTATCCCGCGGCGACGAGAACCGTTGTCACGCTGAGTATGGCGACCACGACCCAGCCGATTGCCGCCGTCGAGAGGTTAGTGGAACCGAGAATCGGCGAGTGTGAACGGATCCCGCGGAGGTCTGACATCAGAAATCCGAGACCTAAACCAACGGCCGCGATCGAAAGAAGGCCCAAAGACCCGTTCGAGAGGAAGCCCAATACGAAGAGGCCGATTAGTAGGTAGCCGAATAAAGCGATGACTTTCTTCCACCAGACCCCGCTCCGGAAACCGGGCCATGGAGTGCGCCATACCGATCGACCCCGCATCGCTTCCCCCCACCACCGCGAACCCCACGTTCCGCAGGCGAAGCCGTCCTCATCAAGTGTGGCTACGGCCGAAGAAGATGACCAGACCGAGAACCGGACGATTCCGATCCAACTCGCGGCCACTCCCCTGGGTTTGAAGCAGCGCTCGCGGAAGTTGTTTTTGGCGCCGGTTCGCCGGTCGATCCGACCCCACTAACTCGCTGCGATTCTCTCCCGCAGCACTTGGTGGAGGATCCCGCCCTGGCGGACGTACTCGAGATCGGTCGGATCGTCGACGCGGGAGAGGACCGTGAATGTCTTTCTTGTTCCGTCCTGCGACATCGCGTCGACCGTCAGCTTTGCCTTCGGTGCGAGACTGGCCAACCCGCGAATGGTGAAGGTCTCCCGGCCGGTGAGACCGAGCGAGGCCATCGTCTCTCCGGGCATGAACTCGAGCGGGATGATCCCCATCATCACGAGGTTCGAGCGATGGATCCGCTCGAATGACTCCGCGATCGCGGCGCGAACACCCATGAGGTTCGGGCCCTTCGCCGCCCAGTCGCGCGAGCTCCCGGAGCCGTACTCCTTGCCCGCGAACAGAACGAGTGGTGTGCCCTCCTTCTGATAGCGCACCGACGCGTCATAGATCGTCATCTCCTCGCCCGACGGGAAGTGACGCGTCCACCAGCCTTCCTTCTCGGCGAGCTTATTGCGCAGCCGGATGTTCGCGAACGTCCCGCGGATGAGCACCTCGTGGTTCCCGCGGCGCGTGCCGTATTGGTTGAAGTCGACCGGCTTCACGCCCCTTGCGATGAGGTACTGGCCGGCCGGGCTCGCCGCTGGGATCGCTCCGGCCGGCGAGATGTGGTCGGTGGTCACCGAATCGCCGACTGACACGAGGACCCTCGCGCCGACGATGTCCGGGATCGTCGCCGGCGGCGTCGCCGAGAAGTTCTGGAAGAAAGGCGGCTCCTGCACGTACGTGGAGTTCGCGTCCCATTGATAGGAGAGGCCCGTCGGCGACGGCATCGTCTTCCAGAAGCGGTCGCCGTCAAAGATCTTCCCGTATTCCTCGCGGAACATCTCCTGCGAGATCGAGCGGCCCATGACCTCGTTCACTTCATCAGGCGAGGGCCATATGTCTTTCAGGAAAACCGACTTGCCGGCTTTGTCGTTGCCGATCGGCTGATCCTGCAGGTCGATGTGGACTGTTCCCGCGAGCGCATATGCGACGACAAGCGGTGGAGATGCGAGGTAACTCGATTTCACGAGCGGATGTATGCGTCCCTCGAAGTTGCGATTACCGGAAAGGACCGACACGACGTTCAAGTCGTGGTCCTTAACTTCCTGCTCGATTTCGGGTGTCGCGAGTGGACCTGCGTTCCCGATACATGTGAAGCAACCGACGCCGACGAAGTAAAAACCTAGTTGCTCAAGAAATGGCGTGAGCCCGGCCTGATCTAGGTAACGCGTGACAACTCGCGAGCCTGGCGAGAGTGTCGTCTTGACGTACGGCTTGACTGAGAGGCCCAGCTCGACAGCTTTCTTCGCCAGAAGACCCGCGGCGATCATCACCGACGGGTTCGAGGTGTTCGTGCAGCTCGTGATCGCGGCGATCACGACGGAGCCGTCGCTGACCTGCAGCGTGCGCGGCTTGTGCGCGACCGCGGCCGTCTCCGGCGTTGCGGTCGCGACCATCGTCTGCGCCGCGTCGTTGACCTTTTTCGGTCCCTCGGTCTCGCCGGGGCGGGGAAGACCGGTCGTCGGCTTCGGTCCGGTGAACGAATCCCAGATCATCGGGAGATCGACGCGGTCCTGGGGCCGCTTCGGACCCGAGACCGATGGATGCACCGTGCCGAGGTCGACCTCGATGAGCTCGTCGAACGTCGGCGTCGGGTCGCCGTCGGAGCGGAACATGCCCTGCGCCTTCGTGTAGCGCTCGACGAGATCGATGAGCTCTCGCGGCCGCCCGGTCTGCTCGAGGTAGCGGAGGGTCTGACGGTCGACCGGGAAGAGCGCGCTCGTCGCGCCGTACTCGGGGCACATGTTCGAGACGGTCGCGCGCTCAGCGACGGCGAGCGAGGAGAGGCCGTCGCCGGTGAACTCGATGAACTTGTTCACGACGCCCTTCTTGCGGAAGAGCTCGGTGAGCGTGAGGACGAGATCGGTCGCGGTCGTGCCGACCGGGAGCTGGCCCTTGAGCTTCACGCCGACGACGACCGGCCACGGGAGGTACGTCGGCTGGCCGAGCATCGCGGCCTCGGCCTCGATCCCGCCGACGCCCCAGCCGAGCACGCCGAGGCCGTTGACCATCGTGGTGTGCGAGTCGGCACCGAAGAGCGTGTCGGGCATCGCGACACCGTCGCGCACGACGACGACCTGTGACAGCCGCTCGAGGTTCACCTGGTGACAGATGCCCGCGCCCGGCGGGACGACGCGGAAGGTCTTGAAGGCCTGGCCAGCCCAGCGGAGGAGCGCGTAGCGCTCGCGGTTGCGCTCGTACTCGCGCTCGAGGTTGCGCTCGTAGACGTCCTTCGCGCCGAAGAAGTCGGCCTGGACGGAGTGGTCGATGATCAGATCGACCGGGATGAGCGGCTCGATCTTCGCGGGATCCTTGCCCGCGCGCTGCATTGCCGCGCGCATCGCAGCGAGGTCGACCGCCGCAGGCACGCCCGTGTAGTCCTGTAGGAGGATGCGGCTTGGACGGAACGGGACCGTCGCGTTGTCCCGTGGATAACGCGCGAGCGCCTCAGCTGCCTTCTGCTCGGAGTCGCCGCCCACTCGCCTGACGCCCTCGAGGAGGATCTTCACAGTGACCGGCAGGCCACGGGCGTCGTCAACGCGGACGAAGCGGTGGGCGGTGCCGTTCAGGGGCTGACTGCTAGGGACCAGAGGCATCTACTACGACTCTAAATCTTCTCGGTCATGTGCGATTCCGCTCGCGTGCGCAAATTGTCAGGAGGTTTGCGGGTGAAGTGATGGACGCGTCAAGACTGCTCGGATCGTCTCATGCGAGGCTTCGTCGGGCGATTCGGAGATCACCGTCGCTGGCCTTCCGAATCGAGCGAGCGCCTCCGCGAGGGGTTCGGCGCGAAGGGTGCCCTGGCCATACGGGATATGCGCCTTTTCATTCCGGTTCGCGTAGCTGACGTCAGAGAAATGGATGTGGAACGGGACGTCCGGCGGCAGCGCGCGGTCGACCGACTCGAGTGCTGCGGTAAACCGTTCGACCGTAGTGAACGCGCCGTCGCTCGTGGCGTGCAGGTGAGCGAAATCGGGGACGGGACGCACCCACTCGAACTTGGTTGAGATGGCGATCACGTCGTCGAGAGTTCCCAGCTCTTGCACGCGGCCCATCACCTCGATTCCGAAGGGGACAAGGCGGCCTTTGGCTTCAAGGCGGTGACCCAGGTCGGTGAGCTGTTGCACGACCGCATCGATCGCCGCCTCGCGCGTGCGTCCGAGGAGGAAGCCAGGATGGATCACGACCGGCGCCGCGCCGCACGCTTGGGCAAGGCCCGCGGTGTGGTCCAGCATCCCGACAGCCATCTGATGTTTGCGGCCTCCACGCTCGACGTGGCCCATGAAGCCCGCGAGCGGCGCGTGGACCGAGAGGCGGATCGCGGCTTGGCGAGCGACCTCGCCCAGACGCCTAGCGAAGTCCCAGTCCATCCAGAAACCATCGCCGAAGTCAATCTCGCACGCGTCATACCCGCCCCGAACCAGTTGCTCCACTGAGGCCTCGGGACTCGCCCGAGAGGGCAACGCTCCTGGCCCGACGTGAACCGTGGCCACCGTGACTGACAGGACATTAGCGTTCCCGAGCCGAACCATTCCTTACATCTGTCACATCTGTCGCAACTCGCGGCTAGCTGCGCGTGATGGCGCCCGCCCATCAGCCCGCCGCCATTAGCGCTTCCCCTCCTTGGGTTCTGGCGCTAAGCACGGACACGCGGAACATTACTTGACCGCCATCAGCTGTGGGTCGAGGATTCGCCACGCGGAGGATGGGTTGGACATCGACCGAGTTCAGGAAACCCTTCGAGCGTTCGCACGTGAGCGTGACTGGGAACAGTTCCACCACCCGAAGAATCTTGCGATGGCTTTGGCGGGCGAGGCCGGGGAACTGGTCGAGATTTTTCAGTGGCTCACCGAGCTCGAGTCACGGAACGCGCCGATGGACCCGCAGATCGCTCAGGCGACGAGAGCGGAGCTAGCCGACATCCTGATCTACGCCTTTCGCCTCGCCGACATCATGAGAATCGACGTGACCCAGGCAATTGACGAGAAGATCGAGGCAAACGCCGCGCGGTATCCAGTCTCAAGTGCCTGGGGAACGGCCCGGAAGCACTCCTAGCCGTGCCCCAGATTCTTTTTCAGCCCGCTGGAAACCCAGGCAGTCGCGATCACTATCGAGACACCATCGAACAGCCTGTCCCGTTCGATCGATTAGCAGCGTTTTTAGAGCCCGCCGTCGTCTCGTCGCTTCGGTCAGCGACCGAGGCTGACGCGGTCGCTACTTGGGGTGTAACCCCTGGGCGTACAGGCGCCAACGAACGAAAATGGGAACGGATAGAAACTGGTGATGTCGCCGTGTTTCTTCGCGAGAGCCGCGCATATTCCTCCGGCGTTGTGCTTCTTAAGACTAGAAACGCTCAGCTCGCCGAAGATCTGTGGGGTCGAGACGACCACGATCAAACGTGGGAGTTCCTTTACTTCCTTGGCGATGTCCGCCCATCCGACGTGTCGTATCGAGACCTCAACAGTGCGGCTCGCTATGACGCCCAAAACAACTTTCAAGGATTCAACATCCTCGAAGAGAGCCGTGCACCAGAGGTTCTTGCGCTTCTCGGACGTCAGACGGAAGTCTCAAATGTTTGGTGGGTCAACGAGGGCACCACCTATCGCCAGGAAAGGGCTGGCGGATACCTCTGGGCACCTACGGCCACGAAGCAGGGGGCAAATCTTGCTGCCTACAGAAATGTGATGCGCCTGAAGCCGAACGACCTGGTTCTTCGGTACGCCGACGGGAACCTTAGGGGTGTCGGTACGGTTGAGGCGCCGCCCTCTGAAGCTCCCAGGCCCGCAGAGTTTCCGCAAGAGCCATGGAATCAGCCCGGATTTCTTGCTCAGGTGTCACATCGTGACCTCGATCAGCCGATACCGCTAGCTGCGATTCCCGCTGAATGGCGCCAGGCCGAGGCCACGCTTCCTCTGCCGCAGCCACATCCGTTTACACGCGATGGGGCCGTCGTGCTCGGCTATCTCTATGAGCTGTCTCCGAGCTTTGTGGCCCGCTTGCGATCCCGCTTCCCAGTCCTCTTTACGGAGGGACCGATGGACCAGCCAAGTCTGCCGGCTACGCTCAGCGCTGAGTTTTCCGGAGCACTGCGCGATGCCCACCTGATTTACTCGGATGCAGATGTCGCGAGGTTCCTCGCAGCACTCCTGACCAAGCCGTTCGTGATCCTCAGCGGTCTCTCGGGATCCGGCAAGACCAAGTTGGCTCAGGCACTCGGATACTGGCTCGGTCGTGGCGAGGACGGAATGCGTGCCGCGGTCATACCTGTTGGGCCCGACTGGACCAGTGTCGATAACACCCTCGGCTACCCGAACGCTCTCGATCCCAGCCAGTACTCAAGGACAGAGGTCCTCCAACGCGTTCTCAGCGCCCGGACACTTCCAGAGGTGCCCCACATCTTGGTGCTCGACGAGATGAACCTGTCTCATGTCGAGCGCTATTTCGCGGACATCTTGTCCGCCATGGAGTCCGGGGAGGAGATAACCCTGTATGCGGGTGACCAGGCGCGTGAAGATGTGCCAAACAAACTGAAGTGGCCCCAGAACATATTCCTGGTCGGCACCGTCAACGTCGATGAGACGACGTACATGTTCTCGCCCAAGGTTCTTGACCGGGCGAACGTGATCGAGTTTCGGATCGACCCGTTGCGTCTCGCGACTGCAGCCGACGGAGTTTCGCCGATCGACCTAGGTCTGATCGAGGGAAAGGGTTCGCGCTTCGCTCGGTTATTCGGCAATCGGGATTGGATTTCGCCAATCCCAGCCCGTGCCGCCGCCCAGCTCCGAGCTGAGATCGAGCTTGCCTTCGAAGTACTTGCGAGGGAGGGGCACGAGTTCGGTTATCGAACTTCGGCCGAAATTACTCGCTTCGTTGCGGTTCATCGTGCCCTTCTGGGCTCGGCCTGGTCGTTCGAGGCCTCGTTCGATGCGCAAGTAACCCAAAAGCTGCTACCTCGTCTTCACGGTTCCCGCCGGAGCATCTCGTCCGTTCTGATCGCGATGGCTGTTCTGTGCTCCGAGCCTCGGCAGTGGGCGAACGACGGCCGCCTCACGAACACAGAGTTGATCAAAGGCAGGGTGGAGGATGAATCCGCCCGCGCGGATGATTTGACCGAGGTTGCCCAGCGTTTCGGTGCGCTCGCCGCGCAGGCGCCGTACCCCCTTGGCTTGGACAAGTTGGTCCGGATGCTCAAGCGTCTAGACCGCAACGGATTTGTGAGCTTCGCAGAGGCGTAAATGTCCGAGCAGCGCTCAGAGGCTGAGATTGTTTTCGTTGACCGGCGAGGGTTCTCGATCGGTAGTCTTCGAATCGCGGACGTACATCAGTCCGCGACGATTCGGATACTCGACCAGTCGGAAGCAACGCGAAGCGCGGAAGAGAAGGTGCAGCTTGTCGAAGGCGGGACATACGACTACCAACTGCTAGGCGCTGAAGGACTCGACGTCGATAGCGGTCCTCTGATCCAGCCGAACCAGTTTGGGCGCAGAACGGGACGAATCGAACCAGGGCTTTCAACTGGTCTTCTGCCAATCGCCCTGGTCGACCCTTCGGGCAAGGAGCGGGCCTGGGCCGCGGTTGAAGTTAGAACCGACAAGCTTGACTACCACCACCAATACCGACAGATGCTCGACGACATTGCGGAGGCGACGACCGCTCTCGTCATGCACTTCGCGGGCCCGACCGCGGTTCGGCTAAAAGTCGAGCGGACGGACGCGGATTCTCTACACCAACAGTTCGCGATCCTTCGCCGGATTCTTCAATCTCGAGATTTGGATGATGCAGTTCACCGGGTCCTGGGCCAACCCGCCCGGCGGTGGATAACGGAGTCAGCGACGAGGTCCCCTGATCGGCTCCAGCGAGTCGATTCCGCCGTAATTCGGCAACTCGCCTCCGGTCGAAAGCGCCAGCCGATACCAGAAGCGCACGCTCTTGGGGAGATGTTCGCTCGCCTAGGCCATCCCCGGGCGACGTTGCCAGCGAGCATCGTCGTGGGCCGCGATCTGGAAACCGCAGACATCCCGGAAAACCGATTCGTTCGCTTCGCGCTGGAGGATTGGGATGACTTTATCGAAGCGGTCGAAGAACGTTCTCGTGCCTTGCCCTCGTCATTAGGTAAGAGAGTTGCAAGGGAAACCGCTCAGCTTCGCGAGACTGTCGGTGGTTGGCTTGCGAATGATTTCTTCCGCGAAATCTCACGAGCGGACCGGCTCCCGCTGGAGAGCCCGCTGCTCCAGCGACGGGGCGGCTATCGGGAGATCCTCGAATCTTGGCTCGAATTTCAGTTCGCGACTTCTCTCACCTGGGACGGTGGCCGCGAGGCCTTCGCTGCTGGCCAGCGCAACGTCGCAGCTCTCTATGAGTTCTGGGTCTTCTTCAAGCTCCTGGCTATCGTCGACGAAACGTTCGAGCTTGATGTGCCAGCGCACCGTACGCTCGTCGAACGGACCGTCAACGGTTTCGACCTTCGTCTGAAATCTGGGAGGGAACTTTCGTTCCGGGGGCGACATCGCGGAGGAGACCGCGACCTTAAGGTTCGATTTTCTTACAACCGCACATATCCAGGGGCTGAACCCGACTTTCCCAGCTATCCGAATCCCGGCGCATGGACGCGGCCGATGCGTCCCGACTTCACGATCAGCATGTGGCCTATCGAATTTTCCGAAGCGGAGGCCGAACGTCAGGAGCTGATGGTTCACGTCCATTTCGATGCGAAGTACAGAGTCGAGGACTGGACGGGACTCTTCGGGATGAACTCGGACGAGGTCTTAGATGAAGAACGTGCTGCAGCTCAGTCGGGCGGAGCACCACGGCGAGCCGACCTTCTCAAAATGCACGCCTATCGAGACGCCATCCGGCGGACCGAGGGTGCGTACGTGATTTATCCCGGCAGGCATGGGCAAGAGAATGTTTCATGGTTCGCATTCAACGATGTCTTGCCAGGGCTCGGTGCGTTTGCTCTTCGTCCCGGCGCCGAGGGTATCGGCATGGACAACCTGCGCACGTTTATAGAGGACCGCGCAGCCGAAGCGGGGCTCACCTCCGAGCGACTAGATCAATCGACGTATCACACCTTCCGAATCCAAGAGCCGTCGGGAACTTACCGATCAAGCGTTGAGATACCGCCCGAGGACGAACAGAAGAGGCGTCTGCGCAAGCGGCCGCCAATCGAACATTAGCTATTGCGGACCTGACCCTGTCCTCCCTTGCTCACCACATGAGTCGCCGAAGGCCGGCGACGAGATAACTGACGGACACGACTGCGAAAAGGCCGACGAGTGCGACGACGGGCTCGCTTAGCCACACGGGTGAAAGGTCGGTCGAGCTAACTTCAACGGAGAGACTCAGGGCACGAGTCGCAATCGCAACAAAGACTCCGGTGACCAGAGCCGTCTCGAGAACTGCTCGGACGACAAGGAATCTACGTAAGTCGTCGTCAGCCTTCAATTCGGCGGGATTGTTGTGACTGTCGCGTGAGCCGCGAAGTCGCTCAGCATCATTTAGGCGGTTCTGCAGCATTAGCGTCTGATACACGACGATGATCGCCAAGACAGATCCGTAGGCTGCGAACAGTCCCACGGCCAGGTCTGCTCTCACAGAATTCTTAGTAAACCCCCGACGAGCCGGCTCTCAATGTCCCAAAAATCCCAGCCGGCACGGGGGTGACCACGCACCTTCTCAGGAGCCTGATAGGGGAGTCGTTGCCTTTTGAAGTCCGCCTCAACTTTTTCGCTGCGCTCAAGCAGATCTTGTTCAAGAAAGTCTTCGATGGCGTAGCGGTGGACCTTTCGACCCACAAACTTCGCGGTCTCTTTCACCGGGCTTTGGAGCGCCTTCTTCAGTTTCGCGTAGCGCCGCCCAACATCCGTGAGAATCTCCTTGCGGGCCTTCTTAGCCTGGGTTTGTGTCAGTCCAAAGCACGTGTTGAGGACCGCTTCGGTGGGAACGTCTGGCAGCAGGCTTTCCTGAAGCAATGCGCGCAGCCGAAGGATCGCGATGTCATATGGAACCTCCTCACCGCCAAGCCAGTCGCGCCATTCTTCGACGGCGAGCGCATCAACGCGCTTCTCCCAATCGGGGGCGAGGTCCGATCCGACAGCCTGTTCGAGAGCATTTCGCTTTGCCATGGTCACCGCCCCTGACGCCCACGAGACGACCGCGCAAGGGAAGGTAGAACGTCAGCTTAATTGAACAATCAGAACCCTGTGGCTGTTTACTGCGGAGCCCACGCGGATCTCAGATCCTCCTTTGACCGCGGCCGTAAAAATAGCGTTCGAAGCCTCAGTCAGAACTCCTCTCGGCTGGCTGCCCGGCAACGGGCGCTTCCGCTCGTGTGAGGCAAAAGTCACCGCACTACAGATCCCCCCAGTCCATCAACATGGTTCGCTGGCGTGGACGCCGTCCTGATGCAGATTGAACGTCACTGATCTGCCGTCCATGCTCGAACGCATTACCCACACGGACACGCAGACTTCACTGGTCGTCACCCAGCGCCGCCAGATCGCCCAGATCGTGGCGCGAGAGAGTGCTGAGACTCTTGTCGGTCGCACGGCCGGCTTTCGCGTGGAGGTCGTCCGCCGGCTCATGGGGCTGGTCGCGAATCAGGTCGCCGGCCGCTTCATCAAGTACGACCGCGCGCTCGGCGAAGACGGCATGCGGCGCGGCTCGTCGTGGATTGTCGTCGACGCGACCGGCGGCCTCGCAGTCGAGGGCCGCGAACATGTCCCGCCCCGAGGGCCGCTCCTCGTCGTCGCGAACCATCCGGGTCTTTCGGATGCGGTCGCCCTGCTCGCAGCACTGGGCCGCGAAGACGCGTGGATCGTCACGGCAAACTATCCGTTCCTTCGCGCGATGCGCCTCGCCAGTCGGCGCTTCCTGTTCGTGTCCGACGATCGAGCCGATCGACTCTCAGCGTTCCGCAGCATCGTGGACCGCCTCCGGATGGGAGAGACCGTGCTCGTGTTCCCTGCTGGCGGACTCGAGCTCGATCCAGCCCGATCTCGTGACGCGGCGGTCGCATCGTTGTCGACGTGGTCGCGCAGCATCGACCTGCTCGCACGGCTCGTCCCTGGAACGATCGTCGTCCCCGCTGCTGTCAGCGGAGTGGTCTCGGTCTCTGCCTTCGACCATCCGCTCGCGAAGCGCCGCGGCGTGTTGAGAGAGCGTCAGCGGATGGCCACGCTGCTTCAGCTCGCGCTCCGTGCGTACAAGCCGGGACGCGTGACCGTCAGATTCGGCGTGCCAATAGCGCCATGCGTCGGGAGAGATGTTCATACGGCGGTCATCGAGTGCATGCGCGGACTCATTGGAACGGCATGAGGATCATCCTCGCGACGCTAGTCTCGCTGGTCATCGCAGTACCGATTGATCTTGCGATTGAAGCGGCTGCGCGGCAGGCATTCGCGGTGTCGCCGGACTTCGAGCCGTTCCAGGGAACGGTCGCGCCCTACACCGCGGGCGGGGTCGTTCTCGCGGGCATCGCTTACGCGCTGGTGCGCCGATTCTTCCGCGACGCGGATCGCGTCTACGTTCGCCTCGCGATCGTCGCGCTCGTCCTGTCGTGGATCCCCGATCTCGCGCTGCTCGTCATCAACGAGCCAGGAGCGACGGTTCCGGCGGTGGTCTCGCTGATGGTCATCCATACCGTTGCCGCCGCGATCGTGGTCACGTCGCTCCTCCGGATCGCCTCTAGCGCGAGAGCGTGAGCTCTACCGCTTCGGCCGCCGCGCCGAGGCCTTCCGGCTCCGGCTTTTCGACCTTCACCCGCACCTCTGTCGCGTCGGCGAAGCGGTCGAGAAGGGCGCGCGCGACATCGGCCGAGATCCGTTCGACGAGCACCCGTGGACAGCGCGCGACCTCTTCGCGCACGCAGACGGCGACCTCGGAGATGTCGAGAGCGGCCGCAAGATCGTCCTTGGCGACTGCATCCGCGATGTCGAGGGAGAGCTCGACGTCGACCAGGTAGTCATGCGCTTGCTGCTGATCGGCGGGCGTAATCCCCTGCCGGCCGCGACACCGCAGGCCCCGAATGACGATGCGGCCGGGCATCTCTGGCATACAAGTCGCACCGTATCTGTTGAATGAGTGACGTGCTAGTAGCTTCCGCCACCGAAACCTCCCGCACCGACGCCTCGCTCCCGACGCGCTGGGGCGACTTCCGGATCAGCGTCTTCCGCTTCGACGGCACCGAGGTCGTGGCCCTTTCGCGTGGCGAACTCGATGGCGCCGAATCGGTCCTCGTCCGCCTCCACTCCGAATGCCTCACGGGTGACGTTCTGGGCTCGCTGCGCTGCGACTGCGGCGACCAGCTCCGCACCTCGCTGGCGATGATCGGCACCGCCGAGCGCGGCGTCCTCCTTTATCTCGACCACGAGGGGCGGGGGATCGGGCTCTTCAACAAGGTCCGGGCGTACGGCCTCCAGGACGAGGGGCTCGACACGGTCGACGCGAATATCGAGCTCGGCCTGCCGGTCGACGCGCGCGACTACTCCGCCGCGGCATCGGTGCTGCAGGAGCTCGGCGTCCGCTCGGTGCGCCTCATAACGAACAACCCGGCGAAGATCCTGGGGCTCGAGATGCACGGGGTCGAGGTGGTCGAGCGCGTCCCGATCGAGACGATCCCCAACGAGGTGAACGCACCGTACCTGCGCGCGAAGGCGTCGCGGATGGGCCATCTCCTGAGCGACCTGCCGGACCCGCGTCGCATCGAAGACGCCACGATCCCGGCGGACCGCCCGCTGGTCACGGTGCACTACGCACAGACGCTCGACGGGCGGATCGCGTCGCGGACCGGCGACTCGCGATGGGTGAGCGGCGAGGGCTCGCTCCGCCTCTCACACGAGCTGCGCGCCGCGCACGACGCGGTTCTCGTGGGGATCGGCACCGTCCTCGCTGACGACCCGAAGCTCACGGTTCGTCTGGTCCCCGGCGCGTCGCCCGTGCGCGTCGTGGTCGACAGCCGGCTGCGCATCCCGCTGAACGCCAATGTGCTCGCTGAGGACGCGCGCACGATCGTGGCGACGACCTCGCTCGCGTCCGAGGAGCGTGCCGCGGCGATCCGTGCGCGCGGGGCCGACGTTCTCCGCGTCAAGGCCGACGTCGACGGGCACGTCGATCTGCGCGAGCTTCTCGCGGAGCTGCGTCGCGACGGCATCCGCGGCCTCCTCATCGAAGGTGGGCGCGGGATCATCACAGCGGCCCTTCGCGAGCACGTCGTCGACCGCCTCACGATCTGCATCGCGCCGAAGGTCATCGGCGAGGGGATCGCCGCGGTCGGCGAGCTGCACATCGATAAGCTCTGCGACGCGATGACCTTCGAGCGCTCCGGCTTCATCGCCTCCGGCGGTGACGTTGTCTTCTACGGCGAGCCTGCGGTCCGAGACTGAGCGTGCCCGCGGCGGTCTGGTTTCCGCGCGCGCGCTCGGTAGAGCTGCGGAACGAGGAGATCGCAGACCCCGCGCCTGACGAGCTGCGTGTGCGCGCGGTGCTCTCCGCGATCTCGCACGGCACCGAGATGCTCGTGTATCGCGGCGAGGTCGACGCCGACCTCGCGCTCGACCTCCCGACGCTCGTCGGCGGCTACGGCTTTCCACTGAAGTACGGGTATGCGAGCGTCGGCCGCGCGGTCGCCGTGGGGCGCGACGTGCGCGGGCTGCGCGAGGGCGACCTCGTCTTCGCGCTCCATCCGCACCAGGACGAGTACGTCGTCTCGGAGTCCCTCGTGCGCCGGCTCCCGGAACGCACCGCGCCCGAGCGGGGTGTCTTCGTCGCGAACCTCGAGACGGCTATCAACGTCGTGCTCGACGCTAAGCCGCGGCTCGGCGAGGTCGTCGCGGTCTTTGGACAGGGCGTCGTGGGACTCCTCGTCACCCAGCTGCTGCGGCGCTCTGGCGCGCGCGTTGTCGCTGTCGAGCCGTCGGCGCTGCGGCGCTCGTTCGCTGAACGATGCGGCGCGGAGATGGCGATCGCCCCGCAGGACGGGACCGTTCTGCGCAGGTTGACTCGCGGGCGGGGCGCCGACATTGCCATTGATGCCAGCGGTAGCCCCGCGGCCCTCCAGGAGGCGATCGACTCCGTCGCGCTCGAGGGCACCGTTGTGGTGTGCTCGTGGTACGGCGAGAAGCCGGTGCCGCTTGATCTCGGCGGGCTCTTTCATCGCCGCCGCGTACGTTTGGTGAGCTCGCAGGTCGGGCGGATCGATCCGGCGCTCGCGCCGCGTTGGGACCGCGAGCGGCGGCTCGACCTGGCGACGGAGCTGCTCGGAGAGCTTCTCCTCGCGGAGCTCATCACGCATCGCATCCCGTTCGCGCGTGCCGCGGAGGCGTACGCGCTCCTCGACGGCCGGGCCGCCGAGACCGTGCAGGTGGTGCTCGACTACGCCTGACGTCGCGTTCGTGACCGCGGGCGACCCCGCGCGGCGCACCGGCGGCAACCTCTACAACCGGCACATGCTTTCGGCCCTGCGGCGCGAGGGCATTCGCGTTAGGACCTTCGTGCTTGGCGATCGGCGCGATGCGGCGCGTCTCCACGAACTGCGCGCGTCGCTCGTGCTGGTCGACACGATCGCCGCTTCGCTCGCTGCGCCATACCTCGCGCGACTCCGCGCGCGTGGATCCGAGGTCGTGACGCTCGCGCTCATGTGGCAAGGCGCGTTCGCCCTCGCGCGCCGGTCGGATCGGGTCATCGCGTGCGGTCGTGCGCTCGCGGACGAGCTTGTCGCCCGCGGGATCGACCGCCGGCGGATCGCCGTCGTCACGCCCGGGCGCGATCGCATCGCGGCTGGGTCGACCGCGAGGCGAGCCGGTAGCGTCCTCTGCGTCGCGAACTGGACGCCCGCGAAAGGCATCCACACGCTCGTTGCCGCCGCGGCGCGAATACCAGAAATCTCGCTCGATCTCGTCGGCGACGCGCCCGACCCAGCGTATGCCGCCCGCGTGCGGCGTGCGATCCGCGGTCTTGGATCGCGGGTGCACGCGTACGGCTCGCTCGGACGTGCCGCGCTGGAGCGCCGCTACGCGGCCGCGTCGGTGTTCGCGCTGCCGACGATCCGCGAGGGGTACCCGATCGCATTCGTCGAAGCGCTCGCGCATGGCCTGCCCATCGTCGGGTGCGACATACCCGCGGTCCGCGAGGTCACCGGCGGCGCGGCCATCCTCGTGGCACCCAGGCGTGTCGCGCCCCTTGCGGCCGCGCTGAGGCGTGTCGTCGCCGACGAGCCCTCGCGCCGCGCACTTGAGCGCAAAGCGCTTATCCGCGCGCGCCAGTTGCCGATGTGGGCCGAGAGCGAGGAGCGGTTCGTCGGTGTGGTAAGGAGCGGATTAGGTCGTCGTCCCCTTGAGCGAGGCTGACTCGGTGTATCGGCAGCTCGGGAAGCCGGAGCAGCCGGTGAATTTGGAGCCATCGCGCCGATTGCGGCGCTCCGCGAGAGCTGACCCGCACCGAGGGCACGCTCTGGCGAGATTCATCGTGAGTGTGTCTGCAGGCGCAGCCACAGTCGCTGGAGGAACCGCCAACGCCCGTGAAAGATGATCCACGTCCCAGAGCTGGATCGGTTTGCCCTTCGCCCATTCGCGTGCCTGAGGCGTAAACCACCCCGCTGTAATCAGAATCGCTTCGGGAGCGGCGTGGTGGTGCATCACGCCAAAGAGGTCCCGAACATCTGGTTCACCCACTGCTCGCTTGCCTGCGTACCGCTTGCATTGAACGACCGTATCGACGCCCGCCCTGCTGGCGATGAGGTCAACGCCATGGTCACCCTGACCGCCTGTCCGGCGAACCGTATAGCCGAGGTCGGACAAACGCTTTGCGCTCCACTCCTCGAACGTTTCGGGCGACAGGGCGCCCAGTTGAGCTTGGGTGTTAGCAATCCGTTCTTTCGACTTGTGTGCACGCAGAATGTGGCGCCACCACAAGACGAGGATCGCCGTCGACACTACTGCTGGCACCCACAATTGCCCAAGACCGTTGATCACCATTCCGACCAGGTCCGTCGGCACCGAGCCCTGGAACAACCGAACGACGGCCGCGATCAGGACGACCGCGACAAATATCGTTATCGCGGCGACCTGCTCCTCGATTGAGCGTCCCTCGCGCTTCCGGCGCTTCACGCGGGAAGACTGGTTGCTACTCGGTACTCGTGGCAATAGCAGCTAGGTCTAGGTGCGGCCGCTGCAGCCAGTCTCAGCTTCCGTGGGCTGCGATGCTCGCAGTCCGTGAGATAGCCGTCGGCGCTCGTGCTCGGGTCAGCTGCCGACGTTGGCTGAGACCGAAACGCGATTCGTTCGTGCGGTCAGAAAACAGGTGCGTTATCATCTGACCAGAATTCTGGTCAGGAGATCTACCCCTGAAGACCCTTCCGCTGTCCGAGGTCAAAGCGAAGCTCAGCGGGGTCGTTGACGAGGTCGAGAGCCGAGACGAGCGCATCGTCATCACGCGGAAGGGCCGTCCTGCGGCCGTCCTGGTCAGTCATGACGACCTTGAGAGCTGGCAGGAAACGCTCGAGATCACATCGGATCGTGCGCTTATGGCGGAGCTTCGGCGGGCCGTCCGGCAGATGGAAGCGGGTCGCTTCGTCACGTACGAGGAGGTCTTCGGGACAAGGGCGCGCGGGAAGAAGCGATCAGCGCGCCGCGCAAAGTAGCGCTAAGCCTCGATGCCGCGGCCGTAATCCGGGGCGCGCACCCGGATCAGCGGCCCAAGGTCCGGGCGATGGTCGACGCTCTCAGCGACCAACCCGACATCGGAAAGGCGCTGCGACACGAGCTCGCAGGTTACTGGTCGGCGCGCGTCGGTCGACACCGCGTGATCTATCGCTGGTCGAGTCGTCGACTTGACGTCCTGCTCGTGGGACCGCGCACGACTATCTACGAAGAGGCGTCTCGTCTCCGCCGGCGAGCTGGCGGGTGAGAGCGCCAGAGTCGTAGTAGATGCGCTCGCCCGCGAACCGGTCGGCACTCGGATCCCAGGGGAAGTGAATGACAATGTCGAGCTCGGCAATTCTTCCCGTCGCGGCCTGACCCTGCCACGGTCCACGCTGAGTCCCGCGCATCGTCGCGATCTCGATGACGCCCTGCGGACCGATCACGATGTCCTTGAGGTCGAACCGCACGTCTGGAAACGCGCTGAGGAAGCTCAGATAGAACGAGCGCGCTCCGGCGTGCCCTACCCAGCGCTCGCCGGTGGGGACGATCTCGTAGACGCAGTCCTCGGACAGCGTGGCCATGAGACCGTCGAGGTCGCGGCCATCCTCGGCCTTCGAGTGCGCGATCCATAGGCGCCGGATCTTCGCGTAGAGCTCCGGCGTGACGTCCCACCCGAGACGCTCGCGGATCGTCGTCGCTCCTTGGGCCATCGCATGACGTTAGCGCGAACGCGACCGCCGAGCCTCGCCTCCTAGACTGCGGGCGCCATGGCCATGAACGCCGTCATCACCGGTTGGGGTTACCACGTCCCGCCGAAAGTGCTCACGAATGCGGATCTCGAGGCGATGGTCGAGACGAGCGACGCCTGGATCTACGAACGTACCGGGATCCGCGAGCGCCACATCGTCGAGGGTGACGAGGTCACCTCCGGGATGGCCACGAAGGCCGCGAAGCAGGCCCTCGCGCGGGCGCAGGTGCGCGCCGAGGACCTCGACGCGATCATCATCGCGACCACCTCACCGGATTACTTCCTGCCTACCGCCGCCTGCCTCGTGCAGGAGAGCCTCGGCGCGCGCAGAGCTGCGGTCTTCGATCTCGGAGCCGCGTGCGCCGGCTTTGTCTACGGGCTCGCCGTCGCGCGCGGGCTCGTGATGTCGGGGGCAGCGCGAAAGATCCTGCTCGTCGGCGCCGAGACGATCTCGCGATTCATCGATTGGACCGATCGCGCGACGTGCGTGCTCTTCGGGGACGGCGCGGGTGCCGTCGTCATCGAGGGATCGACGACCGGACTCGGTATCCGGAGCACCGCGCTCCACGGCGATGGTCGCGAAAAGAAGCACCTGCGCCTCGAGGGCGGCGGCGCGCTGCATCCGGCTTCATGGCGAGGCGACGACGGCGCTTCCGACTACATCGAGATGGACGGCCCCGCGGTGTTCAAGCTCGCCGTTCCGGCGATGGCCGATGCCGCGAAGGAGGCGCTCGCCGCGGCGGGCCTCGGCCTCGAGGACGTCGACCTCTTCGTTCCGCATCAGGCGAACGCCCGCATCATCGAAGCCGTCGCCAAGCGCCTCGGACTCGATCGTTCGAAGGTCTTCATCGACATCGACCGCTTCGGCAATACATCGGCGGCCTCGATCCCCATCGCCCTCTGCGATGCCGTGGACCAAGGTCGGGTACGGCAAGGCGACACGCTCGTGTTCGCTGCGTTCGGTGGCGGGATGACCTGGGGCGCGGCGGTGGTGGACTGGTCCGCGCAAGTCCGCTGATCGCCGTGCATTCATGTAGCAGTATTCAGCCATATGTTGACCGTCCCTGAGGCCGCGCGTCGAGTTGGCAGGAACCCGGAGACTGTCCGCCGTTGGATCCGATCCGGGAAGCTGCGCGCGCGCAGAGTCGGAACCCAGCACATCATCGAAGAGGACGATCTCCGCGCGATCCTTCCGAGGAAAGGCGCGCAGTTGCCCGTCCCTGCCGAGTGGCGCCGCACCTGGACAGGCGAGCCGATGCCCAATGTGGTCAGATTGATCGAGCGAAGCCGAAAAGGTCGATAGCTGCTCCTCGTCGATGCCAGCTCGGAGGACGCCGCGGCCTTGGTGGCGCGTCGAGGCGGCGAGGAAGCTGAGACCGTCAAGTCGCTGCGCGAATTGACGAAGTGACACTTCGTCAGGTAGGCTCTGCAGATGGCACGCAACATTGTCGCGGTCAACAAGCAGGGCCGTCTGACTCTACCGGTCGACGTGCGTCGGAGGTTGGGTATCGGTGAGGGGACTCACCTTGAAGTGAAAGTGGAGAACAGCGGCGTACGGCTGCAGCCCGCCTACGTTGTTCCGGACGAGGATCGCTGGGCATACACGCCCCAGGCGCTCGCGTCGCTGAAGCGCGCCCTCGCCGACGTAAAGGCCGGTCGGATCTTCGAGATGACGGAAGCCCAGTTGCTTCGCGCGGGTCGACGCGTCAAGCGGCGTCGCTAGCCCATCTACCGCTACCGCACCCTGCTGTTCACGGCAGACTTCATCGAATCGTTCGCGGGCTTCCGCGCGGCAGAGCAGAAGCGCTTCGCGAAGGCCCTCCGTTTGCTCGACACCGACGAGCGACATCCGTCGCTGCGAGTCCACGACCTGACCGGCGATCTAGGTGGTGTCTGGTCGGCGAGTGCTTCAGATGAGCTGCGCGTCGAGTTCATCCGCGAACCAGGCGGGAAGAAGGTGCTGCTCCGCTGCTCGCGCCACTACGCGCGCTGATCGATCAGCCGGGATGCCGATAGCGCATGCGCCGCACGCCCGCTCCGAATTTCGTCGGGGCGGGTGAGGGCCGCGTGAGAGGCGGCGTGTGCACGATGAAATCGACGGTCTCCTGCGGATCCGCGAACGACCTGACGAGATCGGCGTAGCCGTCGCGTCGCGCGTACCGGACCAAAAGCTCGAAGGCCGACGCGGCTTGCGCCTCGAACAGGACCATCGGGCTGCGCCGGTCGCCCACCCAGTAGCTGTTCTGCTCCGCGGCCTGGAAGACCTCCCGCACCGTGCCAGGCGTGTCGCTCGCGATGACCACGCCGTGGTTGCCGATCGCGATCAGGCCCTCCTCGCGCATGCTGTTCGAGAAGTACTTCGCGATGTGCGAGCTGAAGAGGTTCACCGGCTCGTCCGGATAGACCCAGGTCGGCACGCCGAGGCTCGTGGATCCATTCGGCAGATCCGCGAGCACCCGCTGTGTCGCCTCGACGTACCGCGCCGGATCGGACTCGTATGCCGGCGCCTGCTTCAAGATCGCGATCGCGCGACCGAGAGCGCCCGGGTCATCGCGGTTCGAGAGATAGGCGCCGAGGTTCGCCGCCTCCATCAGCCCGGGCCCGCCACCGGTCGCGACGAGAAAGCCGGCGCGCGCGAGGAGCCACCCGAGCTTCGCGACGAGCGCGTACTGCGGGTCGTCGCGCCGCGTGGAATGGCTGCCCATCACGCCCACGACCTTCGGCGCGGTCCCGCCTTCGCCGCTGAGCCACGCGGTCAGCGCCCGGTCGATTCCGAAGTCGTGGAGGCGCTGGGCGATGGCCTCCGCCGCCGACGGCGGATTGCGGCCGCCTGCGGCCACGAAGTGGCGAGCGATCCTCCGATCGAGGGCGCCGTCCGGGTGCGCGGGGGTGTAGCCCTCCATGAGCTCGTCGGCCGTGTACAGGCCCTTCCGCAGTGGGTCGAAGGGATCCGGTCGCGGAAGGGACGGCATGACGCTGCCATGATGGCCGAGATGCGCATCCATTTTCTCGGCGCGACGCGGACCGTGACCGGGTCCCAGTACCTTCTCGAGACCGACCGCGCGCGCGTCCTCGTCGACTGCGGGATGTTCCAGGGCAGCCCGAACGACGTGATCCGCAACCGCGTCCCGTTCGCCTACGCACCGGGCGAGGTCGACGCCGTGCTCCTCACGCACGCCCATCTCGACCACTGCGGGCTCATCCCGCATCTTTCCGCATCCGGCTTCAAGGGCCCGATCTATACGACGAAGGGCAGCGCCGACCTGACCCGGCTCGTGCTCCTCGACTCCGCGAAGCTCCAGGAGGAGTTCTCGCAGAGCCACCAGCGCTTCGCCAAGCGCAATCCCGATCGTGCCGCGGTCGAGGACGAGGAGACCATGGCCGAGCTCGCGGCCGCATCGAAGGAGGACCCCGCGGCCGCGACTCGGAACGCTGCGCCGGCCGCCATCACCGCACTGCGCGAGCCGCTGTACACGGTCGACGACACCAACACCGCACTCGGGCTTTTCCGCGGCATCGACTACGGAGCCGAGATCCAGGTCGCGCCCGGGATCGCCGCGACGTATCTCGACGCCGGCCACATTTTGGGGTCGGCGATCATCCGGCTCCGCGTTATGGACGGCGACCAGGTGCGCACGATCGTGTTCAGCGGCGACCTCGGCCGGCCCGGCACGCCGATCATTCGCGACCCCACCCCGGTCACGACCGCGGACTACCTGCTCATCGAGTCGACCTACGGGGGCAAGACACACGAGCCCCAAGAAGAGGCCATTCGCCTGCTCGGCGAGGCGGTGAAGCTCACGAGCGACGGGAAAGGCGTGCTGCTTATGCCGTCGTTCGCGATCGGACGAACGCAGGAGATCATGTACGAGCTGAACCGGCTGCTGGGCGCCGGAACGATCCCGCACCTGCCGCTCTACCTCGATTCGCCTATGGCCGGGAAGGCGAGCGACGTGTACCGCGCGTACCTCGATTACTTCGATGACGACGCGCGGAAGCTCATCGCCGGGCACGACGACCCGCTGGACTATCCCGATGCCATCGTGACGAATGACGTGAAGGAGTCCCTCGCCATCGAGCAGGCGGCGCGGCCATTCATGGTCGTCGCCTCCAACGGGATGATCACCGGCGGGCGGATCGTCCAGCACGTGAAGTCGCTCGTCGGCGATCCGGGGATGACGTTGCTCTTCGTCGGCTATCAGGGCGACGGCACCCTCGGCGCGAATCTGCAGCAGGGCGCGAAAGAGGTGCGGATCGACGGGCAGGACCTCGAGGTCCATTGCCAGGTCCGCTCGATCAGTGGCTTCTCCGCGCATTCCGACGAGCCTGAGCTTCTCGCCTGGCTGGGCAACTTCACTCAGAAGCCGCGGACGACCTTCATCGTGCACGGCGACCCCGCGGCACAGGCGGCGTTCGAGCCAAAAGTAAAAGCCCTCGGCTTTGCGACAGCGGTTCCGGCGTGGCGGGAGACCGTTGAGCTCGCGTAGGAACGTCGCGGGCTGATTCGACAATCTGGCTCTGACCATCCCGAAGCCCCTCCGCGATCGCCTCGGCATCCGACGGGCGCGATACTTGACATGCGCGAAGAAGCGGGCCGGCTCGTGGTTACCAAAGACTCGGCCGAGGACGCGGTGAGCCGCGTGTACGGAATTCTCAAAGAGCACCGCCGAACAGACCGGCTGATGGACTCGCTACGCGGCAAATCTCACGCGGTGTAATCACGTCGGTCGATGGCTCGACTCGTAGGAAATCCGCCTAGCCCTTGACCGCGCTGCTCGCAGCACTCCGTATGAAGT
>Ga0070698_100000499_pt1 | contig 41776 bp, 35 predicted proteins | sample KBSK1502metaG_FD_65477 | JGI IMG/M metagenome (GOLD analysis project Ga0070698, IMG submission 65477) | Corn, switchgrass and miscanthus rhizosphere microbial communities from Kellogg Biological Station, Michigan, USA - KBS K1-50-2 metaG | ecosystem: Host-associated > Plants > Roots >...
TGCCGCTCAAGAACAGCCGGCATCCCAGGCGCCTCAGAAGCCCGAAAAGCCTTCCGCTCCAACGCTGGAAAAGCCTGGCATGGCCGCACCCGAACCCGAAAAGCCGGCGGACAAGCCCGCCGAAAAACCTGCCAAGAAACCCGCCGAGCCAGTCAACACAAAAGTCGTCGAAGAAATCATCGCCCGCGTGAACAACGAAATCATTACCCGGTCCGAGCTCGACAAAGCTCGCGCCACCGCCGAAGAAGAAGTTCGCCAGGATTGCCAGGGCCGGTGTACCCCTGACCAGCTACGCGCCGAAATCGAAGATCGGCAGAAGAATGCTTTGCGTGACCTGATCGATCAGTCCCTTCTCGTGCAGCGTGGCAAAGATATGGCGATCAGTGTCGAGACCGACGTCATCAAGCGCCTCGACCAAATCCGCATCCAAAACAAACTTGGCAGTATGGAAGATCTCGAAAAAGCCGTCAGCAGCCAGGGTCTCAACTGGGAAGACTTCAAGGACAACATTCGCAAAAATCTACTCACGCAGCGCGTCATCAGCCATGAAGTCGGCTCACACATCACTATCGGCAAAGAAGAAATCGAAAAGTATTATAACGAGCACAAGAAAGAGTACATTCGTCCCGAGCAAGTCGCCCTGCGCGAAATCGTGGTCAACACCGAAGGCAAACCCGACTCCGACCTCCCCGAGCTAAAGAAAAAGGCAGAAACCGCGCTCCAGCGCGTCAAAGATGGCGAAGACTTCGGCGAGATCGCCAAGCGTCTGTCCGACGGCAGCACCGCCAAACAAGGCGGATTCCTCGGCGTCTACAGGCGTGGTGAGCTTTCCAAGCAGCTGGAAGATATTGTCTTCAAGATGAAAAAGAATGACCTTACGGGCGTGATGGACACCAAACAAGGCTACCTTGTCCTTCAAGTCCTCGAACACTACGACGAAGGCGAGCAGTCTCTCGCCAAAGTCGAGAACGAAATCATGGACAAGCTCTACTCCGAGCGTATGGAGCCCAAGCTGCGCGAGTATCTGAAGACCCTTCGCGAGCAAAGCTACGTCGTCATCAAACCCGGCTACCAGGACATCGCCGGCGGCGGTAACTCCGAGATTCAGGAAGTCAATGCCACGCCTGAGCAGACTAAGTCACGGAAGGCACGCAAGAAATTCCTGCTCTTTGGAAAGAGGTCCGGGCAGGCTTCTGGCGCATGAAGACCTCGTTCGTCACGGATCTGCTGTCCGACCAAACTATCACTAGCTTCTTCCTCGTCCACGAAAAAGAAGTTCGCAACACCCGGGAAGGCCGCGCCTACCTGCGCCTTGAGCTCGGCGACCGCAGCGGCACCATCGAAGCCCGCATGTGGGATCAGTTCGAGCTGCTCGCCAAGAGCGTAAATCGCGACGATTTCGTAAAAGTCCAAGCGCGCGTCGAGATTTACAAAAATCGCCCGCAGCTTTCCGTCTTGCAGCTCCGCATCGCCAGGCCCGAAGAAATCGACATCGCCGACTACCTGCCCCACACTGCAGGCGACGTCGAGAAAATGTGGACTGAGCTGCTGATGAATGCGGAATCCATCAACAATCCCTGGCTAAAAACCTTGGTCCTGCAGATCATCTGCGATCCCCACGTCACCGAATGCTACAAGCGCGCCCCCGCCGCTAAAGTGATGCACCACGCCTACCTCGGTGGCTTGCTCGAGCACGTTGTGAGCCTCTGCAAAGCATCCAAGCTCGTCGCCGCCCACTATCCCGAATTGAGTCTCGACCTCCTACTGACCGCCTCGATTCTCCACGATGTCGGCAAGCTCGAAGAGCTTTGCTACGAGCGCGCCATCGGCTACACCACCGAAGGCCAGCTTCTCGGCCACATCGTCATGGAGCTCGAAGCCGTTTCGCGCGCCATCGACCAGATCGAAGGATTCCCGCCGCCGCTTAAAACCGTGGTCCAGCACCTGCTCATCAGTCATCACGGCCAGTACGAGTTCGGCTCCCCCAAGCTGCCCATGATTCGCGAAGCCCTGGTCTTCCACTATCTCGATGACCTCGACTCGAAGCTCTCCGCCGCACGCATTGCTCTGGCAAGCCCGTCTGGCGATGACGAGTGGTCCGCCTACAGCAGCGCCCTCGGCCGCAGATTCCTCCGCCTCGATGACTTCCTAAGGCCCAAAGCAACCTCCCCCAAAGAACCCGAGCAGCTCCCCCTTCAGCCCGCCCACGACGAACCCTAATTCTCGGCTTTTGCGGGTGGGTCCGTTCACTCCCTTGCTATACTGAAACCTTCCAATGCTCCCCGCTTCCTACCAAGTCCGCGACCTGCTCATCCGCCCCGCCACTGTCCTCGCCCCAATGGCTGGCGTCACCGACACGCTCTTCCGTCGCGTAATCTGCGGCCTCGGCGGCTGCGGCCTGCTGATGACCGAGTTCACCAGCTCCGAGGGCATCACCCGAAGCGCAAGAAAGACTCTTCGCTATCTGTATTTCCAAGAAGACGAGCATCCCATCACTGCCCAACTTTTCGGCGCAAATCCCGCTGTGATGGCCGACGCCGCCCGAATGGTGGAAGATCTCGGCTTCGACGCCGTGGACATCAATCTCGGCTGTCCCGCCAAAAAGGTCGTCAAATGCGGCGGCTCAGGTCTGCTCCGCGAACTCCCTCTGCTCGATGAAATTTTCCGCTCGGTCCGCGCTGCCGTGCGTATTCCTCTCACCATTAAATTGCGCGCCGGCTGGGACGAAAACTCCATCGTCGCTGTCGATGTCGCAAAGATGGCTCAAGACGCCGGCGTCGAAGCCATCGCGGTCCACCCCCGCACTCGTGTCCAAGGCTATTCCGGGCAGGCCGACTGGAGTATCATCGCCGCCGTCAAGCAAGCTGTGCAAATTCCCGTGATCGGCAATGGCGACATCAGCATGCCCGAAGACGCAGCCCGCATGGTTCGCGAAACTCATTGCGACGCCGTCATGATTGGCCGCGCCGCTCCTGCCAATCCCTGGATTTTCGCCCAAATGGCCCAGTATGCCGCCACCGGCCGCTACGCGACTCCCACCGATACCGACCGGCTTCGATTACTTTTCGACTACTATCAGGAAATTAATGCTGCGAATCTCCCTGACGGTGTCGGCAAAATGAAGCAGTTCGCTTGCTGGTTTACGCATGGCGTGGGGAACGGCTGCGAACTTCGTCGCAATGTGCACGCGGCCCGAACTCAAGCAGAAATTCTCGATATCGTGAAACGCTTCTTTGACTGCCGCCCCGCCGCCCAGGAGGATCCTGCACATGATCCCAGCCACCCCTTCCGCCTCCAAGCAACGCTCGGAGCGTAGAATCTCCGTCCGCCTTCCTCTCACCGTGCGCGGGCGCGATACACGCGGCGTCATCTTTGAGGAAGATACTTCCAGCGAAAATTTATGCCGCGGTGGAGCTGCTTTCCTGACTCGCTTCGACCTCGCTGTCGGCTCCGATCTGGAAATTCGTATTCCGTTTTCTCACTACGCGCCGCGCCGCAAAGAACCTGATTTCGCCACGCAAGGCCGCGTCATCCATATCGCCGGCTCTCCCAGCGAAGGCGAGCGCCTCGTCGGCGTGCAGTTCACCGGCCCCCGCTTCCGCCGTCTCTTCCACCCCGAATCCCCCGCCTGACGCTTTTGGGTTCCGTAACAAAAATTTTGGACAAGTCAGAAGTTAAATTTCGCACCGAACTGAACCTGGCGAGGCGGACTGGCGCTGGTGATTTGCCCCGGTGTGCCGTTGGCGGAGGTGCCAGGATTATTCCAATTTACGCGGTTGAAAGCGTTAAAGGCGTCGGCTTGGAACATCAAGCTCATGCCTTCTCTGGGCAATCGGATTGTCTTGCGAATGGACAAATCCCAGACCACATAGTCAGGGCCGATAATGCTTCCGATCGGAGCATTGCCCGCGCTGGTATTGGGTGCCAGCGTGAATGCGGCCGGATTGAACCAACAGAGTTTTTGAGATGGGCAGGTATAGCCGGAATAAAGGGGCACGCCAGGAACGTTGCTCGCGCGGCGTGAGAAGCCCACTTCGAGAGAGCCGGGTCCCACCGACGAAGTGCCTGTAATCGTCAGAGGCGCTCCGGACTGATAGCGTGTAATGCCGCTCAAATCCCAGCCCGATAGAAAACCGCCTACAAATCCCTTTCGGTTCCGGAACCAAGGTTCCGACAGAGTGTAGCTTGCGGCAAAGATATGCGTGCGGTCAAAGCTGACCTTGCCGTGCTCGTACTGCTTCCAAGTAACCGTTTGTCCGTTGCTAAGCAGGCAGGTAAAGGGACACTCTGGTTCAGGATTTTCGTTATACGCGTCACCTACTCCGCCATCTTCGCCCATCGTCTTCGAAAATGTATAACTGAGGGTTGTCGTGATGAAGCCCTTGCGCTTGCTAGCGGAGAGCTGAAGCGAGTTGTAGTTCGAAGTGACGTCGCTTCTCTCCTGAGGTACATCCGACCATCCTAGGTACGTTCGTATCTGATTGGTGGCTAGGCAGTGGGCATTGCTAGTGGGGCAAGGAGGTGGGTTGCTCAACCCACTGTTGGGAGCAGGATTGGCCGCATAGTTCAGGTCGGCAGCCGTCCAAGTCGGGGCGTTGATATTGGGCCCGCGAAGAATGTGCCGCCCCAAGTTGCCGACGTACGCCGCTTGAGCCAGGATTCCGTACGGCAGTTCCCGCTGAACGCTGAGGCTATACTCCATGCTTCGCGCAACTTTCAGGTGGGGGTCGACGGACGTCACGCCCGTAGCGCTTGGGGGAGCCACGCTGACCGTTCCGCTGCCGCCGTTAAACGCCGACAATTGACCATTTGAAGTGGAGACCGTCACTACCCACGGCGGCTGCCCTTGGAGTCCGAGGCCACCCAGAGTATTGGCCTCCGGCTTGTCGTAGAAAATTCCAAATCCGCCGCGGATCACTGTTTTGTTGCCCGAAAACGGTGCATAAGCGAAACCCACGCGGGGCGCCCACAGATTCTCCGGTTTGTAGAAGCCGCGCGGAGCCGTCGGGGGAATAGCTGCCAGCAACGACGGATCTTGGAAGGTAAGGGGCACGCGTCCGGCCTGATCACCGGGCACGTCACCCGGGCGCACTAATCCATTACAGCCGATCAGAATCGGAATTTTGTTGGGGAGGATACTGCCACTGCAAACGCCAGGGCCGTTCCCAGCAGGGCTGCCGGTTGCATTAAGGCTTCCGTTTGCAGCGACAAACGGGGCGTTGGCCGGATTGTAGGTGTTTGGGTCGAAGTTGGTCATGTTGTTGCCCTGAAGGTAGGTTGGGTTTGTAAGCTCATACCTCACTCCCAGATCGAGACTCAACTTGCGCGTCACTTTCCAGTTGTCGGCGACGTACGCTTGGAGAACGTTGAACCGGTAAAAACCGATGGGGTCCCCGGACACTTGAGAAAAGGTCTGAAAATTCCCCATGAGCGCGTCAGCGAAGGCATCACCCGTCGAGTTGGGATTTCCATTCGGGCTGAAAGCCAGGCTTCCGTCATACGAAGTCGGGCGCGAATTCTGATTTTTGCGGTTGCGGGCGTATAACGCACCAAACTTGAAAGTATGATTTCGTACTTGCAGTGTGACGTTGTCAGAAGGAGAGATATCCGCGGTGGGCGCCAACAGAAAGTCCGGGGAAGGACCTTGCCATCCATTGGGCCCAGACGTGGGCGCAGCCGCGACGCCGGTAAAGGTGACCGTGGGAATTCCAGTGGGAAACGACCCTACGAACCCCAATGGCGGCGTGAACTGAAAGTTATAGGTGGAGCGAAGGTAGAGACTGCCCACCGGGGGGATCTTTTGCTTGTGCCAGTCGGCGTTGAACTTCACTTCGTTGATCAGCCGGGGGGAGATCATCGCCACCCAGCCGATTTGATAGTTGTAACCAGGTCGGTCCCGGAGGTCGGGATCCACCGGCAACTGCCCGACCCCACTCACGATAGCCCCGAACGTGCTGAAGGCGTTGTACACCTGTACGTTGTCGTGGATGTACCGGAAGTAGAGGCTGTGTTTGCCGCTCGCGTGGTAATCGATGCGAATAAGGTCTTCGCGCCAGTTCGTAGGACCCCCTGGCTGAAAGAAAGTGTTGCCTGGCTGGACAGAAGTTGGCAATGCCCCGGCCGTGGACAAATTCTTCGCCGCAAGCGCATAAACTGCGGCAATGGCCTTTCCATCCGGCGTCATGCACGACGGGCTCATCACGTTATTTGTAATCGTGCAGCCAGCCGGGGCATTGGCCGGGGTCTTCAATGTCAATCCCTTGAGACTTCCTAGACCCGGCGCTCCCGGAAGAATATCGCTGAAATTGCCTTGCACTTCGGTCTGCGTTGGAAGCGTCTGTGCAGTCGGATTTTGCGGAGCACGAAGCCTCTTCCATTCTTGGCCGGCAAAAAAGAACAGCTTTCCTCGCTTGATGGGGCCCCCGAAGTCCCATCCCCAATCGTTATATCGCAGGGCCGGCCTGAGCACGTTCGAGGGCGTCCCCGCGGGTGCGGTTAGCTTCGTGCCGGCATTCGCAGCGTCAAATATTTGATTGCGAACATACTCGAATGCGGTGCCATGAAACTGGTCTCCCCCGCTTCGGGTCACGACATTCACCTGTGCCGAAGCGCTGCGCCCGTACTCCGCCGAAAAATTCGAGCTCTGGATGTCCACTTCGCGAATAAAGTCAATACCCACGTCGTTAAAAGCGCTGTTGTTGGAGCCGGAATCCAAGTTGAACCCGCCGTCCACGGCGTAGAGCGCGCCGTCATTCCGCTGCCCGTTGAAAAAGGCCAGTCCTGTGCTCTGAATGTTGCCGGCCAACAGACTCGTCGGATCGGTGATGTTGATCTGTGCGCCCGGAATCAGAGTGACCAGCGTCTCGTAATGCCGTTGGTTCAGCGCCATGTTCTGCATCTGCTGAAAGTCAATCGTTGAGGAGATTTCACCGGACGTGGTGTTTACGGTATCGCCGGTCGCCGTTACCGTGACGATTTCCGAAACGGCACCGATTTGCAACGTCAAATCTACTGTCAGCCGGCCACCTGCGGTCAAGATATTGCCGGTCTTTGTAACCGTCTTGAAGCCGCTTTTCTCCGCGGTCACCGCATAGGTGCCCACTGCCAATTCGTCGGCCACGAAATAGCCATTTTTGTCGCTAGTCAGGTTGCGGGGCACTTGTGTCGCCTCGTTAATGATGGTGACCTTGGCGCCCGGAACGCTAGCACCGGATGAGTCCGTGACAGTCCCCACGACGCGGCCAAAGATGTCTTGGGCTTGGACCGAGCCGAGGGTGAGGGCTGCTATCCACACCAGACAAATGGCCGCAAGTGTTCGAGTCGTCGCGCGGTGAAATCGCCTTCTCGTCACGACACGTCCGTGGAAGGGACCGTTTTTCCGCTGAGTCAAAGTCATTTGAGCCTCTCTTTCGCGCAGCAACTACCCAGAGGTCACGTGGCTTCTCGGGCCGCTAAATCCGTAACCCCGAGGGAACAACGACGCCAATAATCGGAAGTCAAAAAATCGATATTCTAGTAGAGCAATGTTGGCGACCTTCGGGAAGTTAGCTCACGGTGAATTCACCGTGAGCGTCGGCGACTTGGGAGTACAGGTGAAGTTGTCCATAGAGGGTCTCGCACCTAGCTCGATGAATTTTCATGTGCCTCTTCAAATGTCATCTCGTAGGAATTGGGTTATACTGAACTCAAAGACGGGGTGATCAGTCGAGAAGGCCCTTCTAAAGGGATAGCTACATGCAATCGGCGATCAGCAAGCTTGAGACTGAGCGAGCTGAAGTAGATGCGCTTTTGTCCTCCGGGGTGCTCGGCCGCAAGAACAATCTTGTTAGACTTCTGACCTTTGTTTGCGAAAAATACTTCGACGGTGCGGCAGACGAAGTCAAGGAATACAGCATCGCCGTCCACGCCCTGGGGCGCCCCGAGTCTTTTGATCCCCAAGTAGATACGATCGTTCGGGTCAGCGCTCATGCGTTACGCAAGCGGCTCGAGGACTATTATCGGAGTGACGGAGCGCAACACGCGGTTTATATTTGTCTTCCCCCAGGCCACTACGTACCCAAGTTTATTCATAAGAATGAAATCGAGTCCGAAAGAACCCGCCTGGAGCTTCGTGAAAGCCGCAGCATCCAACCACAAAATGAAGCTGCAGGCCCCCCAAAGGGCTTCTTAGAGGCTCGACAACAGACCGATCCTGGTTCCCTACCCGGATCTAACCGAGGAGCTGATTTAGCGGTCGGCAAGGAGGGCGAGTCCACAAGAAAGTTCAAATTTCCGACTAGGGTTGTGAAGATAGCCGCCATCCTCGTGCTCTCGGCTAGTGTGCTCTCGGTCCTCGCGTGGCATAGGTGGAATCGCACGAGCGGCGAAGTGAGTAATGCCCCGATTCTTGCCGCAGCCGCCCCTTTGAACGGTTCCGTGAGAACTCTACGAGCTATGGCTGCCGGCGGTCTTACACCATACGTCGACCGAAGTGGTTCCGCATGGGAGAGCGATCGTTTTTGCTTCGGAGGCAGCACATTTTCCGTAACCGGACACGCCATCCAAGGCACCGAAGACCCACAGCTTTTTTCAACTGGGCGCCGGGGTATCTTTCACTGTAAATACCCAGTAGCGTTCGGAACTTATGAAGTTCGTCTCATGTTCGCCGAAACATCCGGCCTGCAAGAGAACAGTCGTGCCGTGGGGTTTTCGATCAACGACGGCCCCGTTTTCAATCTGGATGTGGTGGACGATGCCGGCGCGGATGACATTGCAACAACCAAAGTATTTGTAGACGTGGCGCCCGAGAACGACGGAACCATTCATCTGGACTTCAACACTCCTGAGGCATTTCTGAATGCGGTCGAAATTCTGCCGGGTACCCCGCACCATGCGCTTCCAGTCAGAATCGTTGTCGGACACTCCTCCTACCGCGATTCCAGTGGGAATGTTTGGCTGTCGGATCGTTATTTCTTCGGCGGCCGCGTTAGCAGTTTCGGAGGCGACCTATCCAAGGTCCAGGACGGTCGTCTTTACGAATGGCATCGTTTCGGACACTTCCATTACGTCGTGCCCGTCGCCTCGGGAAGCAAATATACCGTGAGGCTATATTTTGTAGAGCACTGGTTCGGGGTTCAGAACGGCGGCATTGGAGGTGCGGGCAGCCGCGTGTTTGATGTTTCTTGCAACGGGATCATGCTGTTAAAGGCGTTCGATATCTTCCGGGAAGCGGGTTCCCAGCCGCTGGTAAAGTCCTTTCCACACATTGAACCCACACCGCAGGGGAAGATCGAGCTTTACTTCACGCCAGCCGTAAACTACCCATCGATAAGCGCGATTGAGGTCATTCCAGAATAAAGAAATCGCCCGCAAAGTCCTGCTGACCTGATCCGTTTGCAACGTGCCAATGCCCGGTGTCGCTCAACCGCAGAATTGTTTTGATGGCGGGATACCTTGCAGGGCCTGATTCTGCGCCGTGAAACTCCGGAGCTTACACAGTTGTGCTCGAAACCGCGTAGCGTAACCAATGAAAGGCAGGACTTAGGAAGTTCTCGGGGCGAGTGGATTTGAACTTGAGCCAAATTGCGGGCGTCTGAGTCCGCAGGCGAAATCCCGCGTCGTGCAAGGGAACTCAACCCAGAAAAAGTGGTTGGGGCGAGTGGATTTCTACCACCCACTTCCCGGTCCCGAACTATGTGCTATAATGTTTCTGTAGATAACTGTGACTCGCGCCCGCGGTTTCCGACTCCTGCTTTAACAATTCGCCGTACGCTCGCCGCGTTTCCTACGTAGGGGCGCGCTCCAGCGTCCGCTTCCGCCACGCTCGTAAATCGCGCGGCACGCCATATCCGCTCTAGAGACTGCCGCCGGGACCACCGCCGATGCCGACGCGCCGTTCCTATGTAGGGCGCTATCCTTCCCGACGGCATGAAATTTAATCCTTGCTCCTCCAGGCTCCCAAAATCTATAGAATTGAATGAACGTTCATTCAATTCTTCCGTTCCCAAAGGGTCTCTTTCCCCAACCTCGCGGGCCGATGAGGAGGCCAACAATCGTGAGGTTGTACTGTAAGAACGAACAAAAGTGACGAGCTAACTCACACGTTTTGATATTCTTGCATCAAAAGAGGGGGGTAGGGGTCAAACTCTCCGTTCGCCCGGGGAGTGGAGCATCAGCTCACCCCGAGCCGCGAAAACCTCCCCAATTGTGGCTTGTTACCGCTGGATTTAGCCCCTGAAAGTGCCAATTTGAGCTTCCCCGGCTACGCAGAACCGCCAAGCTGCCGGCTTATTCCGACGGTACATCCTCCCGATGCACCAATTGGGCATACGCGCCCCGGCGGGTCAGCCCGCGCTCCTTGGCGGCTAGTTTGAGCGCTTCTTTGCGGTCTAGCTTGGCCTGCCGGATCAATTCCTCCACCCGGTCGGACAGGCTCTGAGTCGTGTCTACGCCAGCGCGGGCCTCCGCCGGGTCTGACGGACCAATCAGTAGCGTGATCTCGCCCCGAGCAGGTCGCTCCGCCAACGAGGCCGCCAGGGCCGATAGTTTCCCCCGGCGGAATTCCTCGTGCAGCTTCGTGACTTCCCGCGCCAGGCACGCCGGCCGGTCTCCGAGTATTTCGCGCACGTCCGCGATGCACTCCTCGACCCGGTGCGGAGCCTCATAGAAAATAATCGTGCGCTCCTCGATGCGCAGCCGTTCCAGGGCGCGGCGGCGCTCGCCGCTGCGCGCCGGCAGAAATCCCACAAACAAGAACTCCTCGGTCGGCAGGCCGGAAACGGAGAGCGCAGCGAGCAAAGCCGACGGCCCCGGTATCGGAACCACCGGAATCTGATGCCGCAAGCACAGTGTGACCAGCCGGTAGCCCGGGTCCGACACCAGCGGCATCCCTGCGTCGCTCACCAGCGCAACCTTGGCGCCCTGCTCCAGCGAAATCAGCAACTCCGGCGCGCGTGTCAGTTCGTTGTGTTCGTGATAGCTCACCAGCGGCTTCGCGATTTCGTAGTGGTTCAGGAGCTTTTGCGTGTGCCGCGTATCCTCGCAGGCAATCTGATCGGCCTCTCGCAGAATGCGCAGCGCTCGCAGCGTGATGTCCTCCAGATTTCCAATCGGCGTCCCCACAAGATAGAGACACCCACTCGGTGCCGACGCCTGCATCTTCGGGGAAGGCAATGTATCCGTGGAATCGCTTACGGAACGTTTGTGAGTCACCCAACGAGTCTAGCACCGCTCCCAAGACCCGTCGTCACTGCATGATATAATCTCCGATTCGGCCAGTTGCAAGGAGGTCATCTGTGCCCCTGTACGAGTACGAGTGCGTGAAGTGCAGACGCCGCACGGAGAAGATCGAGAATGTCGCCGGGCCGCACCTGAAGAAGTGTCCGCACTGTGGCGGGAAGGTCGAATCGCTGATTTCCGCGCCCGCCATTCAGTTCAAGGGCTCAGGCTGGTACGTGACCGATTACGCTGGAAAGTCCGCAAAAAGCGAGGGCGGCGAAGACGAAAAGCCCGCCGCCGAAAAGAAGGAAGGCGCCGCGGAATCGGCGCCTAAGGGATCTGAAGCGAAGGAATCTCAGGCGAAGGAAACACCCGCAAAAGAAAAGAAAACCGAAAAAACCGCAAAGAAAAAGTAACCATTCCCGTTCCTATGTAGGGGCGCGCTTTAGCGCGTCCGCCTCCGCAACGACCGTATGTGCACGGCAGGCGGTACCCGCTCTGGATTGGTCGTTCGGACCACTCGGTTTTGACCTGCCCGCGGCAGGCTGGCGCGAGGAATCTGGTGTTTCTCAAATCCCGGCAGACTTCTTGAATCGGTTGGCGTCTCCTACAGCTTCAAGCCCTTCAAATAACTGCGAAATTCAGCGCCAAACTCCGGGTTTTGCAAGGCGATTTCCACGGTCGCTTTGAGAAACCCCAACTTATCTCCCGCATCGTACGAGACACCGTCATAGATGTAAGCCCAAAGTCCTTGTTCCTGCGCAAGTGTGCGCATGGCATCCGTCAATTGAATTTCGCCACCTGCGCCAGGTTTCGTGCGCGCCAAACAATCGAAAATGGCCGGCGGCAGGACATAGCGCCCGGTGATGGCCAGATTCGACGGCGCCGCTTCCGGCTTGGGTTTTTCCACCAGATTGTGAATGCGCAACAGGCGCGCGCCATACGGCGGCAGGGGAGCCGCTTCGGCTGCAACAATGCCGTACAGATATGTCCTGTCGCGCGGAACCTCTTCCACCGCGATTGCCCCAACTCCGGTGGCTTCGTACACGTCGATCAATTGCTTGGTCGCGGGATTCTCGCCCGGAATTAGCACGTCGCCGAGCAGCACTGCAAATGGTTCATCGCCGACCAAATCGCGCGCTACCAGCACAGCGTGGCCCAGGCCTAGCGGCTCCTTCTGCCGCGTGTAGCTCACCTGGACCATGTTGCTGATTTCCCGCACCATGTTGGCTTGGTCCTTCTTGCCTTTCGCTTCCAGGAAACTCTCCAATAGCGGTGCGGAATCAAAATGATCCTCGATCGAGTTCTTGCCCTTGCCGGTCACGATGATGATGTGCTCGATTCCCGATGCCACGCATTCTTCCGCCACGTATTGAATCTGTGGCTTGTCGACCACCGTGAGCATTTCTTTTGGTTGCGCTTTGGTTGCGGGCAAGAATCGCGTGCCAAGACCTGCAGCGGGCAACACCGCTTTGCGTACTTTGCGGCCTAGAGCAGTGCTCGACGAAGAGGGCGAGTCGGTTGAAGTCATAACGTGTGATGTCATCTCAGCAATCCAAAATTGGCTTCGTGGCCATCGGCACAGTAGCCGCGCCGCCCTAGCTTTGTCAATGCGAGCACTTTTGGGAATACCCTTCAACATGTAGTCTCCAATGGAAGGAAAACCTATCCACAAGCGGTCTGGAGTTGCGCTTGCGCCTGCGCCTGGCCGAACAATGACCCGCCGCGGGATTTATTCGCGCGTTCGCGTCAATTCGAGGAATCGGTCCCCGCAGCATGGTTCCCTTCCACGTCGCTTACGGATGTCGCTTCTAGGGCGACCGTGAGCCGCATCTTCCTGCTCACGTAACCCGAGGGTAGCGCGTCTACCCTCGGTAAGGTAGAATGCCTACCATCATGCCGCCCAAAAACACTTCCAACCGCGCCGAGCTCTTGCAAGGCACGCTCGATATGCTCATTTTGCGTACCCTCCTGTTTGGCCCGGCCCACGGCCATCAGATTGCCAAACACATCCAGCGCACCAGCGTTGACGTCCTGCAAGTCGAGCATGGCTCGCTTTACCCCGCTCTTCATCGCATGGAACGCAAGGGCTGGATCACTTCAAAATGGGAGCTAGCGAAGGACCGCAATCGCGAATTCAAATATTACCGGCTGACGCCCGCGGGAAGAAAACAGCTCGTCCACGAAGAATCGCGATGGAAACAAATGGCCGCCGCGGTAGCGCGAGTGATGTGGCCCACCCCGGAAGCTCACACACTTCGTCAGGATTAAGCTCGCGCGGAAGCCCTTCCACGGCGATCGCACCGACACCAGAGCCGCGTATACGCTAATTAACGGCTTGATTGCTGGATTTTCGCCGGGATACGACGGAACTAAAGGGGCCATGGACTCGTCTATACGAGGCATACCAGCCTGTGTAGCGACAAACGTCCTTGGCAGGAGGACCGCATGCGGAATCGCTGGCGTGACCTGCAGTTTGGCCTAAGACTCCTGCGGAAGAATCCCGGGTTCACTACGGTGGCCGTCCTGGCGCTAGCCTTGGGCATCGGCGCCAACACCGCCATTTTCAGCGTGGTCTACGCCACGCTGCTTGCGCCCCTTCCCTACGATCATCCGGATCGCATTGTCATGATCTGGTCCAAGGTTGGCGGCGGCCGCAATGTGGTTTCCGCGGGCGATTTTCTGGACTGGCAGCGCCAGAACACCACGCTAGAGTCGGTGACCGCCTTCACCGGCAGCCAGATGAGCCTCTCGATTTCCAATCACCCGGAGCACGTCCAGGCCGAACCGTCCACGCCGGGCTTCCTTCACGTGCTGGGCCAGCCCTTCCTGCTCGGCCGCGATTTTCTCCCCGAAGAGGGGCAGGTCGGCAAAGATCACGAGGTCATCCTGACGTATAAGCTCTGGAAAAACCGCTTCGGCGCCGATCGCAACATTCTCGGCAAGCAAGTCCGGATGGATGGGGAGCAGTACACCGTGGTAGGCGTCCTCGCGCCTGGAGCTACCGACCGGGTGCAAAGTGAGCTGTACGTCCCGCTTGCCTTCAAACCGGAGCAGATCAACCACGAATTCCACTGGCTGCTGATCATGGGGCGCATGAAGCCCGGCGTGACCGTCGCGCAGGCCAATGTCGACATGCAGTCAGTGACCGAGCACATCGCGGACGAATTCCCGAAGTCGAATCAAGGCTGGAGCGCCAGCGTGGAACCTTTGCAGAACGACTTCTTGGATCGCGATACGATCCGCGCCCTTTGGATCCTGCTCGGCGCGGTTGGATTCGTGCTGCTGATTGCGTGCGCGAATGTCGCTAACCTGCTGCTAGCGCGCGGCACGGCACGCCAGCGTGAAGTGGCTGTTCGCGGTGCTTTGGGCGCCACACGCGGGCAGCTTTTCAGCCAATTCTTGACCGAGAGCCTGGCGCTGGCGACGTTCGGCGGGGCCTTGGGAGTTGCGCTGGCCTGGGTATTTCTGAAAGCCATCCTCGTGCTGATGCCGCCATTCACGCTTCCCTCCGAAGCGGATGTCAGGCTGAACATACCGGTGCTGCTGTTCACACTGGGCGCGACAATGTTTGCCGGGATCCTTTTCGGATGTGCACCTGCGTTTCAGGCTATGGATCTCAATCTCAACGACGCGCTCAAGGAAGGGGGACGCAGCGGAGTTGGCGGCACGCGCAAGCGCGTGCGCCAGGCGTTGGTGCTGGCCGAATTCTCACTCGCCCTGACGCTTTTGGCCGCAGCCGGACTGATGGTTCACAGCTTCTGGAATCTAACGCACGTCGATATGGGCTTTCGCACTGATCACATCTTGACGTTCGGTCTGCCAATGCCTGCCGAGCGCCGGCCGCAGCCCGAACAGATGATCACTTTCTACCGCCAGATTCTAGAGCGGGTGCAAGCCTTGCCCGGCATCACCAGCGCTTCCGTATCGAAGGGAATGCCAGTGCGAGGAAATTATTTTGGCATGCCGTTTGACATCGTGGGGAAAGAGGTTGCCGACCGCTCACAACGTCGCGGCGCGAGCTTCAGCATGGTTACGCCGGGCTTTTTTCCGACGTTTGGCATTCGCTTGGTACGTGGGCGCGCTTTTACGGAGGCTGACGCTGCGGGTAGTATACCTGTTGCCATTGTGAATTTCGAATTTGTCAAAAGATATTTTCGCGATGTCGACCCGCTGAGGCAACGCCTTTCGGTCGAGCAGTTGATTCCCGGCGTGACCAATCTAGGTCCCGCAATCGAATGGCAGATCATCGGTGTGTATGAAAGTGTACGGAACCGGGGCCCAAGACGGTTCTCTCCGGAAATCGACGTGCCCTTCGCGCAGAGTCCGTGGCCCAGCGTGCAAATGGCGGTGCGCACCACAGGCGATCCGGCCAGCGTCAGCAAAAGCATCGCGGCCGTCGTCAATTCGCTCGATCCCGATCTGCCCATGACGGACGTGAAAGCGATGGATCAGCTCTTGGATGAATCGATGGGCGGCGATCGCTTCGGCGCGGTCTTGTTCGGCACATTTGCGGCGATCGCGCTGCTGCTCGCGGTTTTCGGAATCTACGGCGTGATGTCGTTCGGTGTAGCACAGCGGAAACATGAAATCGGATTGCGGATGGCGCTGGGCGCAGGCTCGTCGCAAGTCTTGAGCATGATTCTGAAGGAAGGCATGACCCTGGGAGCCATCGGTTTGCTGATTGGACTGGCCGGAGCCTACGGCGTCGGACAATTGATGCGCAACCTGCTGTTCGAGATCGGCAGGATCGACTACGGCGCCATCAGCGCGGTCGCCGCGGTGCTGATGCTGTGCGCTTTTTTGGCGTGCTACATCCCGGCGCGCCGCGCTACGCAAGTCGATCCATTGGTCGCGCTCCGTGACGAATGATTCTTTGAATCGCAGCGGCTTCCGGCCGGCTGCGACGCTAGCGGTCCGACAGACGTGTGCTAGCATGAATTGTTAGATGGAGCGACGCGGAAATTACCGTGAGCGTGCGAATCCTGGGCATCGAATCTTCCTGCGACGAAACCGCGGCCGCGGTTGTCTCCGACGGCCGCGAGATTCTCTCTAGCGTGGTTGCATCGCAAATTGACGTACATCGCAAATACGGCGGTGTCGTGCCGGAGCTCGCTTCGCGCGAGCACTTGCGCCAGATTGTTCCCGTAGTTCGCGAAGCCTTACAGCAAGCCGGAACCGAGTTACGCGATGTGAGCGCGATCGGCGTCACGCAAGGTCCGGGGCTGGTGGGCGCGCTGCTGGTCGGCATTACGTACGGGAAGACCTTGGCGGCTGCGCTCCGTAAGCCGCTGATTCCGGTGAATCATCTCGAGGGACACGTGCATGCGGTGTTTCTCGAGGCTTACAAGAGTGGGAAGATACCGCAGCTTCCGGCGGTCTGCTTGATTGTCTCCGGCGGGCACACCGTTTTGTACGAAGTCAAAGCCGATGGCCATGCTGGAATGTTTCGTTATCGCAAACTGGGCCAGACCCGCGACGATGCCGCAGGCGAAGCTTACGACAAAGTTGCAAAGCTTCTGGCGCTCGGCTATCCCGGCGGTCCGATTCTGGACCGGCTGGCTGCCGCAGCGAACGGTGCGCCTGCTCCGGTGAAATTTGGCCCGACCAAAACGCGCGGCAATCCACTGGATTTCAGCTTCAGCGGACTAAAAACCGCGGTGCTCTATCACGTGCGCGAGCATTGCGAATATGGAAGCGAGATTCTCGCGCGGCAACAAGCGCTGGAGCGCTGCGAGCGAAAATTCGAGCAGCTGCTGCCGTTGTGCAGCCGGCAGACTCTGGGATTGGTGCGCGAATTCCAGAATGCTGTCGTCCGGGATTTGGTGGAACGCACGATGGCTGCTGCGGAGGAGTTATCGGCCGAAAGCGTGCTCGTTTCCGGTGGCGTGGCGGCGAATAGTCAATTGCGTGCCGAGTTTGAGGATCGCGCGAAAACTACGGGGATCGAAGTATTTTTCCCCAGTCGGGCGCTGTCGACCGACAATGCCGCAATGATCGCCGCCGCCGCATATTCGAGATTCCGCGCCGAACAGTTTGCAGACAGCTCGCTCAACGCCGACCCGGCGTTAAAACTTGCTTGACGGGACGCGACGAGATGAACACCACGAGAAAACCCAAATGTATCGACCACAGTGGATCAACTTTCGATACTTTTCTCAAAGAGGAAAGCATTCGGGAAGAGGTCGAAGCAGTCGCTATCCAGCGTGTATTGGCTTGGCAACTGGGACAGAAGTCTGGCGCAACATGCGGGCCGCGCTACTACGAAGATTAACCTGCGACGCGGTTTGCCTTACTTCGGGGCGTAGAAGAGGTAGTCGGCCGAATAAGGCGCGCGTGCTTCCTGGCCGACGTGCGCGGCGTCGCAGCCGGATGCGGGCGCTTTGCCGCCCTTGGTGTTGAGACGCTGGATGGACGTGGAGCGGGAGAGTACGCCTTGTCCGTCATGGTTCACGACCGTAACCAGCAACCAGGGAATCGAATCGGCGTCGGGAGATGGCACATTCGCCGCCGCCTTACCCGTGACGCGGCTGCCATCGTTTGCTTCCCACGAAGGTCCTGCAAAATGCTTCCCAAATAGCTTGCCATCTTTGTCGAACAACTGCGCCTCGGGAGCTTTCAGATTCCAGGTAAATTGAGTGACGTCTTCTTTGCAAATATAAATTTGATTGCCCTTCGCGTGGACCTCCAGAAGCAATTGTTCGTTGGCGGGCGGTTGTAAGTCCTTTGGGATGCCCTGCGCGTTAGCGGACGACGAAAAACACATGGCTGCAGTCAGGAGCAGCGTGGCGGATGTAAGGGCCGAAGCGGTTCTATACATCGAACGACCTCCTGGAACGCAGACCAATCAGGTCATCGTATTGTTCGCGCGAGACGAGGCAGGCCCAAATTGTGAGCGGAGTTTTTGAAGCACTGCGGTTGTGGAGTGTCTGACGTTTTCTTGCTAAAACCCGGACAGACAGAATGTGTGTCCTACTCTGAACGAATACGCTAGTCCGCGGGGACGGCGCGAGCCTTGGCCCAATCGCGAATGGCCTGCACATCTTCCGCGCGGGTAACGCTGAGCGGTTGTGTGCTGCGAATTTCCGCGAGCAAAATCTCCATGGTCAATTGCTGTTTCTGGGCGAAGGCCGTGTACAGCGCGGCGACAATCTCCTGCTCGATCTCCGCCCCGCTGAATCCTTCGCTGGCGGCCGCGAGCTTTCCCAGATCGAATCCTGGAGGGTCGCGCTCGCGCTTTTTCAGGTGCATTGCAAAAAGCGCAGAGCGCACCTCGGCGCTGGGGAGGTCCACAAAGAAAATCTCGTCGAAGCGGCCTTTGCGCAGCATCTCCGGAGGCAGCGAGGTGATATTGTTCGAGGTCGCCACCAAGAAAACGCCGCCCTGCCGCTCCTGCATCCAGGTCAGCAAAGTAGCCAGTAGGCGTTGCGACAGTCCGGCATCGGCATCGCCGTTGGATCCCGCGGACGCGAAGGGTTTCTCGATCTCATCGATCCACAAGACGAGCGGCGCGAGCTTCTGCGCCAACTCCACCGCGCGATGCAGCTTTTTCTCGCTCTCGCCGACGAACTTGTCGTACAGCGCGCCGGCATCGAGCCGCGCCAGATCAAAGCCCCAGTCGCCGGCGACAGCTCGCGCCGCCAGGCTTTTGCCGCAGCCTTGCACACCCGTGATCAGAATTCCCTTGGGCGGCTCGAGACCAAAGCGTTGACCTTCGGGCGTCAACGCGCTCTTGCGTTTCACCAACCATTCGCGCAAACGCCGCAACCCGGCGATGTCGGAAAAAGACACGTCGCGACGGATCGTTTCCAGCAGACCATCAGTTCGCAAGGTTTGGCGCTTGGCCTCCAGGACCGCTTCGATCAGGCCGGCATCCACGCCGCGTCGCTCCAAAATAGATTTGCGCAGCATGCGAATGGCTTCTTCTTGCTGTAGCCCCACGAGATTTTGCGCAAGCTGCAATGTTCCTGGCCCATCCAACGAAACGGGAATGCGATTTTCGGCGTTTGCTTCGGCAATTACCTGCTTCACGCAATGCACAAGCTCCTCCGCGCTGGGCAAGCCCAATTGAAATGGCGCGGCGTCAGCCTGCAGATCGGGAGGGAGTTGCATCTTTGCGGCGGTGATCACGATGGAACGCCGCTCGGCGCGAAGCTTCTCGGCAAGCTCGCGGAGCCGCCGGCAAACGCGATCGTTTTCGCAATAGCGCGAGAAATCCTTGAGTAGGAAGATGGCATCGCCGTGAATCAGATCGATGTTGGTAAGGGCTTGCTCCGGAGTCTGGGTGTTGTAGAGCGGCGCGCCCTTTGCTCGCGCGAGTCCGGTGGTGACGCTCCACGTAAAGAGGGGTACGTCCAGGTCTGTGCAGACCTCGAAGAGCATTTGTTCCAGGCGGGTTTCTTCGGTGGTTTCTACGGTGATAATGGGGTGGCGCGAATTGATCAGCAGCGACAACTCATCGCGCTTGTCTTCGGCGGGCGCCACTGGTTTGGCGGAGGGGCCGGTTAGAGTTTGTTTGATCCTGGAGAGAAGTTTTTTCATAGCAGCTGAAAAACGGCGAATACTGGCGATATTTCAATTGTAGCCGCGCCTCTCGCTCCGTTTGACAAAGGAATACGCCTCGTTTAAGGTTAAAAGTTTGATTGATACGCAAAAGGAGCGATAGATGGCCCAGGGACAGCCTACCAAAGTTAAAAAGCGGAAAAAGTCGGTTTTGAAGCGCGCGGCGCAATCTCGTCAACGTGCCGAAGTGAACCGCGCCAACCGCACCCGGGTCCGCACGCTGATCAAGCGCCTGCGCACGGCCATCACCGCAGGCGACGCGACCGCTGCGGGGAATCTCCTGCATCCCACGATGTCGGCCATCGATCGGGCGATCACCAAAGGCGTGTTGCACGAAAACACCGGCAATCGCTACAAGTCGCGCCTCACTCTGGCCGTCAACGGCGTCAAGGCCGCGAAGGCATAGAGCAGAGGGCCTCGTCCCGAACCAACCGTTGTACACTGCTCTCCGTTCGTGAATTCTCGCTCGATGCGGAGGCAGCCTCATGGACAAAGACTCCAGCGGGAAACAGTCAGATAGCCTCGCAGCCAAAATAGCCAAAGTCGAGGCAGACGCGGAAGCCGCGAAGCGTCGCGCAACCACGGCCGTTGGTTATGTGACGGTCGCGCTCAAGCTCGCGGCCAGCACTCCAAGATTTGGCGTCATGCTGCGAGAAATCGATAAAGAACTTGAGAATACTTAGGCCGAAGTCGGACGTGCTCCGCAAAGACAGGCGATGAAGATCAGCGACCTGCGGACTTCACTATGGTCCCGCTTCCCGTCAGTTCGGTGATCAAAAATTCCATGATGGCGCGCGGATCGTCGCAGCCGCCCTTCAAGCGGTCGTCGGCGCTTTGCAGCGCGCGAAGTCCATCCAGCAGGCGCGCCTTGGGAATTTTTCGCGCGCTCTGCAAAGCCAACTCGGCTTGGTCGGGCCGCATCCCGAGCGCCCGAGCTGCCTGATAGGCATTTCCCACTCCGCGCACCTCACTCGCTTCCACCAATTTGCGGTACATCCACGCGAGCGCGCCCAGGATCATCAACGGCTCTTCGCCATCGCGCAGCAGCCGGTCGAGAAACTCCAGCGCCATCTTCTGGCTCCGGGACGCGAGCATGTCCGCCAATTCCCAAACCGTTGTCGCTCGTTCGGAAATCACCAGCGCGTTGACGTCCTGACGCCGAATCACGCGGCGCTCGCCGACATACGTCGCCAGCTTGGCGATCTCCGTTTTCAGGCGCATCAAATCCGCAGCAACGAACTCTGCCAAATCCTCTGCCGCCCCTTTTTCAAACTCGACGTTTTCCTCTCTGGCGATAGCTCGGGCCAAAGCGACCGCCGCGGCGTGACGTTCCTCGGGGTCACTGCCGAGCCCGACTTCCACAACAAGGGTCCTGTCGAAAAAAAGCTTGGCGAGCCTCATGCGTTGATCGAGCCCGCAGGCCTCCAGCACGAGAATGGTGAACGGCGCGGGATCATCGAGATAGGCGTCGAGCCACTCGATCGCGGCGTCGCGATGTTTCTCGCTCATCTTCTCGATTTTTTCCACGTCTTCCAGGAACACGACTTGCCGGGAAGAAAGCATCGGCAGCGTCTGAGCTTGTTCCAGAGCTTCCTGCGTCTCGCCGCGATCGGCCGAATAGCGCGAGACGGCCCATGTGCGAGCGGCCTCGGGAATGAATTGCTCGAGCAGTTGCGCGCGGCAAGCGTCGCGCAGAAACGGTTCCTCGCCGAGAAGAACCACGGCGGGAACAGCCTTGCCTTTTGCAAGCCGCGCCAGAAATTCTTGTTGTGAAATGCGCGCCATTTGCTTTGCTCCAGTTGCCCGACGCTAGTCGTTGAAGCGTCCAGTTAAGGACGCGGTGATTACAGGTAGAAATCTAAAGCTTTCTTCAGGGGCTGGAAGCCCTTTGCCAAGGTCTCGTACGTGGGAGCTGAAGCTCCCACCTCCTTAAGAAAGTTCCTTGTCGAACCCTCGATACCCGCCCGACATTGCCACGTAACTCCTCGATCGAGAGATTCGGTCGGCCGGTCAGTAATTCTCGATCACGGCGGCGACCAGGCGCGCCGCGAAATCCCGAGCCATGCGGTCCAGCGCCGGGTCTTGCTCGCTGAAGAAGCTGGCCACGTCGGTCGACAGCTCATATTCGTTCCGGAACAGGAAGTTGTCCGAGCGAAACAGCACCTTATCGTTGGCCGTTTGCGTGAGCGTGACATCGCACCTCAAGGTTACCAGCATGGTGGTCGCGCGTCCGGTCTTGGTGTCAAACAGTAGCGGCACAGCTTCGAGGCTCACGACTTTGCCGCGCAGCACGGCGTCTCCCCCTTCGGGGTTAGAAACTACTCTGTACGGCGTTTTGGCGAGAAACTCGTGCACCGTCGCAGAAGTAAGTCTCTGCTCGATGCGGTAGCTGGTGGTTTTGTTTTCCAGCGCCGGCACGGCAATTACGTGGATGCCTTGGGGCAGGGAATCGCTGCGCCCGGCGACGTGATAGCCGCAACCGGAGCAGAGCATTCCAGCGACGAAGGATAGGGCCAGAAATCTTATCTTCATGCAGAAAGTGCTTCCGCTAGTTTCACTGCATTCGCAGCCGGCAGGCGGACGTTGTCCGCGGCGCCCCAAAACCACCAAGTACCGGGTTGCGCGGTATCACCTTCCGGACATGCGAGCTGAATGACGCTTTCGCCGGCGGCTGTAACGTTGCTCGGGCTTTCACTTTCCTCGGTGATCGCAAAGCCAACATGCTTGCACGCGTTCAAAATTTCGTGAGCGCCCTTTTCGGAATCGATCTCGGCCCATGCCGTGAAGGTCGTTCCGTAAAAAACAGGTGCGTGCACGAGCTGCAATGCCGGAAGCGGACCTTTTCCTCCAAGCAAAGCCCGCGTCTCGGCGCGCAGCCGCTCGCGAGCGGTCGCGAGCTTCTGGGAACTGGCTGATCCAAAGCGATCGAGCAAAGTGAAGGCGACCTGAGTATCGAACACCGGCTTTCCAATATTTTGGAATGACAGCAACTGCGAAGTCTGGCCCTCGAGCTCCTCGACGCCCGCGCGCCCCGCTTCCGAAACAGGTTGGAAGCAGATGAAAACCATGTGTCGGAGATCCAGCGCTGCGAGCCCCAATGAAAGCGTCGCCACAGCCGTGGCCGCTGCGGAGGGAATGGTATAGGTCGTCGCTTCTTTCGCGAGCGCCTGACCACGCAACTTGTCGAGGCTGGGAAACCACGCCACCGTACCGGGGTCGCCAACGATGGCACCCGACAAGTCTATGATCTTTGCGCCTACTTGTCGCGCAGCGGCAATGTTCGCGCGCGTGGAGTCCGCAGAGCCGGTGAAGAACACGAAGCGGGCCCGGTCGAAGCTCCCTTCTTCCACGGCTTGAATGACGGCGGCCTCGCCGCCTGCTTCCGTCAGAGTACCGGCGGCAAGCTCTTCGTCCAGCAGACGGAAATCGGCAGCGGCGAAGCGGCTTTCTTCCAGCAGAGACTTCAGCTCCGCACCCAACAAAGAAGACGCACCTGCGATGACGATCCGATGGGATTCCCGATCCGGAGGCATGATTTACGCGGTTCGCGAGACGAGTCGGTGGCGCAGCAAGCGCACGATATGAAGCACCACGCCGGTGACCGCGTAGGCGGACGCTAGAATCACCAGCGCAAATTCGGAAAATCTCCAAATCACACCGACCAACATAAGCAGCAGTACGATGGCCAGCGAGGGTTGGCGGCGCGTCCACGGAATGTCCTTGAAGCTGTAATAGCGGATCGTGCTGGTCATTAAGGCGCCGAGTCCGGCGGCGAGCAGCAACCACGCCAGCGACCAGCGCCAGTCTTGCAGGGGCACTTTGAATCCGTGGACGATGGCGGCGATCACTCCAGCAGCCGCAGGTGTGGGCATGCCCACGAAGAATTTCGATCCGCCGGGCGCCATTCCCTGGACGTTGAAGCGCGCAAGCCTCCAGGCGCAGCATACGAGAAAAATCAAGCAACAGACCCAGCCGATCTCTTCGAGGAGCTGCGCGGTCTGCCCGATCGACGCGGGCAAACTGCGGACTCCCCAGGCGTAGGCCAGAACTGCAGGAGCGATACCGAAGCTGACGACATCGGCGAGGGAATCAAACTGCACGCCGAACTCCGTGTTGGTTCCGGTCATGCGCGCGATGCGGCCGTCGAGCGAGTCAAACAGAATGGCGAAACCGATGGCTTTGGCGGCATGGTCGAAATCATCCATGGTGCCCATCAGCGAAGCCAAGACGGCGTAGTAGCCGCACAGGAGATTCGCCGAGGTGAACATCGCGGGCAGGAGAAAAACTCCGCGGCGAAGCCGGTTCTTGATCCGGCGGCTTTGGACGGCGATGTCGCGCTGTTCGTACTCGAACATAGCTACGCGTGCTTCCCAGCGGACGTGAGGGTCTGTTGCGCCGCTGTTGGCTTGAGGTTATCCCTAGGAGTTTGGATGGCCGGCACAGGCCAATAGGCCACGATGCTGGAGCCGCCCTTCACATGATCGCCGACGCTGACCCGAATCTCTGCGCCACGCGGCACCCAAAGATCGACACGGGAGCCGAATCGCACCAGGCCGATACGCTCACCGCGCGAGACCGTATCGCCTTGCTTCTTCCAGCAGACTACGCGACGCGCGATCACGCCGGCGATCTGTTTGAAGATCATCTGGCCAGATAGCGTGGCGAGGGTGATGACGTTCTGTTCGTTTTCCAGCGAAGCGCGCTCGCGCATCGCGGCGAAGAATTTGCCCGGTCGATAGTCCATCTTTGTGATTGTTCCGGATTCCGGCGCGCGGTTCACGTGCACGTTCCAGATTGCCAGAAAAATGCTGATGCGCTTGCCAGGCTGGCCTGCATTCTCCTCGTCGGTCACGACGAGCACGCGCCCATCAGCGGGCGAAACGATAGTGCCCGGATCGATGGGAATGAGGCGCTGGGGATCGCGAAAGAAATAAAAGACGAAAGCGGCCAGGCACACCAACAGTACCGCCGGCACAGTCCAGCCGGTCAAGAACGCCACACCGCCTAGGATGAGGAGGGGCAGCCCGAAATAGTAGCCCTCTCTGACCATGCTCATCAAACATACCACAGCGCTCCCGCTCGTGGCAGCAACGTCCCGAGCAAGCACGATCACTTTAGGGCACAGTCTTAGTGGGAATGGCTACTGCGTATGCGCGCGTGCCCGTTGGACACGCGAGGCGATCCGCTCCATCTCGTCTTTGCAGTACAACTTCATTTTCTTGAGCTTGATTTCTTCTAGCAGGTCTTCGGAACTGAGGTAGGGAGTTGCGGAGAGTTTCTGGAGTTCGGCCTCGTATTTCGAGTGCTGCTCGGCCAGACGCTGATACTCAGCGTCTGTATCGAGGAGTATGTCCCGAGGGTTCCGCTGCAACATGGCCATGCGTTCCTCCTCTGACGAATTGTGGCTGGGATGTGACTAGCACATAAGCGCAAGGTAACACAGTGCACGGCGCCGTCAAGGGGGAAACTACCCTAATTTCGTTCTAGACTGTGAGTTTCCTAATCATTAGTACTGCTCCTTCGTTTGGCTCGCGATAATATTGTTTGCGCTCGCCTGCTCTTACGAACCCGCGCTTTTCGTAGAGGCGAGTCGCCGCAAAGTTGGACTCGCGCACTTCCAGGAACACGCTATCTACCCGAAGCCGCTGGAATTCATCGCACGCCTGAGTCAACAGAGCGTGTGCGAAACCCTCGCGCCTGTGAATCGGATGGACGGCGAGATTTAAGATCTCTGCTTCTCCTGAAACGACAACGGCAACGAGGAACCCGCAAACCTCTCCGCCTGCTTCAGCCACCCATGCCAGGTGTTTTGGCTGGTGCTCGAGTTCTTGGTAGGTTGCGCGCGACCATTGCGCAGCCTCCGGAGATTTCTTCGCGATTTCTTCAGCAACTTGAGCATCAGTAGTCACAAATCTACGGATCACAAGTTGGGCCGCGCGCTGATTTCCGGTCATGTTCGCTGCGATCCCTTCCAAAGAATTTCGGCGTCCGAGCGACGTACATAGTTTGCGTCCAGAGATAAGGCGTCGGTCAGGCGATTCTCGAGGGCAAATTGGTAGCCTAGCCGACCGATCGCTGGAGCCAAGATGGGATTTGCCGCTTCGACGGTCTCATTCATCTCCCGCCGGCGGGCCCATGCTTCCGTCTGGCTCACGCACTCCGGCTCGGTGGAGATCCAGTGGATGCGATTGCCGCCCGCTTTTTCGCCCGCCCAAATGACGAACTTGTCCGGCGCGATTACCATTTCCTCCTCGATGCGCTGGAGCTTTCCCTCGTCGTGCCGATAGAGTGCCCCGAAGACCTGCTGTCTTTGTGCGTCGGCAAAGGCAGCGATAAGCGGTTCCGTCGCGGTCGCCTCGGTCGCCAAGACTTCGAGGCGTGAAATGCTGACGACCGGGCGACGATAAACCTCCGCCCAAGCTTTTACGGTTGTTAGACCTACTCGCACGCCCGTGAATGAGCCCGGTCCGGCGGCGACGGCATACGTGTCAACATCCGTCATTTTGAGCGCGACGGCGCCGAGAATCTCGTCAACGGTGGGCAGCAGCCAAATCGAATAATCCTTCGAGGTGTTGTGGACGCCGACACTTAGTGTGTCGTGGTCGCGTAAGAGAGCAACGCTCCCCCGTGGATCGCACGTGTCTAAGGCGAGTAAGATCACATGCCGATTCTACAGGAAGGTTTTCGTCGGCTGTAAATGCCACGAGCAAAGGCACTTGCAGGTGACGCAAGGCACGCGGGTGAGGTTGGTCGGACAATCGCTGGATAATGCACATGCGTCGTGAGGCGATTACCGGACAAAACTGGCCTAGTACGAGATAGCGTAGCAATTTTCATGCCAAATTAGTAAGAGGCTTTCCCTAAGCCTCTGATTCCACGGGATATATCTTGACTCTTGGAGCACAGCTGGCCTACAGTATTGATAGTATGCCTAGGGGGGCATCGGATTTATGGATTATAAAATCGGCGACAAGGTTGTTTATCCAAACCATGGCGTGGGGCTTGTAGAGCAAATTAGCTACGGAGTTTTGAACGGCAGGACCGAACGCTACTTCATGATTCGCATTATCTCCAGCGGCTTGCGAGTCATGGTTCCGCAGTCCAACGCTGATGTCGTTGGTCTTCGTTCCGTAATTCGTTCCAATGATGCGAGTAAGGTCTTGGGCTTTTTAGAAAAGGGCAAGTTGAATTCACATCACGACTGGAAGCACCGCTTCAAAGAAAACTCCGAGCGAATGCGCACGGGTTCTTTGTTGGAAGTCGCCGTGGTGCTGAAGAGTCTGGTTTCCCTGAGCCGCAGCAAGCCGCTTTCCTTCCGCGAAAAGAAAATGCTCGAACGCGCCAAGTATCTTCTAGTGAGCGAGATGGCCACGGCGCGCAACACCACGGCGGAGAGTGCCGAGGGAATGGTCGTGAAGTCTTTGGCCAAAGCCAAATTGACCTTCCCGATCATGACGGAAAAATTTGAATAGTCTACTTTGATAGTCTGATCGGCGGGTGGCGTGAACGTTGCCCGCCGTTTTATTTTGCCCAGATTATTTTGGAGCAGTGGAAGCGAGCGAGCTCAAGCTCGTTCGACAGCGAGCACTTTTCAGGTTGTGGAAAACGTCGCTCCAAAAGCCCACAGGACTTATGCTCTCGGCACCGCACCCGCAAACAATCGCAGCGATTTCAGAAAATCTTCTACATCCGTTTCGAGTCGTTTGAAAGCTTCGGCAGCAAGCTTGAGATCGGCTTCTTTGGCCAGACCTTCGAGCTTGACCGCAGACTGGAAGGCTCGGCCATCGGTGAAGTTGGCAATTGTGCCCTTCAAACCGTGTGCTAGCCCAGCGAGTTCCACCGCATCTTTCCTGTGAAGCGCTAAGCGAAGGTCCGACATCAACTTCGGGCATTCCACAAAAAATGCCTCCGCGATCTGCACGCAAACATCGTAAGAACCGTCCATGCGAGCGAGGAACAACGACTCATCGAAAATGACATTGCAGGGCGCCGCGGACGAGTTCGCTGGAGTTGCAAGCTGACCGTCGGCCACAAGAGTGTCGATGGTTTGGAAGAGTTCCTCGGCGCGTACCGGTTTCGAGAGATATCCGTCCATTCCTACCTTGAGGCATATTTCGCGATCTCCTTTATGGCGTGAGCGGTCATGGCGATGATGGGGAGGTGGCGAGATGTGCCTTTCTCTTTAGCGCGAATCGCGCTGGTTGCCTCCAGGCCATTGAGCTCCGGCATTTGAATATCCATCAGACATACGTCAAAGTTTTGTTTTTCCATTGCGGCGACGGCCTCTCTGCCATTGCCTACAACCGTTACGGAATGTCCGCGACGCTGCAGCAGAAGGACCGCGAGCTTCTGATTAACGATGTTGTCTTCTGCAAGGAGGACATTGAGGGTGCGAGAGGCGGCCGGCGAGGGCTCAACCGAGTCTGGCCATTTGCGTAGCGCTCGACGGGTATTGCGCATAGCGCCCGAGATGACGTCGAGCAGTTCGGCCTGTCCGATGGGTTTGGTCACATAACCCGCCAAGCCGATTTCCCGGCAACGCCGCCCGTCATTCGGCTGGCCTGCGGAAGTCAGCATCACAATCGACGATCCGCTGAACTCCGACATCGCCACGACGCTTTCGGTCAACGCAAAGCCGTCCATTTCGGGCATGTGAGCGTCGATCAGAATCAGCGGGAATCTGACGGCTGAAGTCTTGACCGCTTGCAGGGCCACAAGCGCCGACCGGCCGGAATCCGCGAGGGTGGGCTTCATGCCCCAGTGCTGGAGCATTTCGAACAAAATGCGGCGATTGGTTTCGTTGTCGTCTACAACCAGAACCGGCAGGTTCTGCCAGCTCATGGAGACCGCCGGCTCAGCAGAACGCTCGTCGCTGTTGAGCAGTCCGAAACGGGCAGTAAAGTGGAAGGTGCTGCCTTTTCCAGCTTCGCTCTCGACCGAAATCTTTCCGCCCATCATGTCCACCAAGCGGGAGGAGATGGTCAAGCCCAACCCGGTGCCACCATACTTGCGGCTCATTGATCCATCGGCCTGGGTGAAGGATTCAAAGATCGAACCTTGTTTTTCGCGAGGAATTCCAATGCCGGTGTCGCGAATAGAGAAGCGCAGGAAAATGTCTTGGCCGGAGATCGACTCGATCTGCACGCGCACGACGATTTCTCCACGTTCGGTGAACTTTAGGGCATTCCCGACCAAGTTGAGGACGACCTGACGGAGACGCACGGGGTCGCCAAAGAGATCATCGGGGACGTTGGTATCGACGTGGCAGGCCAGCTCCAAGCCTTTCTGAGCCGTGCGGATGCTAAAGGATTTGAGCGAGTCTTGCGTAATCTCACGAAGCTTGAAGCGAACGGGATCGAGTTCCAGCTTGCCGGCCTCGATCTTGGAAAAGTCCAATATGTCGTTGATCACCTGGAGCAGAGCATCGGAGGAATTCTTGACCATGTTCAAGTATTCGGTTTGTTCCGCAGTCATCCCGGTGGTCATCAGGACATCGGTCATGCCCATGATGCCGTTCATGGGGGTGCGGATTTCGTGGCTCATGTTGGCGAGAAACTCGCTTTTGGCGCGGCTGGCTGCTTCCGCGGCCGCGCGAGTGGCTTCGAGCTCCGCCTGCTTTTCCGCACCTTCGCGCATTTCCTTGGTGGTTTGCAAGCAAGCCTGAACCAGGAAGATGTTTTCAAAGATCACCCAGGCGGCATGCTCGACCCAGCGCCACGGGCTGGGCGCGAGGGTGCCAAACACGGATTGTGGAAAATAAACGCCACGGAGAAAGTGGTCGACAGCAACTACGACGGTGGCAGGAATGAAGATGCGCCAATCGCGATAGAAAGCGAGAAACGCTAGAGAACCGAAAACGTGGAAATGCGTCTCAATACGGCCGCCGGAAAGGTGGATGAGCAGCGCGGACATGAGCATTTGCGAAACGGCAATGGTGTAGCGGGTCATCGCCTCGCCGGGCTTCAGCAAGGCCAGAAGAACGGGGAAGACCGTGATCACGCCGCCCAAAACGATGGCCGCCCACACGTGAATGTGAACGTGGGAAATGGAGCCGGCCCAGGCCCGCGGGGAGATCACGAGAGCCGCAATGACGCCGCCGAGCCATTGAAAACACATCAGGCCGGCGAAAAGACGATCGATGCGCCGGTAGTTGGCTTGGCGAGCTTCGTTGAACAAAAATTCGGCCCGTGCTGCTTGAGCGTCGTCGGGGATGCTATCGATGGCGGCGATGGCAGACATGAAGCGCTCTCCTATTGCGCCTGCGCGCGTTCGGGATTGTGGAGTGAGCAACCGTAAACCGAGGTATGGGTTACGCCTTTTCCCGTGGTTACAAGCGAAACGATGCTGCTGCGGCCGAGGTTGTCGCCGGAGTGTCCACGAGACGCGGTGATCCCACCACTGAATTGCAGGTCGCCCGCGGCGCTATACAGCAACGTCTGGCCGGAAGCCTGCGCGCCAAAACGGGCAGCCTCGACACCATCGGCATCGCTCAAAACAGTGACATCTGGAATGCGTGAGGCGCTGCGCCAAAGATCGGTCTTTTCCCAATCTTCCAAAAGTCCCTGCGGACGGACGAAGACGACGGCGGCGGTGGCTTGGTTGTGCAGTCGAGCCATCATGCGGGCCAATTCGTCGATCGTCGCGCGAGTACAGGGGCACCGAGGATGGGCGAGAAGTACGATGGTGGGAAGACCTGCAGTCCGCGGCACCTTAGTGTCTGCCGGCCATTTTGCGGGTGGATCGCCCGGCTGAGCAGGCGTAAAGTCGTAGTCCAGCATGGTTCGCTGACCCAGCGCCACAGCGACCAGCCACACAATCGCAAACACGCCGACAGCCCATGCTCCGATTCTTGGTTTTTTCGCCCTCGGTAACATGCGTTCATCGATTTAGTCGCCCAGATGTTGACGAAGCGTGGCGACGAGCTCATCGACTTCGACAGGCTTCTTGAGATAAGCCGTGCAGCCGCTCGCGAAACCTTCGCTGACGGATTCCTCGCTCACACGGAACGTCAGAAGAACAATGGGGATGCCGGATGTCGCAGGTTGCTTTCGCAAGCGCCGGCAAACTTCCAGTCCGTCGATTCCCGGCATCATGATGTCCATGAGGACGAGATCCGGTTTTTCGGATGCCGCAAGTTTCAGCGCCTCGGTGCCGTTTGCGACGCTGATCACCTCGTAGCCGGTCCTCTTCGCAATCATCACTCGGTGAGCCAACCGGGTGGTGTGCGAGTCTTCGACCAACAGAATTTTTTTAGACATGAGGGCGCTCTTCGGGACCGACATTTTGCTCACGCGCGGGCAGGCGTTGAGATCGGGAATACACACCCGGACGGAGCACCCCGCGCTTGAGTAGGTTGGCATCAGGGAAATCTCATGGACAACTGTACGGAAGGACTAGTTGAATCCAACTGAGCAACAGGACGGGAGTGCCGATCTTGAACGCGCGGCGCAAGGGAAGGGAGCAATGGCGTTTTTCGCAATGAATTCAGTGGCTTGCGGGCCTCGTTCTTGTTTTCAGAAATAGGCGGAAAGGAGTAGCGCCTTAATCAACTTCTATTCAGGAATACTGTCAGCGCTTTCGCCGGATGCTGCGTTTTGTTGTTCCGAGTGGGCCCCAGCCGCCACCACCGGGTGTCTCGATTCGCAACACGGTTCCTGGTTCCGCAAAGAACGAGCATTTGCCGGCAACTTGTGAGCTGGTGCCGCCGCGTATGACTGTATTGCGACCTGGTTTGCCTTCTTGGCCGCCAGCCAATCCGTAGGGGCCTTTCTTCCTACGATCGCACAGCAGGCCAACCTGGGTGGGGGCCAGCAACTCAATTTCGCGCACGATACCATCACCGCCCCGCCAACGGCCTTTGCCTCCCGAGCCGCGGCGCACTGCGTATTTTCGGACGCGGACCGGATAGACCTGCTCAAAAACTTCGATTGGAGTGTTCCAGGAATTGGTCATGTGCGTGTGGACCGCGGAGGCTCCGTCTTTTCCGGGCCGCGCGCCCATGCCGCCCGCAATGGTTTCGTAGTAAGCAAATGGAGTCGCGCCGTGGCGCCGATCGAGGCCACCGAGGGTTAGATTGTTCATGGTTCCCTGACTTGCTGCAGGGATGCGCTTCGGCGCGGCTTTGGCAAGCGCCCGCAAAATCGTGTCGACCATCCGCTGAGACGTCTCCACGTTTCCGCCGGCCACTGCTGCCGGTGGCCGCGCATTCACAATTGTTCCAGGCGGAGCAATCACCTGGATTGGCGCTAGCAGGCCCGAGGTTGCCGGGACGTCCTCGGATAGCAAGCAGCGAAAAGCGTAATACACTGCTGAGACGGAGATTGCCTCGACAGCGTTCACGCTCCCCGCGCATTGCGGTGAGGAGCCGGTGAAGTCAACGATGGCGCGATCTCGTCGAATTTGTACAGACACGCGAATGCGGAGGGGCTCTGGGCCAACGCCGTCGTCATCGAGGAAGTCCTCCGCTGCGTAGGTGCCCGCTCGAAGGTCTCGCAAGGTCGCGCGCATCATTTGCTCGGAATAATCAAGCAGATGCTGTCCGTAGCTGTGAACCTCTGCTTCACCATATTTCTTGGCAATCGCCGTGAGCCTGCGTGCTCCGGTCCGGCAAGCGGCAATCTGGGCGGCCAAGTCGCCCTCACGTTCGGTGGGCGTCCGAACGTTCGCAAGCAGGAGAGACATGGCGTCCTGATTCAGTTCACCGCGCGAAAAGATTTTGATGGGCGGGATACGCACGCCTTCCTGAAAAATCTCGCGGGCAGGCGCCATCGAGCCGGCCAGTGCTCCGCCGACATCTGCGTGGTGCGCGCGATTGGCGACATAAAACGCTGGTGTATGCTTGGCGCTGATGTGCACGGCCATCACCATGGTCAGGTCTGGCAGATGCGTGCCGCCCGCAAACGGATCATTGAGGAGCACGATGTCTCCTGGGCCAAGATGGAAAGCCTTTCGCGCGGCCGCCACCGACGCGGGCATCGAGCCCAAATGCACGGGCATATGATCGCCCATCGCGAGGACTTGCCCATTGGAGTCGTAAACCGCGCAGGAGTAGTCGCGGCGCTCTTTGATGTTCGGCGAAAAAGCGGAGCGCCGCAGCGCGGCGCCCATTTCTTCGGCGACGGAATGAAACAGATTCTTGAAGATCTCCAGTCGCGTAGGATCGACACGCGTGGAGGATCTAGGGGCGCAGCGCATTTCGCTTGGTCCTTCCATTCTGTGGAAGGAATATTTGGCCGTAGTCATCGACCCGTGCCTTCCAGCCGCGCGGGACGAGTGTTGTGGCACTGTATTCGGACACGATGGCGGGGCCCGCGAATGACTGTCCGGCTCGCAATTCCCCTCGGGCAATCAAAGTGGCGGTTTGCATTTCTCCATCGAAAACGCACCGTACGGCGCGCGCTGCAGGTCTCCTCGCGCCGCGAGGCGCCTGGGGTATCCTCGAGAGGACCGGCTTTTCGGTAATGCCCGTCGCGCGGCAGCGCAGATTCACGATTTCAACGGGGCGCAAGGGGTCGCGATATCCATAGCGTTTCTCGTGCGCAGTTTGAAAGGCCGCCACAAAATCGCCCGTGGCCGGGACAGTGAGCTCATACGCCTGACCCGTGTAGCGCATGTCTAACCGCCCCTCGATGCGGATCTTCTGAGTTGCGAATCCCTCGGAACGGAGAGCTCGAAAGGCGTCCTGCTCAAGTGCGCGGAAGGACTTGCGGAGCTCATTTGCTGTTTTTGTCGCGTTGTTGACCGCCAGCAGGACGGTTCGCGAAAACTCCTTTACAACATCTGCGCGCAAAATCCCGAGAGCAGACAAGCCGCCGGGAAACATGGGCATCAACACGCCCCGCATCTCCAAGGCGTCCGCCAGAGCGCACGCATGCAAACCGCCTGCGCCGCCAAAGGCTACCAGCACGTAGTCGCGCGGATCGTGGCCGCGCTCCACAGAAATTACGCGAATGGCTTTCTCCATCACCGCATTCGCCACGGCGAGAATTCCCTCCGCGAATTGCTGTACATTGCGAAATGTTCCGCGCAGGTCGTCCATGCGCTTGCGCGCTCGCTCGACATCGAGGGCGAAGGCACCTCCCAGCAATCCTGCATTGCTGAAGTGGCCGAGCACGGCATGGGCGTCGGTCACAGTTGGCAGGTCGCCGCGACCGTAGCAGATGGGCCCCGGCTCTGCTCCCACGCTCTTCGGGCCTACGCGCAGCGCGCCGCCGCGATCGAATCGCGCGATCGACCCGCCTCCGGCTCCCACCGTGTGAATCTCCAGCATTGGGACCGCGATGGGAAATCCGGACACGGTGGATTCAACGGTCGTTTGCATCTGTCCGGAAAGCAGCGCCACGTCTGTGGAGGTTCCTCCCATATCGAAGGTGATGGCCTTTTTGATTCCGGCCATTTCCGCCACATATTCCGCACCGATCACACCGCCGGCCGGCCCCGATAAGATCGTCGTCACCGGTTCCGTCGCCGCCTTTGCCGCTGAAATAATTCCCCCATTCGACTGCATGACTTGCACACGTGGAACATCGGAGGAGATTTTTTGCGCGCGGGGCAATTGCTCGGATCCGTGCGCAACGGCTCGCGTCCGTTTGCGGCTCGGTGTGCTTGACCAAACTTGCTGGACGCGCTGTTGCGTTCCGCTCAAGTAGCGGCTCATCACCGGCGCCAAATATGCGTTGATAATCGTTGTTGACGTGCGCTCGTATTCGCGGAACTCGGGCAGAATCTCATGTGATACAGAAACCAGATAGCCGGCGCGCCTCAAGACTTTCGCCACTCTCCTCTCATGGACAGCGTTTCGGAAGGAAAACAGGAAACACACCGCCACAGCTTCTGGCCGAAGCCGACCGACAGTCCGTAGCATTCGACGAATTTCGCGCGCGCTCAATGCTTCGAGAATGGAACCATCCCAGGCGAGGCGTTCCTTTACACCTATGCGCGCGCTTGCTGCGACGAGTGGCTCGGGTTTCTCGACAAAAAAGTCATACAGCTTTGGCCGCGCTTGACGCCCGATCTCCAGGACGTCTTCGAATCCTGCTGTGGTTATTAGCGCAACGCGCCCTCCGCGCCGCTCAAGCAGCGCATTCGTGCCGACGGTTGTGCCACACACGAGATCCAGATTGCGCGTCTCTGCGCGCTTTTCTGGCGCGCCCGATGTGTCTTCGAGGTCGCGCAATGCGGCTGCGACCGCCTGGCCGATTGCAGCTTCGGGATTTTCGCGCTGCGACGCAACTTTCACAATCCGCAACTTCCCATCGCGCACAAAGACGCAATCGGTGAACGTCCCACCGGTGTCGACTGCGATTCGCATGGTCCGCTTGTCTAGGGCACCGCCGGGTTCGGCGTTTCGGGCGGCGTCTTGGGAAAATGTTTCTCGTACCACGCGATCGCGCGATTGATGCTATCCACCACGTGGGCGCTTTCGCGGATTCCATGCCCTTCGCGTGGATAGCGCACGAAGATGGTTTCGACGCCTACGTCTTTCAACGCCACAAAATACTGCTCCGCCTCGGCAATCGGAACATCGGGATCGTTTTCTCCGTGCATCAACATTGTCGGAGTCGCGACCGCTGCAATGTGCTTCAACGCGGAGCGCTCCCACAAAATGTTCATGAAATCATCTTGATGTGGCAACTGGCCGAATTCCATTTGTTCATATTGGTTGTAGTAAGTCATGTAGTTGTAGCTGATCAAATTTGCGATGCCCGCGATGGGGATCGCCGCGCGAAACATGCGCGTCTGAGTGATCAGCCACATGGTGAGCTGCCCGCCATAGCTCACGCCTTCAATTCCTATGCGCTCGCGATCGAGCCACAAGTATCGGCGCAGCGCGGCGCTCACTCCGTAAAGAACATCTTGCGCTTCGTTTCCGTCCTGGTCGCCAAAGACTGCGTCCGCAAACGCCTGCCCGTAGCCTGTGGAGCCTCGATAATTCACGTGCAGCACAGCCCAGCCTCGTCCCGCAAACACTTGGTCTCTAAAACTGAAGGCTGGGCCATTCTGCCCGTGCGGCCCGCCATGCATGTTCACGATCATCGGGTGCTTGGAATCCGCGGTCATGCCCAAAGGCTTTAGGAGGAAGGCTTCGACTTCGAATTTGTTGTCGTTGCTGACGAAGGTGAAGGGTTCAACCTCGGCGATCTGCCTGCCTCCGAGGATGTCCGCATTCAAGTCGGTCATTTGTTTTGAGCTTCCGCCGCTTCGGACGTACAGCTCCGTCATGTCGCGAGGAGTCGTGAATGCGTAAGCCATCGTCGACGGCTTGGCCAGGGAGAACGAACCCACGGTGCCTCGCGCATTGATTACGATTTCAGCTTTGCCTCCTTCCAGAGACTGCCGATACAAATGCACGCTTCCACGTTCCTGCACGGTGAAATAAACCGAACGGCCGTCAGGCGCCCACTTCGGCGCGCCCTGCCGATTGTCGACGGTGGCGAGCTCATGGCGATTGGAGCCATCCGCATTCATCACCCATGCGTGGGTGTCTTCCATAGTGGTCTCGCGGTCTGTCAGGCCGCGCTTGGTCGCGCAAAACGCAATCATCTTTCCGTCGGGAGACCAACGCGGATCGTACTCGGCATTTTCCGTGGCGGTCAGCCGCCGAATTGAGCCGTCGCTTACTTTGACGGCGAATATGTCGTAGTTGAAGAACTGATCTGTCTCTGGAGAGCGATCGGAAATGAAGGCGATCTCATCGCCGCGAGAGGACCAATCAATCGAGTGCTCGTAATAATTTCCGTTCGTCAATTGGCGCACCTGTTTGCTCGCTATGTCTATGAGGAAAATGTGCAGGCGGCGATTGTCGTTGAAGTGCGTGAAGCCTTCTCCCGCATCAGGTTTGTACAGATAGCGGGTGATGACGATGGGATCACCGCCGGCCTCCGCGGTCTCCGGTCCAGGCGTTGCAGAGATGAACGCGACCTGCTTGCTATCGGGCGACCAAGCGAGCTCCGCGCCTTGCGAAGGCAGCGGCGAGTTCGTTCCGTGCGCGTCGGAAAGAAACGTCGCTGCGGAGCCGTCGGGATGAACGATAGCGAGGCCTTGCTTACCTTCCGCCGAGCCAAAGTACGCGATCCAGCGGCCGTCGGGAGACCACACGGAATTTCCCGAAGGTTCGTTCTCACCGCCTATGCGCGTTGATTTTCCAGTACCTACATCCAGCACCCACACCTGCGGCCAGGGCCTGCCAGGTCGGTCATACCGCTGCACGGTATAAGCTGCCAGCTTGCCGTCGGGCGATAGCTCCACGTGAGCGACCGATCGCAATCGTTGGTAGTCGGCAGCCTGCAGCCCCTGCGTGCTCTGCGCCGCGCCAACAGCACCAGTCATGGCGACCGCAAAAACACAAAGCACCCCGCGAAGAGCTGTGCGCATCTGGGATCCACCCCTAAACGTCTTTTTGTCGCGGCCCGCATTGTATCGGAGCGAGAGCTTCCACCCCAAAACCTTTTCGGGTAATCTCGCCGAGCGAGGTTTCTATGAAAGGGATATTTAGACTGTATCTGACCGCTGCCGCCCTGCTTCTCTTCTGTTCCGACATCGCTCAAGCGCAGACATCAACAGACGCAAACAAATCCGCTGCAGACTGCGCTGATCTGCCGGCGATCACCGCCAAGTTGGAATCCAGGGAGAAGATACTGCAGGATTGGCCCAACATCGCTCGTTATCGCGACTCGAACGCGAAGATCACGGCCCCGGATAAAAAAGAGAACAGAGTCGTATTTATGGGCGATTCCATTACAGACCTATGGGTGCAGCCCCAGTTTGGCGGTTTCTTTCCCGGGAAGCCTTATATCGACCGGGGCATTAGCGGGCAAACGACGCCGCAGATGCTGATCCGCTTTCGCCCAGACGTCATCGCGTTGCAGCCTAAAGTCGTTGTTATTTTGGCGGGTACGAACGATCTCGCCGGCAACACAGGCCCTATGACCCTGGATGCTATCGAGGGCAACTTAGCTTCGATGGCGGAGCTAGCGCACACGAATAAGATTCGCGTTGTGCTCGCGTCAGTCCTGCCGGTGAGCAACTATGGCCACGACCGGCAAGGAAATCCTGTCGATGTGCGCATCAGGCGGCCGCCCGAAAAAATCCTGGAGCTGAACACGTGGATTAAGAAGTACGCGGCGGACCACAAGTACGTGTATCTCGATTATTTTTCCACCATGGTGGATGATCAGGGCCTTCTGAAGAAAGACCTGAGCGAAGATGGCCTGCACCCGAACGCAAAAGGCTACACCATAATGGGCCCTCTCGCCGACCAAGCGATTCAGACGGCCCTGAAGAAACATATTTAATACTCGTGGGCGTCGAGACCAGCGACCCATCGCTCCAATCTGTTTCGAGGGCGTTGCACGGAGTGCACTTCAGGTGTTCACACCTTGATTCTGAAACAGTGCTGGGTTAGGGTGTAAGAAGTTTCTCCCGAGTTGGCAGCATTCGGCAAGACGTGTACGCAAAAGCGTATGCGGCCAACGAATACCAGGAGGAATCCGCGATCGGCCAGCCTTTTTCTCTTGCACAAAACTCCTCCACCTGGATGCGACGTACCGTTCACATTTCCGGACAAATTGAACCCTTCTTCGGCACTCTGGATGAGAATGTTCGCCTTCTGGAAGACTCGCTGCATGTGCGGACGCATCTGAATGACACGCGCTTGACGATCGAAGGCGAGCAGGACCGCGTCGATCAAGCGGTCAAAATCGTCGAAGAATACAACCACCTTACGCGACACGGCCGCAAGCTCTCGAGCAGCGAAGTGAAATCCTTGATGCGTGTGGCCACCGACGAGCCGCACGAGTCTCCGCGAGGGATGTTCGAGCACGGGCGCGTGCGTTCTTTTGGGAAAAAAGCGGTCACGCCGAAGAACGCCGGCCAGCGCCGCTATATGGAAGAAATTGAGAAGCACGATATGACGTTTGCGGTGGGCCCCGGCGGTACGGGCAAGACGTATATCGCGGTGGCCATGGCGGTCAGCGCGCTGCTCACCAAGCAGGTGAATCGCATCATCCTAGCGCGTCCGGCAGTTGAAGCGGGCGAGCGGCTTGGTTTTTTGCCCGGCACGCTGCAAGAGAAGGTCGATCCGTATATGCGCCCGCTCTATGATGCTTTATATGACATGGTGGACGCCGACAAGCTCGAGCGCTTTTTGGAGAAGGGAATTATCGAAGTCGCGCCCCTTGCCTTCATGCGTGGCCGCACTCTGAACGACTCGTTCGTGATCCTCGACGAAGCGCAAAATACGACGAGCGAGCAAATGAAAATGTTCCTTACGAGGCTCGGATTCAACTCGAAAGCGGTGATCACCGGCGACATCACACAAATCGATTTGCCGATGGGCAAGAAATCGGGGATGGTGGAAGCGCTGGAAGTGTGCGGCAAGATCGAGGGCATCGGCATAAGCCAGTTCAGCGAAAAAGATGTCGTGCGACATAGCCTCGTCCAGCAGATTATCCGCGCGTATGAGGAGTATGATGGTGCGCAGCCGCAACGGAGCGGAGCTGCCAGCAACGGGAAACCTGAACCACGCGTGGCAGAGTCCACGAAAGAGCCGGCCAAAGAAACTCAGCAAGGATGATCTTGAACCGCCAGCGAACCATTCGCGTATCGCGGCGGCCACTCGAACTGTTTTTGAGCCGCCTGTGGCAACATCTTGGTCTCGGCGAAGCGGATGTGACGATTTGTCTCGTAAGCGACGCGGAGATCGCGCGGATGAATCAGGCGTATCGCAGCAAAGCCGGCCCCACGGACGTCCTGTCGTTTCCTTCTGTTCGATTCCGCAAGCCGATCCGCCTTTCTCGAACGCGGCCAGCGCAGCGATATCTTGGTGATATCGCCATCTCTCCCGCCACGGCGCGCCGAAATACAAGAAAGTACGGCCGTGCTCTTTCTCGCGAACTCCAAATCTTGATGCTTCACGGCACGTTGCATCTGCTTGGGTACGATCACGAAACCGACCACGGCGAAATGAATCGGATCGAGCAGCACCTGCGGCGAAGGCTCGGATTAGCGTGAGAATCTACTTTTGGGGATACACGCTCGGGACACTGCTTCTTGCAGTCGGCCTGCCGATATTTTCCTACCTTACGCTGATCTACCGCGAACTCGGGCGCATGACCACCGGCCGCGTCCACGAGCACCTCGAAATTTTCGAAGCGGAAATCGAGCCCAAACTCAAGATCAACCGGCGCAGCGGCGGCCGCACTTTCCGCATCTTGGGCCATTTTTGGCTGGCGTTTCTGGTTCTGGAGACCACTCGCGGCGTGGTCTATTTCGTTCCCGGCACGTGGGAATCGTTCGTCGAGTTTTTCGTTTTCCTCACGCTGGAAGTGGTAATTGCCATGCATTTTATTCCAGACATGCTGCTCTATCGCACCACCGGCCGATGGCTTTTGCCGCTTCTGCCGGTGATACGCGCCTTCATGTGGTTGGTCTGGCCGGTGCGCATTTTTCTGGAAGGGGCCGAATCGCTGGCAAGAATTGCTGAGCAGGAGTTCGAGCAAACCGAAGAGCAGCGCACCGAAGAAGGCATCGAAGCGTTGGTCGAGCAAGCGGAGGAAGAGGGCATTATTGAGCCGGAGCAAGGCGAATTGATCGAGCAAGTCGTAGAGTTCAGCGATAAGCGCGTGCGGGAAGTCATGACTCCGCGTCCCGATATTGTGGCGATCCCGGCCGACGCAACGCTCGAAGACCTGCATGCGCGAGTTGTCGACACGCACTTCTCTCGCATGCCGGTGTACGAAAAATCGCTCGACGACATTTTCGGCGCGGTGCACGCACAAGACTTGCTGCAAATCGCCGACCAGGATTTGCCCAAGCGCAAAGTGCGCGAGCTAGTGCGCCCCGTGTTGTTCATTCCGGAGACCAAACCCGGTTCAGAGTTGCTGCGGGAAATGCGACAGAAAGATCAGCCCATGGCCATCGTGATTGACGAACACGGATTAGTAGCGGGTCTCGCGACTGTGGAAGACTTGTTCGAGGAAATTGTGGGCGAGAGCGGCCGCGGCGACAAACAGCCCTCCCCGGACGTGGTTCGCGAAACGGACGGAGGCCTGGTGATGCGTGGGAGTATGTCCATCGGTCACGTCGAGGAGTTGCTCGGGGTGCGATTCGGCGACAAGGCCGATGAAGCGGTCACCACGATCGCGGGCTTGCTCAGCCACGTATCCGGGAAGGTTCCGGCGCCTGGCGACAAGATCGACATCGCCGGGCATCGCTTTGAGGTGCTGGAGGCCAACCAGAGAAAAGTCCTGCGCCTGCGAATTCGCAAGCGCTCCGCAGCCACAACTGCACCGGCAAGTTAAGACCAGCAGGAAAATCCGATCTTGTGCCGCGCAGTATGCCGGGGCTCTACAAACCAGGCTGGCGAGGTCAATCCTCGTTGGAATCGCTTCGTTGGTGTTGGCTCAGACCCTCGAGCTGAAAATGCCAATCCAACTCGCGCACTCTCTGCGGATTGTCCCGCCATCCCGGCACGACTTTGACGAACATCCCTAAGAAGATCTTTGTACCGAGTAAGGCTTCCAATTCCTTGCGGGCCTTGGTGCCGATCTCTTTCATCATCTCGCCCTTATGACCGATTAGGATTTTCTTTTGCGAATCGCGTTCGACGTGCAACGTGACCTGAATGCGCAGCAATTTCGGTGTCTCTTCGAATTTCTCTACAAACACCGCCAAGGCGTAGGGCACCTCGTGATATATCACCTCCATCGCCTTTTCACGAATGATCTCCGCGGCCAGGAAGCGTTCCGGCTGATCGGTGACCTGGTCTTCCGGAAAATACGGTGAGCCTTCCGGCAAATGTCGCAAGAGCTCGCCCTGCAGCGTGTCGCAGCCACTGCCCTTTAGAGCAGAAATCGGAACGATGGCCGAAAAAGCGAACGCTTTCTGGTAGACATCGATCAACGGCAAGAGCTTCGGCTTAGGGATGCGATCCACCTTGTTCAGCGCGAGGATCGTTTTCGCGGGAAACCTCTGGGCTTTTTCTAATAGCAAAGTATCTGCTACAGGCTCGGCATGGCTG
>Ga0070698_100000500_pt1 | contig 41775 bp, 39 predicted proteins | sample KBSK1502metaG_FD_65477 | JGI IMG/M metagenome (GOLD analysis project Ga0070698, IMG submission 65477) | Corn, switchgrass and miscanthus rhizosphere microbial communities from Kellogg Biological Station, Michigan, USA - KBS K1-50-2 metaG | ecosystem: Host-associated > Plants > Roots >...
CGGGGTGAGGGCGTTCCTATCGAATCCGAATCACCTTCACCGGCTCCAGGTCTACTTCGCGCCCGAATCCGGATCGGGGGTCGTGCTTCATGGCGCCGTGGAGGTACTCGCGCAGACCCGAGCGCAGCTGTCTCCACTCCGGACCGAAGACCCGCACGGTCTCGGAGATGTCCGCGGCATTGTCTCGCGAGAGGCTCTTCAACTGATCCCGCGTCAAAGGGGGCTTCGCGATCCATCCCCAGCGGGCGGCCCTCTCGAACACCGAGGCCAGGAACTTCCCCCACCAGAGCGGGAAGTGGATCAGACGTTTTCGCGGCACGCCGACAACGATCGCGATCTCGCGGTAGAGCTCGTCGAGCGTGAACGTGGCGGGTCCTCCGACTTCGAACGTCTTTCCGATCGTCTCGGGCTTCTCCAGAGCATCGGCGAAGACGCGCGCCACGTCGTATATCGAAACTGGCATAAAGCGCGTCTGTCCGTCGCCGATCACGGGAATGAAGAGAGGGTTGTACTTCACGATGGGCGCCAGGAGAGAGACGAAGCCGTCGCCGCGACCGAAGATGATCGAGGGGCGGAAGATCGTGGCGTCCAGGCCGGAGCCCTTGACGGCGCGCTCCCCCGCCGCCTTCGTCCGGCCGTATTCCGACGGGGCATCTTCGGAGGCCCCCATCGCGCTCATGTGGAGCAGCCGGCTCACCCCGGCCGCCTGCATCCCCCCCACCACGTTTTCTGTCGCGACCCGATGCATCCGGTCGAAGGTCTGATCTCCCTTCTCGGAGATGATGCCGATCAGGTGGACGACCGCGTCCTGGCCCCGGAAGGCGGCTTGGAGGGTTCGCGGGTCCAGCACGTTTCCCACGCGGGTCTCGACGGGTTTGTTGTAGCGGTTTCGAGTCGATTCGGGTTCGCGCGCGAGGACGGTGACGGCGTGCTCCCGCCGCAGCAGGCCGTTGACCATATGCGTCCCGACAAAACCGGTTCCGCCGGTGACGAGGACTTTCAAATTGCTCTCCTTTGAGTCCTCATCTCTATCACGTCCGTTCCCGGCTTCCTCATTTTGAAATTCGAATTTCGAAATTCGAAATTGTTCTCAGGGGTACCCAAACAAATCACTGGCGACCCTCTCCCCCCTCGCCATGCGCTCCAGCACCACCCTCCTCGCCTCTCCGAGGCGCGCCAGGTCGCGCACCGGGTCGGCGACACGCATGGCAGCCAGGCCGGACTGGCGGCTGCCGAGCAGATCCCCCGGGCCGCGCGCCTGGAGATCCTTCTCGGCGATCAGGAATCCATCCGAGGTCTCTTCGAGCACGGCCAGCCGCGACCGGGCCTCCTCGCTCGCGCCCTCTCCCACGATCAGCGCGCACCAGGAAGGCCGCTCGCTGCGGCCGACGCGGCCGCGCAGCTGGTGGAGTTGCGCGAGACCGAAGACCTCCGCGTTCTCGATGATCATGAATGTGGCCTCCGGCACGTCGACGCCGACCTCGACCACCGTCGTCGCGACGAGAACACCGACCCGGCCCGCGGCAAACTCTCCCAGGACGCGCGCCCGTTCGGCAGCGGGCATGCGCCCGTGCAAGGTCGCGACCGAGATTTCCGGTACGCAGGAGGCGATGCGAGCGGCCGTCTCGCGCGTGGCGGCGATCTCTCGCTCCCCCTCTTCGATTGCTGGCACAACCACGTAGACCCGCTCCCCCGCCCGCACTCTCTCCGCGGCGAATCGGTAGACCCGGTCTCGAGCGGACTCCTCCCGCACTCGCGTCACGACGGCGCGGCGGCCGGGAGGCTTTTCGTCGAGAACCGAGACGTCCAGCTCTCCGTAGATGGCCCACGCGAGCGAGCGCGGGATGGGAGTGGCGGTCATGACGAGCACATGCGGGAACGCGCCCTTGCCGAACAGCGTGGCCCGGTGCGCGACGCCGAAGCGGTGCTGCTCGTCCACGACCACGAGGGCGAGGTCGCGAAACCGTACGGGCGCTTCGATCAGAGCATGCGTGCCGATCAGCAGGTCGATCTGGCCGCCGGCGAGAGCTTCCAGGAGCATCCGGCGGGGGCGGCCCCGGACGCGGCCGGTCAGCAGGCCCAGACGAACTCCCGCCTTTTCCATCCAGGAAGCCAGCGTCGCGGCGTGCTGCTCCGCCAGAATCTCCGTCGGCGCCATCAGGGCCCCTTGCCGGCCGTTTCGAGCGGCCAGGAGAAAAGCCAGCCCCGCGACAATCGTCTTTCCGCTGCCGACGTCCCCCTGCAGCAGCCGCGCCATGGCCCGTCCCGAGGCGAGGTCGGCGGTGATCTCCTTGAGGGTCCTCTTCTGGGCGCCCGTCAGGCGAAACGGAAGGACTGCCTGCGCCGTCCGGCGGATCGTGTCGTCCGCGGCGATGACGCGTCCTCGCCGTTCCTTCAGGCGCGCGCGCTTCTCCTCGATGCCCGCCGCCAGAACCAGCAGCTCCTCGTCGGCGAGCGCGCGCCTGCCCGCGTCCGCGCTCTCGAACGTTTCCGGGAAATGCGCCTGTTCGAGAGCGGCGCGGGCGGCGGCAGCCGAAGTCGCCGCCGCGAAATCCGTCGCGACTCGGTCGAGCGCGCGGTGCGCGAGCGTCCGCCAGGCCCTTGGCGCGATTCCTCCGATCCGGTGATAGATCCCGACGATCCGGCCGGAATGAAGAGGATCCGCCTCCTCGCCCGGCCGCACGATCTCGGTCTCGGGGTTTTCCAGACGCGTCTCGCCGCGGGGCGTGATCGCCGCGGCCCCGTAAAGAATGACGGGACGGCCGGACGAGAGCGCCTCCGCGAAGGAGGCGTAGCGGTTGTGCCAGACGACGCGCACCGCGCCGGTTCCGTCGTCGGCGATCGCCTCGACGCGAAAGAGCCCGCGGCGCATACGCGCGGAGCGGACCCCCGCCAGCCGCGCCATCAGGGTCGCCGGCTGTCCCGCCGAGAGGGCCGAGATCGTCCCGTAACGCCGCCGGTCTTCGTAGCGAAAAGGCAATCGGAGAAGAAAGTCCCCGACGGACCGAATCCCCTCCGCCGCCAGGCCGGCCGCTCGGGCGGTGCCGAGACCGGGCAGGCGGGACACGGGGTCTCGCAAGGAAAGGGGCGCGGGAGCGGCAGGAGGCGCGGTCGAAGCGCGCGAGGGTCGAGGAGAAACGGTGTTACGCCCTCGAGTCCTGGAAGGTCAGAGCCACCAGGCCGAATTTCAACGTGTCGCCGTTCTGAATCGCCACCGGCGCCCCGGTGGCCAGCCGCGTCTCGTTGACGAAGGTGCCGTTCATGACGCCGATTTCCTCCATCACGTAGAAGTGACCGGCGAGCTGATAGACCTTCGCGTGCCGCCGCGACGTGGAGCGCTGAGGATCGAGCGGAGAGAGGTCGACGTCGGGCGTGATACCGGTGACGGGGTCCGCGCGCCCGACCAGGGTGTCTCCCTCGCGGTTCATGAAGAACTCGGTCTGGCCGTCGCTGGAAATCAGCCGGCAAATGTCGCCCTGGGGCACGACCTTCGCTCGCGATGCGGCCGGCTTGCGCGGCGGCGGTTTTTCCGCGTCGACTGGCGGGGCAGGCGGCCGTTCTTCCTCGAGGACGCGCCGTCCAAGAGCCTCCTCGAGCATCGCGGTGACTTCGCGCAGGCGCCGGGAGAGCTTGCGCATCATGCGGACCGCGATCTCGGTGTTGCTCTTCAACATCGTGTCAAACATCGCGCCGTTGATTTTGACGACTTCCACGTCCGTCTTGGCACGCGCGGACGCGGTGCGGGGCAGGTCCTCGAGGACGCTCATCTCTCCGAAGAAGTCCCCTTTTTCCAGGGTCGCCAGGACTCTCGTCTCGCCGGCGATCTGCTTGAAGAGCTCGACCGTACCGGACTGGAGAATGTACATTTCGGTTCCGATGTCCCCCTCGGAAAAGATGATGTCTCCCATCGGATGCGTGACGATGTAGCGATCGAACGGGTTCTTGCCACCCGTCTCCTTCCCGGATTTGAAGACAGCCTTCATCGGGCCACCGATACCCCGGCTTCGAGGAACACCAGCTCCCTCGTGTCTTTGTCGCGCAGGTCCAGGCGCACGCGGGCGCCCAGCGGCAGCGTCCGCGGGCGCGGGAGATGCCCCGCCGGAAAACTCAGGGCAACGGGGAAAGGCGCTCCGCGAAGACGGTCCTGGAGAGACTGCCGGATCTGCTCCGGAGTCTGGTCACGACCGCCGGGAAGCACCGAGCCGATCACCATACCTTGCAGATTCGCCAGCGTACCCGAGCGTTCCAGTTGGGTCAACAGACGGTCGATCCGGTAGGTCTCCTCGCCGATGTCTTCCCAGAAAAGGATCGCTCCCCGGGCATCGAGGGCCTCGGGCGTGCCGCACAGAGACGCCAGAAGGGAGAGGCAGCCGCCGATGAGGGGTCCCTCTCCCGTCCCCTGGGCCACGATGTCCGGATCCGCAAAACGGTGCCTCTCCGGAACGGACCCGGACAGGAGCGATTCCCAGTCCAGATTCCCGTCCTCCCCCATCTCCAGCGCCACCATGGGCCCGTAAAAGGTCGCCAGCCGCGCATGGCAATAGAGGAAGGCGAAGAGGGCCGTCAGGTCCGAAGCTCCCAGATGGATCTTCGGATGCCGCATGGCCTCGGCCGGATCGAGTCGGGAGAGCGTCCGTGAAGAGCCGTAGCCTCCGCGAGCGAAGAAGATCGCGTCGACAGCAGGATCGCGCAGCAGCTCGCGGTAGCCCGAGGCGCGTTCCTCATCGGACCCGGCCAGAAATCCGGACCTCTTTCGCAGGTTCGCCGCCTCGACGATGCGATATCCCTTCTGCCGGAGATGAGAGATGCCGCGCGCGAGCCTGTCGGCGTCGACCGGACCGGACAGGGCCGCGACGCCGATCGTGGCGTTCGGCCGTAAGGCTGGAGGTTTCAAAAGCTCGGTCATCGCCTCGAGAATGCTACGGCCTTCAGTCCGCAGTTTTCAGTTTTCAGTTCTCAGTTGTCAGTTCGGAGAGGCGACCATGTCATATCTGATATAGCACTCTGCCTCGGTGGGAGTCTGAAAAAACTGATCACTGAAAACTGAGAACTGACAACTCAAAAAGAGCCCGAGCGGGCCGGTAAGCCGAATTTTGTTCTCCGGCCCGGTTGCCCGGACCAGAGCCGCGATCATTCCTCTAGGCCCGAAGTCGCCTTCGGGCTCCAGCAGCCGACCCGGAGACGGCCCGCCGAAGCGGGACGGGTCGGGCACCCTCCATCTCCCTATTTGGCCTTGCTCCGCATGGGGTTTACCGTGCCCCCTCCGTTGCCGTCGGGGCGGTGCGCTCTTACCGCACCGTTTCACCCTTACCGTCCGAGCCCGAAAGAGATCGGAAGGCGGTTTGTTTTCTGTGGCACTTTCCTTCGCGTCACCGCGACCGGGTGTTACCCGGCATGCCGCCCGTTACGGAGTTCGGACTTTCCTCCCCGATTGCTCGGGGCGATCGCGTGGCCCGCTCGAGCCGAGGGGATCTTAGCACCTTGGAGGCTTGTGAGAGGGTCCTTTGCGCCAAGAACGGCATGGCCGCGAACACCAATCGGTTCATCGGTTCATTGATTCATCGGTTGATTGCGGCTCCATCAGACTTGACCGGGGGCAAATGAACCGATGGACCGATGACCCGATGGACCGATCTCACCTCTCCCGATTCCCCTCATCCTCGAAGTACTTCATCCAGTCTTCCACGTCGACGACCGTCTCTTTCTGCGCCTGCGCAGCGCCCGCTCCGACGCGCCGCCAGAAGTCTTCCGGAGAGCTCCTCTTCGCGCCAAGGTCATGGGCACGCCGCGAAAGATCCCGGTCGGCGGTGACGACAACAATCTCTCCGGGAGTGCGTGACCGCTCGATCTCCCGCAGGATCGCTTCGTCCGCGCTGCCGCCCGCCGCCCGTATCGACAGGCTGCCGAGCGTGGAGCTTCGCTCCCCCCCTCCGTCAAAGAAGAGAACCGCGCTGGCCTTCGAACGCCTCAAGCGCTCCGCGACTTCAGCCACGAGCGCGGCGCGATCCGCCTCCGTCGGCCGTGCCGTCCGCCGCGCCCGGCCGATCAGGTTGTTGCCGTCGAGGAAGTAGGGCATTTGGAAGAATTGAATCATTGATCCATTGAGTCATTGAAGGATCGAGGCCCTCCTCAATGAGTCAATGAACAATGAATCAATGAATCAATCGGCATGCGGAGCATGGCTCCTGGGGTGCTGAATCCGGAAGAGCAGAAGCTGGACGGTCCGTGCCACGCGGGGCCGATGGAGCAGCAGGGTCGCCGCGAGGCCGAACAGCAGTATGGCCGTGAAAAGCGGCTGAAAAAAACAGAGCGTGGCCAGCACGACCGCGACGACGTCCTCCGCGAGGGATAAGAAGAACTGGGTCACGCCGCGTGTGGCGGCCGTCGAGGTGAGGCGCGTCGTCGACTTGGCCAGGTGCGCTGCCAGAGCGGCCGCCGCCGCGCCGACCGAGGCGCCGATGCGGCCGAGGACGCCGGCGGAATCCGGCAGACAGGCCAGACAGAGCAGGACGCCGACGATGGGACGCAGCAGGGTGTGCGCCGATTCCCAGAACCGGTCGACCAGCGGGATCTTGTTGACGATGAACTCCAGCAGGAAGAGAACGAGCGCCACTTCCAGGACGACCGGGCTGGAAAGAAACGCGGTCACGGGACCGGGGAACTCCTGCGGCAGCAAGCGAACCAGACCATGAAAAAGGAGAAGGACCGCCCAGGCATTCAGTCCCGCCGCCGCGGCGAGGCCGAGACCCGTCAAGAGCGGGGTCACGTCCGGTTTCGGAACAGACGCGAGAAGAACGAGGGCCGCCGGCCTTCCTCGGGCGGAGGGGGGGAGCCGATATCCACCTGGTCCGCCGTTTCCGGAGGCCCTGGCAGAGGTTCCAGCGTGAGCCCCTCTGTCGGAGGCAGCTCCGGCTGTTTGGCCGTGATGGAGTCGAGCAGTTCCTGGTTCTCGGGCGTCGGCTCGAGACTCAGGAGCCGCCGCGCGAAGGTCTCGGCATCTTCTGCCTGGCCGTGTTGATACAGCGTTCGGGCGGCGACGCGGATGTACTCGCGATTGCGCGGGGCCAGGCGAGCGGCCTCTTTGAGGTTCGTCAGCGCCTTGTCGATCCAGTTGGCGTTCTTCATCTCGACCTGCGCCAGCGCGAAGCGATACTCGGCGTTGTCGGGAACGAAACGGATGGCCTCCCGCAGCATCTCCACCGCGGGGTGATAGTCCTTCTCTGCGATGAGCTGTTTCGCTCTCTTGTAGCTGTGGGCCGCCAGTTGCTCTCGGGCCTTGGGGTCGGACGCCGTCTCGAGGACCGCCACCGGCAAGGGAGCATCGGCGAGCGAGACGTCGTACTCCAGACGCCGGCCCGGATCCGCCAGCACCTCGTGGGCTTTCTTCAATCGGTCGAAGACGGCGGCCAGCTCCTTGGAGAAATGAGTCAGGTCTTCGCGGTGGCGAAGGTCCGGGTGGAAGAGACGGCTGCGCTCGAAGTAGGCCTGTTGGATCTGGTCCCGCGTCGCGTCGGGTTTGACTCCCAACAGCTCATAGTGGGTCAGCCAGTCGATCCGCCGATAGGTGTTCTTGACCAGCTCGGCGTGCCCCGGGGCCCGCTTGGAGGCTTCCGCCGCGACCTCGACGTTCAAACGTTCGAAGGCGTCCTCGGGAGGCGGAGCCACCGGGAGGACTCCGTCGGGCCGCCACTCGACGATTCCGCAGGAGAGAAGCGCGTACAACGTCTTCGACGTCGCGCCGCGCGAGGAGCCGCCGATCTTCAGAAGCGAATCGAGGTCCAGCGTTCCGTCGATGCGGGAGAGCAGGTACGCCTCCTGCGGAGTCAGCGGCAGATACTGGTAGCGGGACATCGGGTCCGTGGAGAGGATCGGGATGCGGCGGCCGTCTCCGAGGCGCTCCCGAAAAACCTCTCCCTCCGGAAGGCGGCGGATCCCTTCCACGATGATCGCCGCGGTGGACAACGAGAGCGCGACGTCCGGGTCGAGCACGCCCGTCGAGGACTGAAACCGGTATTCGCCATCCTCCCACTCGAACGTGGAATAAACGATCTCTTCGACGAGACGGCGCATCTCGGCGTCGAGGACGGCTCGAGAGACGAGCCCCTTCTCCACCAGGATCTTGCCCAGCCGCGCCCGGCCCTGACGCGCGACCGTCTCGAGTGCCCAGGAAATATCCTGGTCCGTGATCCAACCGCGCCGCTTGAGAAACGCGCCGATCCGCTGTCCTTCGCGGGAGGACGTCGCGGTGCGCAGCTCCCCTTTCTCGAAAAAGAGATGGCGCGTTTCGTCCCCGTGCACGAGGGTCAGAGTTCCCTTGAGACGCTCGAGAAAGATGCGCCGCAGGACCTGCGGGAGCGGAGTCTCCTTGAGGGAGCCTCGGAAGCCGGGCGATTTGTCCATATTCAGGGAACCTGTGAGGATTCTACCGGACCCCAACCACTGCCGGACGGTTGCTCGACGTCACAAAATACGCGGGAACCCCCGATTTGGCCCGCTTGGCCTCGTCGATCGAGCCGTATCGGCCCCACAGGACGCGGAAGCACTCCCTCCCCTGGTGTGTTTCCGGGAGCAGCCAGAGCGTGCCGGCGGGCCGGTCGTGTTTCCAGGCCTCAGCCAACGAAGGCGTCTCGCAGACGAGCTCGAGCTGGATGGCATAACGCGTCTTCTTGTCCGCCAGCAAGCGGCGGCGGTCTCGCCGTGCGCGCTCGAGCCAGCTGGAGCGTTCGTTCCCCGCGACCTCGCCTCGGGGGGCCGGCGTTGCAGGAGCCGGTGGCCGGGCCGTGGCGACGGCGGTTGCGCGGGGTCTGGCGGCCGGCGTCGCAGCAGCGGGTGGCCGGGCCGTAGCGAAAGCGGTCGCGGGGGGCCTTGCGGCGGTCGCGGCCGACCGGACCGTGGCAACCGCCGTCGCGCGCGGCCTTGCAGCTGGCGCGGCGGGCGCGGCTGGCCGAGCCACGATCGTGGTGGGAAGAGGCGACGGGGCGAGTGGGACTGTCGGAACGGGAGAAGGTGCCACCGGCACCGCGGTCGGAGGAGACGTCACCGGCGGCAGCGACGCTTGTCGAGTGAAGCGCGATCGCAGAAACACGGTCGCGGCCACGGCTGCCAGAAGGAAAACGAAGAGAATCGACGCGATCAATCCCCAGGAGCGGCGCCGGGCAGGGGCCTGCGGCAATGGCTCCGGCTCGGAGACCAGGGGCTGGTCGAGGGGGGTGCGACCTTCCCAGTCGGGGACAGAAGGCGAGGGCCAGTCCGGAGACGCGACGGTCTCCGCTCCCGGCTCTCCGAGATTCGCCTCCCACTCGCGTTCCGCTTCCAGACGAGGCGGTTCCGGCTCCGCCTCCTCCAGAGGCACCTCGCTCAGTGGCCGCGGAGACGCTGTGTCTTCCACTGGGGGTGGCGCCACGGCATGGGGGGCCCAGGATTCGAAGGGCGGAGGGTCCAGCGTCGATCCGATCTCCGCGTCCAGGAGTCGATGCTCCGTCTCTTTCGTCAGCGCGGCACTGTCGGGCGCCAGCAGCCCCAGCGTCGTCAGCGCGGCCAGGAGCTTCAAAACCGCGAACTCCTCTGCGGGAGCACGTTCGGAGATTTCGATTGCCGTCGCTCCTCCGTCGATGAGTTGCACGACGGATTCCGCGTCGGCGGTCAGTCCAAAAGTGGGGAACTCCTCGTCGAAGTTGTCGGATCGGCGCAGCGGAACATCGGTCGGACCGAGCTGGTGCTCCACCAGGTTCCGGTCGCGGGATCTCAAGAAGAGCTCCAGGATGAGACGCGGAATCGGCAGCACGAACTCCCCGCGTTCGGGCCGCGCGTCGACGTCGGAGAGGTATTTTCCGTCGGCCCACGTGAGCAGATCCGCCAGGATCTCGATCGCTCGTATCTTTTCGCCCCATTTCCACTCGCGCCGGGTCAGGATCCCCGTCTGGAGCGCCGCCAACGCCGCGTCCGTCCCCGGCGGCACCGACAAACGCTCGAGCGCGGAAGCGTCGAGCTTGCCGGCTCGCACCAGGATCGCGGACGTCTCGAACCGCGGCTCCGAAGAGAAGACGGCCACGATATCGCCGTCGGCGAGGTCGTAGCCGGCCGAGGCGCCCCCCCGCGTGAAACGCAGCGATCCGCTTCTCTTCTCCCGCCAGATCGAGACGAACGCGGCGAGCAGGTCGACGGAGCGGACGTCCCCGGCCGCCTCGAAAGCATCCTTCATGCGGTGTTGGCTCTGGCCTGCCCGAGGTAGTCGGCAACGGCGCGAGCCGTGGCAGGTCCCACCGCCGCGGCGACGTCGTTGGGTTGCGCTGCCGCGACACCCGAGAGAGAGCCGAACCGCCTCAAGAGGATCCGCGCCTTCGTCGGGCCGATCCCCGGAATCGATGTGAGGGACGTCTCCCGCATCCGCTTCGAGCGCCGCCCGCGATGGCGCTTGATCGCGAAGCGGTGGGCCTCGTCCCGCAGGCGCTGAACGAGCTTCAATGCCGGGTCCTTGCGCGAGAGGCGGAGGGGCTCCGGCCGATCCGGCAGCCAGATTTCCTCCTCGCGCTTGGCCAGACCGATCACGGCAGCTTCTACGCCCAGCCGGTCGAGCGCGGTCAGCGCCGCCTGGAGCTGGCCGCGGCCGCCGTCGACGACGATCAAGTCGGGCATCGGCCCTTGCTCCTGCTGGACTCTTCGGTATCGGCGCTCCACCGCCTCCGCCATGCTGCGAAAGTCGTCGGGGGCCAGCAGGGACTGAGACGCGATGCCGAAGATCCGGTAGTCCGACTTTTTCGGCTTTCCGTCCTCGAACACGATGAGCGAGGCCACGCTGTCCGTCCCCTGGAGGTGGGAGATATCGAACGCCTCGATGCGCCGAGGAGGACCCGCCAGGTCCGCCACGCGCGCGAGGCGCTCTGCCGCGAGCGCGTCCTCTCCTCCGGCCCGGCGGAAACGGCCGCGGTGGCGCTCCTGGGCGTTCGAGTTCGCCAGCTCCACCCGCTCCGCGGCGGCTCCCCGCTTGGGAAAGCGCACGGGGACCTTCGCGCCGCGCCGGGCCGCGAGGAATTGCTCGATCAGCTCCGCGCTCGGAAGGTCCACGGGCAGGTGGATTTCCTCGGGAAGGAAAGGGTTGACGTCATAGAACTGCGGAAGAAACGCCTCGAAGAAAGCGGCCGGATCGATCTCTTCTGCCTTCTCGAAGAAGAACTCCCGGCGGTCCTGAATCACGCCGCCGCGCACGACGAGCAGACAAACGGAAACGTCCGTCCCGGCCTCGAAGAAGCCGAACACATCGAGACTCTCGCCTTTCAGCGATTGGACGAGCTGACGCTCGGCCACGTCCTCGACCGTCCGGATCGCGTCCCGGTACGCCGCCGCCATTTCAAAGCTCTCCTCCTGCGCCGCCCGCTCCATTTTTTTCGCCAACCGCGGCACCAGCTCCCGGTTGCGCCCCTGGAGAAAGAGAATCACGTCCGAGACCGCCTCGTCGTAAGCCTCCTTGGTCGTCAGACCGGCGACGCACGGACCCAGGCAGGCATGCAGGTCATAGTAAAGGCAGGGGCGTGGCAGCTTGCCGTCGATTTCGATCGTGCAGGTTCGGATCTGGAAATGGCGCGTGATCATGCGCATGATGCGGCGAACCAGTCCTCCCCAGAACGGGCCGAAGTAGGAGTGGCCGTCATCCAGGACGCGCCGGGTCACGAGGGCTCGCGGCCAGGTCTCCCCGGTCGTGACCTTGATGTACGGATAGGTCTTGTCGTCCCGGAGGCAGATGTTGTACCGGGGGCGGTGCTTCTTGATCAGGGTGTTCTCGAGAAGCAACGCCTCGAGCTCCGTGTTCGTGACGATGGTCTCGATTTCCTTGTAGGCGCGAAGCAGCGCGGCGGTCTTGGTCTGGTCCGGCTCCTTGTGGAAATAGGAGGAGACCCGTTTCTTCAACGAACGGGCCTTGCCCACGTACAGAATCCGGCCGCGCCCACCCTTGAAGAGGTAGACCCCCGGAGAGTCGGGAAGGTTCGTCGGCGGCGGGATCACGTCGGCCATAACAGAAGTTTACCGGGGAAGCTTTCAGCTGTCAGCTTTCAGCTCTCAGCCAAATCCCAGCGATCATCGAGGGTGCCAGCCGAGGGCTGATAGCTGAGAGCTCGCGGCTAAAGTATGATCGGTGCGCGCATGATCGAGTGTCCCTACTGCTACGCTGCGGTCAAGCCGAGCGACGACGCCTGCGCCAAATGCGGACGCCAGATCGCGCGCTGGCAGACCGGCTTCTACGCCCGTCAGCCCTTGCCCTCTCGGACTCGGACGATGGTGTTGATCGGGGCCGCTTTGGTCTTCCTGCTGATGGTGGGGGGCTTCGCCCGGTCGTGCCATTGGTTCTAGGTGAGTTATCAGTTCTCAGTTCACAGTTTTCAGTTCCAAACTGTTAACTGATCACTGAGAACCAAGAACTACCGAAAGATCTGCAGCTCCCGCAAAGAGCGCAGCTCGTCGCGCAGCTGGGCGGCTCGTTCGAAGTCGAGCTCCTTGGCGGCGGTCTTCATCGCCTTCTCGAGCTCGGCGATGCGGTGCCGCAGCGACTCGGCGTCGGGCAGCTCCGGCCGATCGGCGACGAGGAGCTGGTCGTGGTAGTCGAGGCTCGACATCCGCACGATCGGAGAGTTGACCTGCTTGATGATCGAGGCGGGCTCGATTCCGTGCTCGCGGTTGTATTGCTCCTGAATCGTGCGGCGCCGCGTCGTCTCGTCGATCGCCCGGCGCATCGAGTCCGTGACGACGTCGGCATAGAAGAGCACGCGGCCGTACAGGTTGCGGGCGGCCCGTCCGGAGGTCTGGATCAGTGAGGTCCCGCTGCGGAGGAAGCCTTCCTTGTCCGCGTCCAGAATTGCCACGACCGCCACCTCCGGCAGATCCAACCCCTCGCGCAGGAGATTGATGCCGATGAGGCAATCGAAGACTCCGCGGCGAAAGTCCGTCAGGATCGCCACGCGGTCGAGGGTCTCGATGTCGGAGTGGAGGTATCGAACCCGGACTCCCACCTCGGAGAAATAGGTCGTCAGCTCCTCGGCCATACGTTTGGTCAGCGTCGTCACGAGAACGCGCTCTCCCCGCGCGGCCGCGTCGCGCACCACCGCGAGCAGGTCGTCCACCTGTCCTTTGACGGGTCGGACTTCGATGGTCGGGTCCAGAAGGCCCGTGGGCCGAATGACCTGCTCGACGACCTCGCCGCCGGTCTTCTGGAGCTCCTCGGGGCCCGGCGTCGCCGAGACGTGCAGGGACTGGTTCAACCGAGACTCGAACTCCTCGTAGGTCAGCGGCCGGTTGTCCAGCGCCGACGGCAGGCGGAAGCCGTAATCGACGAGGACCTGTTTTCGGGAACGGTCGCCGTGGAACATGCCACGAACCTGCGGAAGCGTGACGTGCGACTCGTCGACGACGAGCAGAAAGTCCTTCGGAAAGTAGTCGATCAGAGTCGGGGGCGGCTCTCCGGGCCGCCTTCCGGAGAGATGGCGCGAATAGTTCTCGATCCCGTTGCAGTAGCCGAGCTCCTTGATCATCTCGAGGTCGAACATCGTGCGCTGGTGCAGCCGCTGCGCCTCGAGCAGCTTGCCTTCCGCGTTGAGCTGCCCGAGCCTCTCTTCGAGCTCGACCTTGATCGTCCCGATCGCGCGCTCGAGCGTTGCCCGCGGCGTGGCGTAGAACGTCCGCGGATAGAGGGCGATCCGGTCCACCCTCTGCAGAGCGGTCCCGCGAAGCGGATCGACCCGAGTGATCTTCTCGATCTCATCCCCGAAAAACTCCACGCGCACGCCCACGTCCTCGTAGGCCGGGTGGATTTCCACGACGTCCCCGCGCACTCGGAAATTGCCGCGCGCGAGATCGAGATTGGTCCGCTCGTACTGCATCTGCACCAGCTGCGCCAGAAGCGCCGGCATCCCGGAGCGGGAACCGACTTCCAGATAAGCGAGCATGTCGTAGTAGGCCTCGGGCGAGCCCAGGCCGTAGATGCAGGAGACGGAGGCCACGACGATCACGTCGCGCCTTTCGAAGAGGGCCTTGGAGGCAGAGAGCCGAAGCTTGTCGATCTCCTCGTTGCGCGAGGTTTCTTTCTCGATGTAGGTATCGCTCTGCGGGATGTAGGCCTCGGGCTGGTAGTAGTCGTAGTAAGACACGAAGTACTCGACCGCGTTCTCCGGGAAAAAGGACCGGAACTCCTGAAAGAGTTGGGCGGCCAGGGTTTTGTTGTGCGAGAGCACGAGCGTGGGTCGGTTCACCGCTTCGATCACCTTCGCGACGGTGAAGGTCTTGCCCGAACCCGTCACACCCAGGAGAACCTGATGCGGTTTTCCTTCTTGCAGCCCCTCCACGAGCCTCTCGATCGCCTGCTTCTGGTCCCCCTGGGGAGTGAACTCCGTCGTCAGCCGGAATCGGCCGCCGGTGCGAGACTGGGCTTCCAGATAAGAGACCGGCTTGGGGAGGGTCGAGGGGCCGGACGGCTTTGGCTTCGAACCGGGGCGCGGGCTCACGGGGAGGAAGTGGGAACCGGGGACGGGGACGTCGTCTGTCCGGGACTGGGATTGGGCGCCGGGTTCGCAGCCGCTCGGAAATCGCGCGTCAGCTGAAGCACCTGCTCCCGGTTGATCTGGTTGGACCGATTCGCGGAGAGAGTGAGCTGAAGCTTTTGAACCCCCTCCCGGTTCACGCGCCTCTGATTCAACGCGGTCCGAAACTCCGCATAGGCGGCCCGCAGGTCCGCCTTGTCCTGCTCCGTGACGTCCGGCCCGAAGTGGCTCTCGATCTGCCGCATCATCAGGTCCGTCATCATGCTGGGGTTGCGGCGCATGTAGAGGAAGAATCCGACGAGGCAAAGAAGCAGGAGAGCCGCTGCGATGCCGCACCCGATCAGAGCGCTACGGGCGCACCCCTGCTTGGTCGTCGCGGCGTCGGGCGGAGGCGGAGGCTGAAACGAGGCAGGCGCTTCCACGAGCCGGGCTTATAGCATAGAAAAGCAGGATGCCTCACAATGGAACCGTGCTGCGGCGCGTCCTCTTTATCGGTATTCCTTTGGTCGCCGTCGGCGGTCTCGGAGCACTCGCAGGGTCGGTCGCCACGAACTTCGTCCGGGTCCCGCGGGTGTCGGCCCTGGAGACCTACCGTCCCGACATCATCACCGAGATTCGGGGCACCGACGGCTCCACGATCGCGCGCTACGCGATCGAGCGCCGCATCCTGATCCCCCGCTCGGACATCACCACGGTCTTGAAAAACGCGATCATCGCGACCGAGGACAAGAACTTTTTTCGGCATGGAGGCGTGGACCTGACCCGAACGGTCTCGGCGGTTCTCGCGGACGTCAAGCACCAGCGCTACGCGCAGGGGGGCTCGACGCTGACCCAGCAGCTCGCGCGAAGGATTTTCCTCTCTCCGCGCAAGACCATCTCTCGAAAGGTCAACGAGGCGCTCGTGGCCTTCGAGATCGAGCGCCGGTATTCCAAGGATCAGATTCTCACGATGTACGTCAACGAGATCTACCTCGGACACGGCAACTACGGCTTCGAGGCCGCCGCACGCTATTACTTCGGAAAAAGAGTCAAGGAGCTCACCCTCCCCGAGGCCGCGCTGCTGGCGGGCATCGTGCAGCGGCCCGAGGACCAGTCTCCTTTTCGCAACCCGGAGCTGGCCCGGGCGCGGCGAGCGACCGCGCTGCGCCGCATGCGCGCCGAGGGTTACATCACGGAGGAGGAGCGTCGGGACGCCGAGGGCGAGCCTTTGCCGTCCGCGCCTTCCCTGAAGGAAACGGTCGTCGCGCCCTACTTCTGCGAGGAGATCCGGCAGTACCTCGAGCGGACGTACGGCGAGAAGGACCTCTACCGCCGCGGCCTGCGAGTCGATTCGACTCTCGATCCGGAGCTGCAGTCCTACTCGGAAGAGGCGCTCGGATGGGGACTGCGCCGGCTCGCCCGAAGGCACGGCTTCCGCAAGCCGCGCAATCTCTCGCAGGAGGGCTACAAGAACCTCGCCGCTTACGTCGATCCCTCCTGGGAGAACGCGCGCCTGGCCGAGGGAGACGCGATCCGGGGCGTCGTCCTCTCGACGACCAAGACCGATGCGGACATCCGGATCGCCGGCAAGAGCTACCTCCTGCGCCCCTCGGGCTTCGCGTGGACCGGTTCGACCTCCGCGGCCAAGATCCTGAAGGCGGGAGATCTCGTAACGGTGACCTTCCAGAAGGGGAAAGACGGCAGCGCCCTGCAGCTGGAGAACGACCCCCGCGAACAGGCTTCCGTCCTGATCCTCGAGAATTCGACGGGCGCCGTGAGGGCGATGGTCGGAGGCTACGACTGGTCGCAGTCCAAGTTCAACCGAGCGACTCAGGCGCTGCGCCAGGCCGGCTCGACGTTCAAGCCGTTCGTCTACCTGACGGCGCTCGAGGAGGGATTCACGCCGTCGGACACGATCTTCGACGAACCGATCGCCATCGTGTACGACCCGAAGAAGCCGCCTTACAAGCCGGTCAATTACGACCGGAAGTTCCGGGGGATCGTGACTCTGTACGCCGCTCTCGAGCACTCCATCAACGTCCCCACGATTCGGCTCGCGCAGATGGTCGGCCTCCGCAACGTCATCGCGACCGCGCAGCGGCTGGGAATCCACGAGCGGCTCGAGGCCTGGCCCTCACTGCCTCTGGGTTCCTTCGAGGTGACGCTGGCGGAAATGACGGCTGCCTATTCCGTTTTCGCCAACCAGGGTCTGGCGTTCACGCCGTACACGTTCGAGCGGATCACCGACGCCGACGGAGATTCCCTGGAGCAGAACCGGCCCGAAGCGCACGAAGTGGAGAGCCCCCAGGCGGCCTTTCAACTCCTCCAGATGCTGAAGGGTGTCACCCAGCGCGGGACGGGAGCTGCGGCGGCTTCGCTCAAGCTGAATCTGGCGGGCAAGACCGGGACGACGAGCGACTTCACCGACGCCTGGTTCATCGGGATGACGCCGCGGTACACGGTCGGAGTCTGGGTCGGCAACGACATGAAGACCGTCAGCCTCGGGCCCGGCATGGAGGGAGCGAAAGTGGCGCTCCCGATCTGGATGCGGATTCTCCAGAAGATGAAGGACGGCGGACGGATCGATCCGAAAGCGGATTTCGAGGCTCCGCCCAATGTGATCTTCACCGCCGTTGATTACGACACGGGGCTCAAGGCGGTGCCCGGCAGTCCGCGGCCGGTCCTCGAAGTCTTCGTCAGCGGCTCTCAGCCGACGGAGGAATGGAGCTCGAAGTGGGAAGAGATCACGCGCCTCCCCTGGTCGCTGCAGAAGTCGTTCTACCTTCCGAAGAAGGGAGAGGCGGGAGAAGCCGGCGTCGAGCCGCCTCCGACGACACCGGTCCCTCTCGCGCCGACGCCTGTGCCGCAGCCGACCCACTGAAGACCGAAGAGAGAAGACCGAAGATGGGAAGGGAGAGGCTCACGCCTCGGCCGATGACCGGCGATCTTTACGCCGTCGCGGCGGCGACCGGCTCGACCTGGACAACCAGCTCCGTCACGACGTCCCGGTGCAGACGGACGTGGACCTTGTGCTGCCCCAGCCGTTTGATGGGCTCGGCCACTTCCACGCGCCGGCGGTCGACCTGAATACCCTTTTGGGCGAGGGCGTCGGCTATTTCTGAAGCCGTCACCGAGCCATAGAGGACTCCCTCTTCCCCCGCCTTCTTGGTGAGGACGACGGTCAGCCCTTCCATCTGACGCGCGACATCCTGGGCGACTTTCGTCTCGCCCATCATGCGCTCGTCGTATTTCTTCTTCTCTTCACCGAGCCGTCGGACGTTGGCGTCCGTGGCCTCGTAGGCGACCTGGTTGGGGAACAGATAGTTACGGGCGTACCCGGGCTTGACCGTGACGGTATCGCCCCGGCGTCCGAGTCCCCGAATGTCGTCAGCCAGAATGACCTTCATGACTCCTTGATCTCCCTTCCTCGATGGCGAAAATCCGCGTACCAGTCGAACAGGCCGATGAGCGCGACCCCCACGTTGATGGGGATGTAAACGACCAGAGCGTACAGTCCGATGCGGAGAATCCTCGCCCGAAACCAACGCCGGGCGAAGTGGCAGATGATAGAGAGGCCGGCCACAAAATACAAGGCGGCCAATGGCCAGAGCAGATTGCCGCAGACCCGCGATCCCGGGTCGGGCAGGAGCGCCCAACCGCCTCCGGCGGCCACGAAAAGGGCCACGACCGGAGCGGGAACGCGAAGCTCCTCGAATCGGGTCGCATTGGCGGAGTCGCTGGGCCGGGCGGCCCACGCCCCCAGGTAGAAGCTCACGGCGGCTCCGAGCACCCAGGAAATCCCGACCAGTCCGATCCAAAACCGCTTGGTAAAAACGCGGGCCGCGTCCAGTGTCGCCCGGAGCCTCGCGGCCGTCTCCGCGTCCGTCGGAGCCCTCGCCGGTTCGGCCGAGATCTTCTGCCACTGGTCGAAGGCCCGATCGATCTCGCGTTGCATCGAAAGGTCCGTCTCCGACGGTCGCGCGAGCAGAAACCCGCAGGCAAGAAGGAATCCCACGGCGCACAGCCCCAGATAGGCAAGCGATGGGTCCACTCCACGGCGGACAGAGCCGGCGAAAAAGGAAGGAAGCGCCGTGATCGCCAGCGCGAACACCGCGCCGCTGGCGCCCGACGAGACCGGTCCCGCGCTCGCACTGATCAACAGCACCAGGGCGGCGGCGATCGCGGACGCGGCTGCCGCGGCGCCCCTTCCACGACGGTGAGCGACGCGCACGATCGGGACCGCGGCCAGGGGAAGGGCGAGGGTCCCGGCGAGCGGAAGGACCAGAAAAGCGGAAAAGAAGAGCGCCCCGGCAATGCCGGCGAAAACCAATTCGAGCCAGAGCGGCCGCTGGGCGGCCGGTGCTTGCGCGGCAGGCGGCGAGTCGGACATCAAGAGCCGTGAGACGTGAGGGCTAAGGGGTCAGGCGATCCTTCGTCGCCGCGCCTCACGTCCTGCTCTGCGAAGCAGCCCTTCGCTGCGCAGCACGAGCCTGACGCCTCACGCCTGACGATGCGCTCAGTCCGTGACGTAAGGCAGAAGAGCGATCGAGCGCGCGCGCTTGATCGCCGTCTGCAGTTTGCGCTGGTGCAGGGCGCAGGTTCCCGAGATTCGGCGAGGCAGGATCTTTCCCCGTTCGGGTATGAAGGATTGCAGAAGCTTGACGTCCTTCCAATCGACGTATTCGAGCTTCTCCGCGCAGAATTTGCAGACCTTGCGGCGGCGGACGAAGAACTTCTTGCGCCCGGTCGGTTTTCCCTCGCGTTCGCGGGATCCTCCCCGCTGCGGCATCGCGGCCATCATTCGCTCCTTTCGGGACTCGAGGTCTCGGCCGGCCCGGCCTGCGCCGGGACCTGTCCGGGGACAGGGGCCGGGCGCGGGGGTCGGCGCGCGGCCTTGCGCTTCAGGCGCTCGGTCATCTTCGCAGCGCGCTTCAATTCGTCATCGGCCCGCACCGCCAGATGTCGCAGGACCTGGTCGGACAGCTTGAGCCGGCGCTCGGTCTCCGAGATGACCGCCGGTTCCGCTTGGACCTGAAAATGGTGGTAGTAGGCGTCTCGTTTGCGCCCGATCGGGTAGGCGAGCTTGCGCTTCCCCCAGGTCTCATCGTGGACCATCTCGGCCCCGCCGTCGGTCAGGATTTTTCTGTAGTCGCCGATGACCTTCCCCGCTTCGTCTTCCGACAGCTCGGGGGTCAGCAGGACCACGATGTCATAGAGCCTCATCGATTTCTCCTCATGGATATCAATCCGGGTCGGAGGCTCCGCCCGGAGAGGAAAGCCTAACGTTTGCACGTCTCATGGCGGCGTCGATTCCCGAGGTGAGCCACAGTCGCAGCGCTTCGACCGCGAGCGCCACGGCCTGGTCATAGGTCTCGCGTTCTCCCCTCGCGAACGGGGCGAGAACGTAGTCGGCCAGATCGTCTTCGGCCGAGTAGCGCGTTCCGCGAACTCCGACGCGCAACCGCGGGAACTCCGGACCGATACCGGCGATGATCGACTGAAGGCCCCGATGTCCCCCCGCGGAGCCGTGTGCGCGCAGGCGCAGCGCCCCCAGGGGCAGAGCGATCTCGTCCACAACGACGCAGAGGTCGGCGGGATCGACGCCATTCTTTTGACAAAGAGCAGAAACCGCACTGCCCGAAGCGTTCATGTAGGTCTGAGGGAGGGCCAGAAGCGTCGGCACGCCGCCAATCTTGCCCCGGCCCACCCGGGACTGCGCTTCGCGCGAGCGCAGCGAAATGCCTTCTTCCTTCGCGAGCCTCTCCACCACGCGGAACCCCGCGTTGTGGCGCGTCGCCGCGTAGTCGTCCCCAGGATTGCCGAGGCCGACGATGGCGCGCAGGCTCTACTTCTCCTTCTTCTCCTTCTCCTTCTCCTTTTCCTTGACCTCGGGCTCTTCCTCGGTGGCGACCTTGCCCTTCTTCAGGACCTCGGGCTCGGTGATCTCCGTGGCGGCCTCGGCGGCGGCAACTTCCGGCGCCTTCTCGAAGGTCGGGTGCGTCACGTGCACGAGAACTTTCTCCGGGTCGTCGACGACGGTCACTCCCTCGATCGCCGGGATCTGAGAGATGCGCAGGGCGTCACCGATCGCGAGCTCGCCGACGTCGATCGGCAGGTGCTCGGGGATATTGTTGGGGAGGCATTCGATCTCGACCTCGCGCGTGACGAAATCCAGGATTCCCCCCTCCGTCTTGACGCCCTGGGCGACTCCGACCACCTCGATGGGAACCTTGACGCGAATCTTGGTGTCCAGCAACACCCGGACGAAGTCGATGTGCAGAGGCTTGCGCGAAACCGGGTCGCGTTGAAATTCCCGGATCATGGCGTGGCGGCTCTGATCGGAACCTGCCAGCTTCAGCAGAAAGATGGCGTTCTCCCCCGCTCCGTGCCGGAATGCGTCCGAGAGTGCCTTGCGATCCACGCTGACGGGGACCGTCGGCTTGCCGGCACCATAGACGACGGCCGGGACCCTGCCCGCCGCGCGGCTGCGCCTCGCCTCGTTCTTGCCCACGGTCGAGCGCCGCTCGACGTTTAATTCGATGGTCTTCATATAGCTGTTCCCGACGTGACCTTCCGCGCTTTCCGCGCTTTCCGCGCAAAGCGGGGCATTCTACACGAAAAGCGAGGAAACGGAAGCCCCCTCGTGGATGCGCCGGATGGCCTCTCCGAGCAGCGGAGCGATCGTGAGCGGGCGGATGCGCGGGCACCGGGCGACGACGGCGTCGAGCGGCAGAGTGTTCGTCACGAGCAGCGTCTCCAGGTGCGACGCCTCGATCCTCTCCAGCGCCGGGCCCGAGAGGACCGGGTGGACCGCCGCGGCGTAGGTCTTGCGCGCGCCCTGGGCGCGCAGCGCCTCCTCTGCCTGGAGGAGCGTGCCGGCGGTGTCCACGATATCGTCGAGGATCAGGACGTTTTTGCCTTCGACCTCTCCGACGACGTGCAGCACTTCGGTCTCGTTTTTTCCCATCCGGCGCTTGTCGATAATCGCCAGTGCGGCATCGAGTCGTTTTCCGATGGCGCGCGCGCGGGCCACGCCGCCAACGTCCGGCGACACGATGACGAGATCTTCGATTTCGAGCTTTCGAATCGCGTCCAGCAGCACCGGAGCCGCGAACAGATGGTCGACGGGAATGTTGAAGAAGCCCTGGATCTGCGCGGCGTGCAGGTCCATCGTCAGGATGCGGTCCGCGCCCGCCGCCGTGAGCAGGTCCGCCATCAGCTTGGCGGCGATCGGCACGCGCGGCTTGTCCTTCTTGTCCTGCCGGGCGTAGCCGAAATACGGCATGACCGCGGTCAGTCGCGCGGCGGAGGACCGCCGGAACGCGTCGAGCAGGATCAGCAGCTCCATCATGTGCTCGTTGACGGGCGCGCCCGTGGGCTGCACGACGAAGACATCCGCCCCTCGCACGTTCTCGTCGATCTGGCAGTAGTTCTCCCCGTCCGAGAAGTTGTAGACCGTCAGCTGTCCGACCGGCAGATCCAGGTAGTCGCAGATCTCCTGCGCAAGCGCTGGGTGCGCGCGGCCCGAGAAGATCTTGAGTTCTCCGTAGGAGAAGTTGGCGGTCAAGCGGAGGGATTGTAACCAATCTCCAATTTCGAATTTCGAAATTCGAATTTCGAAATGACGCGCGCCGTCAGCGCGCGTTGGCTGGGGCGCTAGGACTCGAACCTAGAAATGCCGGCTCCAAAGGCCGGTGCCTTACCAATTTGGCGACGCCCCACCAAGAAGGATTGTAAGAGCTTTCAGCTAACGGCTGTCAGCTTTCAGCTCGAAAACCAAGGATCGATCTCTGGCTGACAGCTGAAAGCTAAGAGCTGAGAGCTGATCCCGCTACTGAGAAGCTTCCGAGACTCGAGATGTCTCCGAAGGTTCCTGGGCAGGCGATTCTTCCGCCGGCTGCGACAGCGCCTTGCCGTATTCCTCGAGAATGCGCCGCTCCATGCGCTCGCGCGTTTCCCGGTTCAACGGATGAGCGATGTCCTTGAACTCCCCATTCTTCTTGCGTTTCGAGGGCATCGAGACAAACAGGCCGTTGGGTCCATGGATGACTTTGAGATCGGACACAAGAAAGCAGTCGTCAAGCACGATCGAGACATAAGCTTTCAGCTTCTCCTCGGTGACCGGAAACACCTTGACCTGCGTTATGTCCATGAAGCTCCTCCCGATGGATGAATGACTCTTTGGTATTCCTCCCGTCCGAGCGTCCGGCACGGCAGAATTGTTGCCTCCGGATACCGCCGGGACAGCTCCTGCGCCGCTTCCGCTCCCACGCCCTCCATCGCGATCACGGACCCAGAGCCCGACATGGCGTGATCCGGCGCGATCTGTTCGGCACTCCGGAGGTAATCGCTCATCTCAGAGTTCTTGAGTAGCACGGGTAATGCCAGATCGTTCGGGCCGAAAAACCGGCCCGAAGTCTCGATTTCCAGACCCTTTGGAAGGGGAAGTCCGGAGGGACCGTACTCCCTGTCATACGACGCATAGACCTCTGCCGTGGACAGCGGGAAGGGAGGAACCAGGAGAAGCAGCTCGCGGGAGGGGCCGCCCATCCGAGGGACCACGACCTCGCCGCGGCCGCTCAACTGCGCCTCTCCCCCCGTGAGGAAATAGGGAACATCGCTGCCCAATCGTGCAGCGAGCTCCGAGAGCTCGGACTCCGCGAGCCCGGCCTTCCACAAACGCGAAAGGAGCAACAGGGTGGCGGCGGCGTCGGAGCTGCCCCCGCCCAGGCCTCCTCCGGCCGGCACGTTCTTGCGCAGGCGGATCCGGGCGCGGGGCGGCACGCCCAGCCGCTCGGCAAGGAGGACCGCGGCCCGATGCACGAGGTTGGTTTCATCTGCGGGAATTGCCGCTCCGGCGACCTCCAGCGTCAGTTCCTGCGCGGCTTCGACTTCGATCGAATCGGCGAGGTCGATCGAGACGACGCGGGAAAGGATTTCGTGAAACCCGTCGGGACGCCGGGGGCCCACCCGAAGCTCGCGGTTAACCTTCGCGGGAGCTTGGGCGCTGAGCATGGAACGAGTTCTCAGTTCTCAGTTATCAGTTATCAGTTCAGCGGCCAGTCTAGCCGCTTTCGTAGTCATCCCGAGCGCAGCGAGGGATCTGCTCTCGTCGGGGCCCAGGGCAGATTCCTCGTGGCTTCGCTCCTCGGAATGACAGGAGCGCGGCTCGTCCTCGAATCTATCAAGCCTGACATAAGCGAGATTCCGGACGGAAAACTGGTTACTGACAACTGATAACTGATAACTGATAACTACTCTTTCCCGATCAGCGTCAGCCGCAGCTTCACGCCCGTTCTCGCGTCTTCGACTTCGATCCGCCTCGGCCAGGGATCGAAGTCTCCCGAGTACCTGGAGAGGATCTTTCCCTCGGCGCGCGAGACCGCGAGAGAACGGAAGCGGGCCTCAGGCACGTCCAGAATGCCCTCGACTTTTTCTTCCCCCGTCCACGCCAACAGAGCGTCCACGCCGTCGACGCCGAGCATTTCCGGCTCACCCCGATGCCAGGCGCCCGCCAGAAGGGATCGGAGCGCTTCCGGCGCGATCGCCAGCGGGCGGATCCCCTCTCCTCGCAATGCGCCGTCCGCGTAGGTGGCGATCGGCGTGCCGAACGGCCCGGTCAGGGTCGCCTCGATCGCGTCGGGAGACTGGCGGACCGCGAGGGTCCCGGGCACACTCATCAGGCGCTGCGTCAACCGCGCTTCATAGAGGAGGCGTCCCGGCGGCATCGATTCCGCGCGCTCGATCGCCTGTCTCCAGGCCGCGATCGCGGCCGACGACTGCGTCTCTCCCGCGGGAGCGAAGGACCGGGTTCGATGCGCGGTGCAGCCGGCCAGTGTGCTGAGGAGCGCCAGCAGAAGGAAAAGTACCGATTTCGGATTTCGAATTTCGAATTGCGAATTTTGGAACCGGGATTCGGGAAGCAAGACCGGCGTGCGAAAGTACCGGGGCCGCGCGTCAGGCGACCGGGTCATTCGATCCGGACTCACGGAGGCTCGGCGCTCTCAATTCGAAATTCGCAATTCGAAATCCGAAATCCGTCTCGGTCACTTTTTTCCGGAGCTTTGGGTCCGCTGTTTCTGGACCTTTTGCCGGATCTTCTCCGGCTCCTCGGGTTTCAAGGTCAGCGCGCGCTCCCAATGCTCCACCGCCCGCGCCAGGTTTCCCTGCTTCTCGGCCAGGTCTCCCAGGTGCTCCTCGATCGTCGCGTCTTCCGGATCGGTGCGATGCGCCTCCCGCAGATTCTTTTCGGCGGCTTCCAGGCGGCCCAACCGGAAGTAAACCCAACCGAGGGAATCCCGAAACGCGCCGTTGCGTGGCTCCCGGGCCACCGCCTTCTCGAGCAGCTCGCGGGCCTCTTCGAGCCGCACGCCCCGGTCGGCCCACATGTAGCCGAGGTAGTTCATGGTCTGCGCGTCGTGGGGCCGCAGCAACAAAAGCTTCTGAAATGTTTTTTCCGACTCGGGGATCTGGCCTCCGCGCTCGAGGCTCGAACCGAGACGGAAAAGCGCCTCGGTGCTCTCGGGAAAGCGACGCACCGCGTCTTTGGAGACCCTAGCCGCGCTTGGATAGTCCTTCAAGCGGGCATAGACGTCGGCTGCCGCGAGCACTCGTTCCACATCCTTCGAGGCGGCCAGCTTGTTCAGCGCTTCTTCGGCCGGGGCACGCTCTCCCGAGCGCTGGCGAAACTCGGCAACCGCCGCTTCCCACTCCGCGCTGCTGGGGTCAGCGGCGGCAGCGGCCTGCGCCCGCGCGAGACCATACGCGAAGTCTTCGGTCTCGCGGGCGATCCCCAACAAAATGCGCGTCGCGCGCGCGCTTCCCCCCGAAACGGTTCCCGCCGAAGGGGATCCGCCGGAAGCGGTTCCCGCCGAAACGGTTCCCGCCGAAACGGTCAGCGCGAGAGGCTCGAGAGTCTTTTTCGCCTCCGGGTAGTTCTTCTCCAGAAGGGCGATGAAGCCGAGCTCAACCGTCGGCCAGGGCTCCGCCGTCTTGGCGCCGGCGTCGGGCGAGCCTTTCTTGCGGGCGGTTTCGAGCAGGGCTCGCGCGTCGGTGAAGCGCCGCTCTCGAACGAGAGATTCGACGAGTGCCTTGCGCGAGCCCTCGTCGTCCGCATCCGTCGAGAGCAGATCGCGCAGGATCTTCTCCCCGGCGGCGGCATCCCCCTTCTCGAAGAGAACCTGCGCGAGCAGCCGCCGGACATCCCGATTCTCGGGCCGCTTGCCGGCCAGCGAGCGGGCGCGTTTCTCCGCCTCGTCGAAACGGCCGGCGCGGGCCAGGTCGATCGCGATTCGCTCGGACACGCCGGCGTTCTCGGGGTCTTTCTTTTCGAGATCCTGCAGCAACCGGAGGGCATCTTCGAAGCGATCCTCGTCTTCGTAAAGATCGACCAGAGCGGCGGCGATCTCCCGGTCGGCCGGGTCCGCCTCGAGCAGCTCCTGATACAGAGCCTCCGCTTCCTTGCCCCGCCCGCTCTTGGCCCGGGCCTCGGCGGCCAGCCGCATGAGCCCCGGCTGCATGTGCGCTTCCGGCATCTCATCGAGAACGCGCGCGGCGTCACCGGCGCGACCTCGGGCGAGCAAGGCCCTCGCGAGAGTGGCCGAAGTCGCCGGATCCGACGGCGAGAGCTTATGGGCCTCCTGGAGCTGAGCGATCGCGCGGTCGAGACGGGCCGAATCCTTTCCGGCGCCGGCAAGCTCGAGCGCTCCGAGAAGACGGCGCGCCTCGGGCAACGACGGGTCCAGACGCACGGCCTCCCGGGCCTGTTCGATGGCTTCTTCGGTCACGTTCAAGTCGCGCAAGAGCTGCGCGTATTCGTAATGAACGACCGCGTCGTCGGGGATCTCAGCCAGCACCCGCCGGTAGAGGTCGAGAGCCTCCCGAAAACGACCCTCGGCTACCGCGACGCGCGCTCGGAGGAATGTCTTTCGGGCGCCGCGGACATCGGCTCCGAGGAGGGCCGGCGTGAGAAGAGCCGCCAGGACGAGCGAAAGAAGGCGTCCCTTCATCGGACGCAATGTAGCACGGTGAGCTGGTTTCGCTCTGGAGCGTTCCGTCTCGGAGCCTGAAGGGTCCACAGCCGCTCCAACGCTTCCCGGGCTCGCCGCATTCGCGAGAATCGCGCCGGTCCGGCTCCTTTCGGGCGATCCCGCGCGGAGTCGCTGATATCTACGCGATAATTGAGCATGGCTCGACTCGGTCAGTTGCTGGTCAGGGCGGACCTGGTTTCGGAAAACCACCTCGCCCGAGCGCTGGGCATTCAGCACTTTGCGGGTGGCCGGCTCGGGACCCTTCTTTTGGAGCGGGGTTCGATCGAAGAGGACAATCTGGGCAAAACCCTGGCCCTGCAGCACGGCTGTGAGTACATCCCGTGGAGGCGTCTGGCCGAAATTCCGCTCAGCGTGATCGCGGCGCTGCCCGCCAAATTCGCGATCAAGCACGCGGCCGTCCCCTACGAGCGCGGGGAGAACTCGTTGAAGGTGGCTCTGCGCGATCCCGGAGATCTGCGCATCCTGGACGAGCTCTTCTTCGTCACGGGTCGAAAGATCATTGCCGGGGTCGCGCCGGAAGTGCGCATCTACCAGGCCCTGGAGAAGTACTACGGGGAGCGCCGGACACCGCGGTACGCGATCCTCGCCGAGAAGATTTCGAGGCCGGCTCGGACTGCGAAGGCCCAGGCGGCCGTCCTGCCGCCTCCTCCGGATTTCTTCCCGAGTCCCCGTCGAAAAAGACCCGGTGTCGTGCCGAGTCCCAACGACGTCTGGGGAGACGCCGGAGAGCCGGATCAGGGAGAGCTGCCCATCATCCAGTCGTGGACCGTGCCGGATCATTCGATCGATCAACCCGTCGGAGGCTGGGCGGGAAGCCTCTCGCCCGGGATGGAGGGACTTCCTGTTCCGGAACCCGAGACGATCTCATGGGAGGAGATGCCCTCGATTCCGGGCTTGTGGATGCCGGAGCCCGCCTCTTTCGCTCCGAACTCCGAGCCGGCAGTTTCCTCCTCGCGCGATTCCGGCCGGATCCTCTTCGATCCGCGATCCGTCGCGTCTTCTGCCCGAGCAATTCCTACCGGACAGGTCGAGGCGAGCTCCGCCCCGCCTGTCTCTCCGACTCATTCGGAGATCGGGCCGTCGCCGGCCCTCCCACCGCAGGCAGCGGAGCGGCCGCCGTTGTTCCGCGAGGAAACGGGAAGCGACGCCAAAGAGATCCTGTCGGCGCCGGTGGCGACCGAACCGCCGCGCTCAGCGGAGCCTTCGCCTGACACGTCTCCCGTCGCGGAGGAAACGCCGCCTGAACCGGCGCCGGCAGAAGAGTCGGTTCGGGCTGCCGCCTCGGCTGTGCCGGAGACGGAGGAGCCCGTCTTCCTTCGGGAACCCGCTCCCGCGCCCCCGCCTTCAAGTCCGGCGGAGCCCGCCGGCGAACAGGCCGAGGCAGCGGCAGAGGTCTCTTCCATTCTTTCGGCACCTTCTGCGCCGTCCGCGCCTCCTGTCCCCGAGCCTGAGCCGCCACCGACCGAGCCGCTGCCCGTCGAGACGCCGCAGGCGGTACCTCCCTCACCTGCCCCGGCGCCCGTCTCCGCGGCCGCGCTGGCTGCGATGCCTTCGGCCACGGATTTTCCGCAGGTGACTTCCGCGGTGGACCGAGACGCCATCGCCACGGCGGCGCTCGGCGCGCTCGCGCGCCGGTTTGTCCGGGCAGCTGTCTTCGTTTCGCGGCCCGATTCCGTGACGGCCTGGGGAGGACTTGGGGAAGGCGTCTCTGCCGAGGAGCTGAGAGACATCTCGATTCCCTGGAAAGACCCCTCGATTTTCTTGAACATCCGACTGTCGCGGTCTTTCTATCTCGGACCCCTGCCGCCGCTGCCCCGGCACGAATCCATCGCGATCGCGATGGGGGGCTGGCCGGAGGAATGCCTCATCCAGCCGGTCTACCTGAAGGACAAGCCGGTGGCCTTTCTCTATGCGGAATTCTCGGGCGACCAGGGGGCGACGCCCATGGACCTGGCCTATATGCGGGAGCTGGCGGCCGCGGCTTCTTCCGCCTTTGCGGCCGCCATCCGATTGAAAAAAAGAGAGATATAATCGGAGAAAAGCGCCGGAGGAACCGTGATCAAAGCCGACATCGTCGACCTCGTTGTCGACCTCGCTGATGTGCCGCGAGCCAAAGCGGCGACGGCTGTGGAGACGGTCATCGAGTCGATGCGCTCAGCCCTCGGGGCGGGAGACCGTATCGAGTTGCGCGGCTTCGGGGTCTTTCAGGTCAAGCGGCGCAAGAGGGGAATCGGCCGCAATCCGAAGACCGGTGTCGAAGTCACGATCCCTCCGGGCAACACCATCCGTTTCAAGCCCGGTAAGGATCTCCGGGACCTGAGCTAGCCCCCGCGAGAATGTAGGCAAGGAAGACAAACGAGGTTGGGAATGCGCCGAATCGGCGAGCTGCTCGTCGCCGAAGGGCTCCTCACGGAGAGCGCGATCAATCGCGCCCTCGGCTACCAGCGTGCTTCCGTGGAGCGGATGAGACTCGGCAGCATCCTTCTCAACTGGGACCTGCTCGCCGAGGACGCTCTGCTCGAAACGCTCGCCAAGTTCCATCGCTGTTCGGCAGTGTCCGGCGTGGTGCTCGCGAAAGCGCCCATCGAAGCCGCCCGCCTGCTCACCTCCGCAGCGGCCTCACGACTGGCCGCGATGCCTTATGCATTCGAGAAGAACGTGCTGCGGGTCGCTTTCGCGAACCCCTCCGACCTCGCGACAATCGATGAGGTCTCCGCGCTGACGCGCAAACGCATCGCGCCGGCCGTCACAACCGAAATCCGGCTCATGCAGGCGCACCAGAAGTTCTACGGCCGCCACATTCCCCACGAGTTCCGCGCGATTCTGCAGAAGATGGACCGCCGGACCGGCCAGGCCAAACGGCCGATGCCGCTCCAGAACGACTTCCCGGCGAAGGATTGGATCGGCGCCGGCGAGGAGCCCTCTGCAGAGACGAGGGCCGCCTCTCGTGCACCCGCCCAGCCGATTCCCGTCGAGCCCGCTCTGGAGTCGATGAGCCCGCCCGAGCTTCCGTCCTTCGGGCGACCCGAACCAGACCTTTTGATGTCCGATGATTCCATTGCGACCGTCCCTCCCGTCCGGCAGCGGCGGCACACTGACCCGATCACCAGCCACGCCGTCCCCTCGCCGGCCGAGCGGGAGGAAGACCCGATTCGCTCCGGCGAGGATTCGCTCACGCAGTGGGTCGGTGAGGCCTTGACCTCCTTTCAACGCGAGCGAGGAATCGGCGAGGCCGCCGGCTCTTCGGATCCGACCTCTGCCCCGCCCGCGGCGGGAATCCCGTCTGATCTCCAGGCGCGTCCGGTCACAGACTCCTCCCCCCTCTCCTCGGAGACGGAGGACGACGTCTCGGGAATGTGGCGCCCCTCTCCGCTGGAGAATTCCGATGAGGCGGTGACAGGCATGTGGACCTCCTCAGCGGAGGAGACGGCTCCCAAGCTCTGGGAAGCCCGCAGCCGCGAGGAAATCGGAGAGGCTGTTCTCCAGAATGCGCTGACTTCATTTCCGCGAGTCATCCTTTTCGGCGCCGGAAAAACCGCGATCACCGGCTGGCGGGGTCGAGGGCCGAACCTGACGCCTCACGACATCTTGTCTGTCCGCATTCCAACGGCAGAGAGATCGGTCTTTACCGTCGTTGAGCAATCGGGTGTTCCGCATTTCGGCCTCCCCGACCGGGACGATTGGCCGGCGGCCCTCGGGCCGTTGTTCGGATCGACGCCGCTCGACTGCGCGGTCTTCCCGATCCGTATTCTGGACGGCGTGGCCGCGTTCCTCTACACGGACCGGCTCGGCCACCCGATGGAGTACACCGACTTCGCCCTGATCGCCCGCGCCGCCGCCGCAACTGCCAACGTCCTCTCCCGCTTCCTGCTTCAGCAGAACGCGCCGGTCGGGTTGATGTGAGCCGGGGGACCATGCGGTCCCCCGAACCCCCGGAATCCCGGCGTGCGCGGACCGAGCGTCGTCGGCCGCGATAGCGGCCGAGGGACGCGACATGCGGCGGGTCCGCCCGCCGCAAACCGCCGCGTCGGCGCAAGAACTCCCCCTCGGGAGAGGGGCAGGTGAGGGGAAGAAGTCGGTAGTCAGTAGTCGGTAGTCGGTAGGAAAAGTCGACAGCTGACAGTCGACAGTCGACAGGTGGAGAGGTCTCACGCTCGACGTCGCCGCCGCGTCCTGACGTCAGAGTCCCCTGTGAGATAACTGCCGCTCGATGGAAGAGCACCCGGACTCTCGCTTCGACGCGGCATCTCCGGATCCTGCCCGCCGCCGCCCGCGATTCCGAATCCCCGAGCATCCCCTCTTTCATCTCGCGCTGCTGGCGGCGACGTTCGTCACGACCACGCTGGCCGGGGGTCTGGCCTTCACGGACAAGGGAGGATGGCTCAAAGACGGGCGCTTCGCCGACGGATTCCCCTTTTCGATCCCGCTGCTCGTGATTCTGGGCAGCCACGAGATGGGGCACTACCTCATGTGTCGCCGTTACGGCCTCGCCGCGACGCTGCCTTACTTCATCCCGTCGCCCCTCCTGAATCTCATCGGGACCTTCGGCGCTTTGATCCGGATCAAGGAACCGATTCGGGACAAACGCCAGCTTCTGGACGTCGGCGCCGCCGGTCCTCTGGCGGGTTTCTTCGTCGCTCTTCCGTTTCTCTTCTACGGTGTGCCTCGCGCGCGCTCGATCCCGCCCACGACCACTGCGGGAACCGTCTTGTTCGACTATCCGTTCTTAGTCCACCTCGTTCAGCGGTGGACAGGGTCCGGCTACACGAGCGCGACCGTTCACGAGCATCCGACCTTCATGGCTGCGTGGTTCGGCCTCCTCGTGACCGCGCTGAACCTGATGCCCATTGGTCAGCTCGACGGAGGGCACGTTCTGCGGGCCGTCGCGGGCCGCCGGCAGCCCATCGTGTCCGTGATCGTTCTGGCGCTCGCCGCCGCCAGCGGCTTTGCGGGCCCGACGTGGATCGTCTTCGCCGCGATCGTCGCCATCTTTGTCGGCGTGCGTCACCCTGCGGTGGAGAACGACGACGAGCCTCTGGGTTTCGGGCGAGTGCTCGTCGCGCTTCTCTGCGTGGCGGTCTTTCTCCTCTGCTTCACGCTGGTCCCTGTTCGCATTCTGTAACGGGCCGAGATCGTCGCAGGTTGCCTACCTGTCGACTGTCGACTGTGGACTGTCGACTTCCAAAATGAATGTCGCCGGTCCGTCGTTGACGAGCTCGACCTCCATGTGCTCGCCGAAGGCTCCCGTCGCCACGAGAATGCCCAGCAGCTCGAGCGTGCGAACGAAGTGCTCATAGAGGGGAAGGGCCTGCGCCGCGGGGAGGGCCCTCTCGAAGCCCGGCCGGCGGCCGCGGGACAGATCGGCAGCCAGAGTGAACTGCGAAACCGCGAGGACTCCCCCGCCGACCTGCTCGAGGGACAAGTTCATCTTTCCCTCGGGGTCTTCGAAGATTCGAAGGCCGGCCACCTTTCGCGCCGCTTCCTGCGCGACGGTGCCGTCGTCGCCCCGCTCGGCCCCCACCAACGCCAGAATTCCCTTCCCGATTTTGCCGACAACGGTCTGCCCGACCCGAACCTCCGCGCGCGAGACACGCTGGATGACGAGCCTCACGGTCGGGACTCGGGACTCGGGACTCGGGACTCGAAAATCATTCGCCGGTCTCCCTCGGCTTTCGGCGGACCACCGCGCGCAGTTCGGAAGGCTCGGGTGCTCCCAGCAGGTGAGCCGTGATCCAGAAGATGGCCCCACCGGCCACAATGAGCGCCGCGAGCGTCGCGGCGCCGGGCCCCGCCCTCATCGTCGTCGGATCGGCGAGGCGGAGCAGGAAAAAGAGCGCGACTCCCATCACGAGCGCGCCGGCCGCGGCCCGGGCGACGGAACCCAGGATCTCGCGCCCGTGGAGCCGTCCCTCCCGCCGCCGGAGCGCGGCGATCAGGATACCAACGTTGACCGCCGCGGCAATCGACGCCGCCAGGCCGATTCCCGGAAGAGCCAGGCGTGGAGTCAGGGCGAAGCAGCTCGCGATGAAGACCGCGCAGTCGGCAAAAGCGGCCAGGACCGGCAGCCGGGTCTCTCTGAGCGCATAAAACGCCGGGACGACGACGCGGACCACCGCGAAGAAGAAGAGGCCGAGCGCGAACGTCGCGAGCACATCGGCGGTCGCGCGCGTATCGTCGGCGCGGAAGGCGCCCCCCTGCAGCAGCACCCGCAGAATCGGGAATCGCAAGACGATCAGCCCGACCGTGGCGGGCAGCGTGACGAAGGCGATCAGTCTCAGAGCGAAGGCCAGCGTCGATTTGAACTCGTCCCGGTTGGCCGCCAGCGCCTGGCGCGAGAGGAGCGGAAGGATCGCAGTCGCGAGCGCGACGGCGAAGCCCCCGAGCACGAGCTCCTTCAATCGGTTGGCGAAGTAGAGGCGCGAGACGTTGGAGGTGCCCAGCTCCGTCGCGAATCGGGTCGCGAAGGTCAGATTGATCGTATTGATTCCGTAGGCGAAGAGCCGCGGCGCCATCAGGATCAGGACCGACCGCACGGCCGGATCGCGCCAGCCCAGCGCGGGCCGGCCAACCGCCTTCAGCCGCGCCAGTTGCGGCCACTGGACGGCCATCTGCAAGACGCCGCCGGCGAGAACGCCGGCCGCGAGCGCGTAGGCCGGCTCCGCCAGTCGCGGAGCCAGGACCAGTGTGACCGCGATGAAGCCGACATTCATGAAGATGGGAGCGGCCGCGGGAACGGCGAATCGGTGTCGGGCGTTCAAGACCCCCTGGAAAAGGGCCGCGAGGGACACGAGAAAGATGTAGGGAAAGATCCAGCGGTTGAGCGAGACGGTCAACGCGAATTGCCAGGGCCGCGAACGGAAGTCATGAGCGAGCAGATCCACGAGAACCGGAGAAAGAAGGATGCCGGCCACGGTGAGGGAAGCCAGAAGGAACGCGAAGGTGCCGATCGCGCGTCCCACGAACGCCCGAGCCTCCTCGTCACTGCGTCGCTGTGTCACGTCCGCGTAGACCGGGATGAACGCGGAGGACATCGCGCCCTCTCCGACGATTTCCCGCAGCATGTTGGGGATACGCCAGGCGACGATGAATGCGTCGGTCCGGGCGCTCGCCCCGAACAGCGTGGCAACGACCTTCTCGCGGAGGTATCCCGTGATGCGCGAGACGAGGGTGAGAGGGGTGATCGCCGAGGCCGAGCGAACCAGCCTTCCGCGGGAGTCCTCGGGTGGGTTTGCAGACATGGGGCGGGCAGATTCTACCGAGCCCCTCGATTTCGCATGGACATCAATTGTCCGCCGCCGTATGGATTAGTCTTCGCATTACCTGAAAGGAGGCAGAACACATGGCCAGCGTCAACAAGGTGATTTTGATCGGCAACCTCGGGAAAGACCCGGAGATTCGAACGACACCGCAGGGGACTTCGCTCGCGCGATTTTCCGTGGCCACGACTACGAACTGGAAGGACAGCTCCGGAGCGCGCCAGGAGAAGACCGAGTGGCACGACGTGGTCGCCTGGGAGAAGCTCGCTCAGATCTGCGGCGAGTACCTGCACAAGGGGAAAATGGTCTACGTCGAGGGAAGCCTGCAGACGCGAAGCTGGGAGGACCAGAACGGTCAGAAGCGCTACAAGACGGAGGTCAAGGCAAACAATGTCGTGATGCTTTCGCCCCGTGACGCTTCCCGGGCTCCAGGCGCCGCAGCCGGCACGGGCACCGCGCCGCGGGACGTCAGCGAAGTGGCGGAAGCTCCCGCGTACGACGACGACGTGCCGTTTTAACCGTCGCTTCGCGCTGCGCGGGCGACGCGGCTGCGCCGCCGGCGGGGCGGCTTGGCCAAAGGGCCTCGACCGTCCGCCTCGTCGCTCGCTCGCGCTCCGCTCCCGCGACGCAAGGCTCCTCCGCTCGGTTACTTCGCGGAGACTCCTCGCGCCGCGAGCTTGAAGAAACTAACCGCCGCTCGAGGCGCGGCTCTTCAGATCCGTGATGTCGGCGACGAGCGCCGAGAGCGGCCGCTCGGCGAATTTCGCGGCCGAGCGGAGGTCTCGCAGGTGGTGGGCGTACGAGTCGAGACGGGCGGCGGCCTCCTCGCGCCGCTCGAGCGGAACTTCTTGCTCCACGGCGGAAACGCAATCCGGGTAGATTCCGATCCGGCTGCAGACGAAGAGCAGGTCGCAGCCGGCCCGGCAAGCCTGAGCGCAGCGCTCCGGCAGGCTGCCGAAGGCCGAGAGAGCCCCCATCTCGAGATCGTCGGAGAAGACCGCGCCCGTAAACCCGAGAGTTTCCCGGAGGAGCTTGGAGGCGATTTCGGGTGAAAGAGAGGCCGGTCTTCCCTCCGACCCTGCGGCGTGGGAAACCATGACCGCTCGGGCCTCTTCCATCGTCGCGCGGAAGGGCGCGAGGTCCCGTTCCTCTTCCGCCGGATCATTCGGGATGCGCGGCAAGTCCTTGTGTGTGTCGAGGTCGGCGCGACCGAGGCCGGGAAAATGCTTGACGCAACCTCCGACGCCCCTCGCCGCCAGACCGCGGAGGAAGTCGGCGGCCGCGGTCGCAATCTCGTCCGGGTCGGCAGAGGCGCACCGATCCTTGAGCACGCGTTCCGAGGCCCCCGGCAGAAGCCGATCGAGGACTGGGGCCAGATCGACGTCGAATCCGAGGCGTTCACACGCCTCGCCCTGGAGCTCGCCCGCGAGACGAGCCACTCCGAGCCTGGCCGCGTCTCGGAACGAGATCGACGGGCTCAGGATGTCGCGCAGGCGATCGACGGGGCCGCCTTCCTGATCGAGGCAGAGAAGCGGCCGGCCGGGCAGCCGCTGGATCTCTCCCGTGAGCTCCCGAAGCTGATCGGAGCTTTCGACGTTGCGCCGGAAGAGGATGACGGCCCGAGGCGGGTGGCGCTCGAGGATGTCTCGTTCCTCAGCAAGCAGCTTTGCTCCCGCGATCCCGACGCCGAAGAGCCGAGAGCTCGACGACGGCCTCACGAGGGGTTCTTGAGCCTCCCCTGGAACGAAGCGAGGAGCGAGAGAGCCGCGATCGGAGTCAGGTTGTCCACGTCGACGTCGCGCAGCTTATCCAGGACGAGCTCTTCCGAGGCGGAGAAGAGCAGAAGTTGCCCCTCTCCCGCGCTTTCCCCCTGATGGCGCGCGAGCACCGGCGCGCCCCGCACGTCGAGCTCCTGCTTCTCGAGATTTCCGAGGATCTCCCGCGCCCGGCCGGTGACCGCTTCGGGCAGGCCGGCCAGCTCAGCGACCTGGATCCCGTAACTGCGGTCGGCCGCCCCCGGGATGACCTTCCGGAGAAACACGACGCGGCCCTCGATCTCTCGCACCGCCATCGTCGCGTTGGCGACCGCGGACCGAACCAGCGCGATTTCCGTCAGCTCATGGTAGTGAGTCGCGAAAAGGACGAGGGCTTCCTTGTCGGGCGTGTCGTGGAGGTACTCGACGATCGCCCACGCGATGGACAGCCCGTCGAACGTCGAGGTCCCCCGGCCCACCTCGTCGAGGATGACGAGGCTGCGCGGCGTCGCCTCGCGGAGGATGGCGGCGGCCTCCAGCATCTCGACCATGAAAGTCGATTCTCCGCGGGAGAGGTGATCCGCTGCCCCGACGCGCGTGAAGATGCGATCGACGATCGAGAGTTCCATCGCCTCCGCCGGCACGAAGGAGCCCGCCTGAGCCAGCAGCACCGCCGTCGCGACCTGCCGGAGATAGGTGGATTTGCCCCCCATGTTGGGTCCCGTGACGAGCAGGATCCGGCGTTGCCGGGAAAGATCGCAATCGTTCGGGACAAACGGCTCCTCGCGGCGAAGAGCTTCCACCAGCGGGTGCCGGCACTCCGTCAGACGGAGCCGCGACTCCGTGGAAAGCTTCGGGCGAGTCCACCGGCCGGACGCGGCGATCTGGCCCAAGCTGGCGATCAGGTCGAGCGCGGCCAGCGCGGAGGCGGCCTTGCCGACGCGCTCGGCCGAACGCGACAAGTCGGCGAGCAGATCCGCGTAGAGCCGTTCTTCAATCGCGGCGATCCGTTCTTCCGCTCCGAGGATCTTTTCCTCGAGCTCCTTCAAGGCGGGCGTCACGAAGCGCTCGGCGTTTGCGAGCGACTGTCGCCGGATCCAATCGGCCGGCACGCGCTCCCGGTGTGCGTGGCCGACCTCGAGCGAATATCCGAAGACGCGGTTGTAGCGAACGCGCAGGTTCGCAATCCCGGAGCGCCGGCGCTCCTCGGCCTCGATGGCCATCAGCGCGCTCTGGGCATCCCTCCGCAGGCTTCTCAGCTCGTCGAGCTCTCGATCCGCTCCGTCGCGAATCGCGCCTTCCGCCGAAGCCAGGATGGGGGGCTCGGGAGAAAGTGTTTCGCGCACGCGGCGCACCAGGTCCGACACATCCGGCATGCCGTCCAGGAGGAGGCGAAGGCGCGGCGAGCGAAGCAGCGTCCCGGCCTGCCGGATCGCAGGTAGCGCGGCGAGCCCGTCCGCCCAGGCGGCCACGTCCCTCGGCCCGGCGGTCCGCACAGAAATGCGGGCGAAGCGGCGTTCGAGGTCCCCGACCGCGTCGAGCGCCCTCTGGAGATCGTCTCGCGCTTCAGCCTTCTGGACGAGCTCCTCGAGCGCCCCCCAACGGTCCTCCAACTCCACCGGATCAGTCGACGGACGAGACAGGGCATCGCGAAGGGCCCGCGAGCCCATGGGAGTCCGAGTCCTGTCGAGGAGTCGGCAGAGACTGCGCTCGTCGGATCCGTCCGAGGATTCGAAAAGCTCGAGGGTTGCGATCGCGCCGGCGTCCAATCCCATCCGTTCGCCAAACCGGAGGGGCTCGGGTGAGCCTACGTGCCCGACGGCGTTGGGCCGCATTTCGGAGACGTACGCGTAGGCGGCGGCCGCGGCCAAAGACCCGGAGGCGGGCGCCGCGAGGCCTCCCGCCTGCCCGCGGCCGAGTCCCTCGAACCAGGAAAGGGGACGCCGGCTCGAGGCCGCGCCCGCCGTTCCCGCCGGCGGTTCCACGCCGTCGGGAAGGAGAATCTCGCGGGGACGAAAGAGCGCACAGACGTCCGATAGGCGCGAAGGTCCGACGGTGCCGGCGTGAAACTGACCTGTCGACAGGTCCAGAAAAGCGACTTCCCAATCCGGCGCGGCGGGCAGGAGAACCGCCAGATAGGAAGGGGCGCCGGGCTCGAGCGAGTCGGGATCCAGCACCGTCCCGGGCGTGACGATTCGGGTAATGTCCCTGCGCACGAGGCCGCGGGCCGCCCGTGCGTCCTCCATTTGATCGCAGATGGCGACCTTTCTTCCGGAGGCGATCAGCTTGGCGATGTAATTGTCGGCGGCATGGTACGGAACCCCGCACATGGGGGCTTCGATGTCCGAGTCTTTGTGCCGGGACGTCAGGGCAATCCCCAGTACGGGAGCGGCCTCTTTCGCGTCCTCGAAGAACATCTCGTAAAAGTCCCCCATCCGGTAGAACAAGATGGCGTCCGGCACACGCCGCTTCATCTCGAAATACTGGCGGAGCATCGGTGTGTCGCGCGGAGGAACGCTGCTCACGGCAGGTGCTAGCATAACCAAACGCCTCATGGCGCCGGTGTGTTTGACGCGATGAACGTCCTTGCTTTGGATACCGCGAGTCCGATGCCGGCCGTCGCTGTTGCGACGGACCGGGGCGATTGGGAAGAACGGCTTCCGCTGGATCGGCGCGCCTCGGACGAGTTGCTCGCCGCGATCGGACGCGTCCTGGAGGCCGCGGGAACCGAGTTGTCCGCATGCGGGCGCATCGCGGCCTGCTCGGGGCCGGGCTCCTTCACCGGAACGCGCGTGGGTCTGGCAACGGCTTGGGGCCTGGGAAGAGCTCTCGGGATTCCCGTCGAGCCCGTGCCCACCCTCGAAGCCCTCGCCGATTCCGCGCGCGCTTCCGGAGTAGCAGAAATCGTGACGGCGCTCGACGCCGGCCGCGGAGAGGTTCTGTTGCAGGGTTTTTCCATTGGAGGGGAGAGAGCGCAGCCGATCTCGGTTGCGCAGCGACTGTCTCTCGCCCAAGCGGCTGCGCGCGTGGCCACGGCGCCTTTCGCGGTGAGCCTCCCGGAGGATTTGCTCGGCTTGCCCGGCCGGCTTCGTGAATCTCCCGCGCGAGCGATGGCACGGGCGGTCGCGAGAGCTCCGCGCGAGCCTTCCGATCCGAGGGCCCTTTACGCGCGCGCCAGCGCGGCGGAGGAAAAACGTGGCGCTCCGTGAGCCCGGCCCCGAGCCGTATCGCATCGTCCCCGCCCGGCTGGAAGATCTGGACGAGATCGCCCGCATCGAACAAGAGTCGTTCATCGTCCCCTGGAAGCGGGAGTTCTTCGAGAGTGAATTGGTGGAGCCTTACCGCTATGCCCGGGTGCTCTCCGGCCTGCCGGGCGCCCGGCCGCGCATCGGCGGCTACCTTTTCGCCGTGTCGCTCTACGAGGAGTTCCACATCAACAAGATCGCGACCGACGAGACGCTTCGCCGCCTCGGCTGGGGAACCTTGTTGCTGGAAGACGCTCTGGGCCGCGCCCGCGCGGTCGGCGCAACGGCGGTGACCCTCGAAGTGAGGTTTTCCAACGGCCCGGCGCGGCAGTTCTACGCAAACCACGGATTCCGAGAAGCCTATCGGCGGAAGGCCTATTATCAGGACGGAGAAGACGCGCTGGCGCTGATGCTGCCCCTGGCGACGTAAAAACACGAAGAGTGGAGCATCCCGGGGCGCCGCTTCCCGCTCCTCTTTGTGTTTTCACGGCTGTTGAAAGCTTCTGCCTGCCGGGTCTAGACTCAACGTGTGATCTCGCCCTCCGCCTCTTTGTTCCCCAATACGAAAAGGAGGTTCGAACCGATGGAGACTCCCAACACTGAATCTCTGGCGGATCTCGATTCTGAATACCATCGCCTCCATGCGGAGCATCAGGACCACGAGCAGCGGTTGCGAGAGCTGGCGATCAAGCCGCGCCTTTCCGAGGAAGAGGAGCTCGAAGAGAAGCGACTGAAGAAAGAGAAACTGCTCCTGAAGGACCGCATGGAGGCAATCGCGCGAACACACCGGCCCGGGGTCATCCACTGAGCGTTCCCATCGCTCGGGCGGGTTATCCCTTCCTTCTTCCCACGGCGGCAGCGGCCGTTCTCACAGCCGTGATCGGCCGCCCGATTCTGGCGATCTTCTTTGGATTGCTGACGCTCTTTTTCCTTCAGTTCTTCCGTGACCCGGAACGGTTTCCCGAGGGCGGGGAGGAGACGATCGTCTCGCCCGCCGACGGAACGGTGCTCTCGATCGGGCCGGCTTCCGAGGCTCCGGCCGGCGCCGGCCGCCGCGTCACGGTTTTCATGTCGGTTTTCAACTGCCACGTCAACCGGTCGCCGGTCACGGGAAGCCTGACCGATTACGCCTACAGTCCCGGCAAGAAAATGGCCGCCTTCGCGGAAAAGGCCTCACTGGAGAACGAACAGAATCGAATCACCATCGCCGCCGCTCGGGGGGCCGTGACTTTCAAGCAGATCGCCGGCGCGCTGGCGCGCCGGATCGTTTTCCAGCCGCGCCCCGGCGACTCCCTCCAGCGCGGACAGCGCATCGGCATGATCAAGTTCGGCTCCCGGGTCGACTTCTTCGTTCCGGACGGGGCCGAGATCCTGGTGGCGCGAGGCAGCAAGGTCAAGGCGGGCCAGACCGGAATCGCCCGATGGACTTAGACAGCACGGTCCCGGTCTCTCCCGTGCGCCGGCGGCGGCTCTCGCGCGAGCGCCTGTCGCGCGGCCTCTTCCTTCTGCCGACCCTCTTCACAGTCGGGAACCTTTTCTGCGGATACCTGTCGATCTGGCGCTCGATCGACGGAAACTTCACCGCGGCGGCGGTCCTCATCATCGCCGCGGCGGTGCTCGACGCGCTCGATGGGCGCGTCGCTCGATGGACCCACTCGACCTCGGAATTCGGCGAGGAATACGATTCGCTCGCCGACCTGGTCTCCTTCGGTGTGGCGCCCGCGGTGCTCGCGCATTCCTGGGGTCTCGCCGACTTCCAGAGCCTGGGCTGGATGGCCTCGTTTCTTTTCGTCGTGTGCGGATCGATGCGGCTGGCCCGCTTCAACATTCAGACCAAAGTCGTGGACAAACGCTACTTCGTGGGCCTGCCCATCCCCGCCGCGGCGGGCACGATCGCCGCCCTCGTCCTGGCGACTCCGGAACGGCTGGTGGACCGGCGGTGGATGGCGGGCCTGCTCGTCCTGACGGTCCTTCTCTCCTATCTGATGATCTCGACGATCCGGTACCGCTCCTTCAAGGACCAAGTCGATCTGAGGCGCCGCAAGCCGATTTGGATTCTCCCCGTGATCGCAGCGGCGTTCGCGCTGATCCGACTCTGGCCGGAGCTTCTCTTACTTGCCGTGGCGCTGGCATTCGCTCTGTCGGGTCCGATCGCGAAGATCTGGTCCTTCCTCCGGCGCCGGCGCGCTGCTGGCGGATAGTTCCGAGTTCTCAGTTTTCAGTTCTCAGTTTTCAGTTCTGAGGCGATGTAACTTCCCGGCTCTCGGAAAACTGATAACTGATAACTGAACACTGACAACTCGTTCATTGCGCCCCGGGCCCAGGAAGCGCGTCCGAGAGTACCTCCTGTCCCGACGCAGCGATGAAGTGGTAGCGGGTCTGGCAGCATCCCTTGGAGAAGGGGCGGCTCACCAGAATGCGCGCCGGCTCGATCCTTTCGAAGGGTTCGATCAGGGTCTCGTAAAACCGGACCGTCGTCGCCAGCGCCATCGTGACCGGCGTGCGGTCGGCGGCGTAGACCTCGAAGCGATCAAAGCCGCCGGGCTGGACGTCCTGAATGCCTGCGGAAGGGATCTGGATCTCGACCCAGTTGGAAGTCCGGGAGATGACGCTCGCATGGGGCGAAAGGTTCTCGGCGGAGACCGTGACCGAGCCTCGTGCGGTCTCCGCGACCACGTGCAGATCCGGCTTGGCCGGCTTTCCGGTCAGCACGTCCACGAGCGCCGCCACGGTGAAGAGACGCTCGTTCTCTGAGCGGCCGGCCAGGGCGACCACGCGCCCGCGGGCGAACCGGCGGCCGGCCATGTCGCTACGCATATGGAACAGCATGTCCGAGAGGAGAGGCTGTCGAAAGGAGAGATGGTCGCCGGCGCGCAGCGAGTACGGCTCCCCGAGCGAGATCGGCACCCGTGGCCGGAGCAGCAACGTCTGGCCGGATTCCTCCTTGAGCGACACGTTCTGCAGGA
>Ga0070698_100000501_pt1 | contig 41771 bp, 39 predicted proteins | sample KBSK1502metaG_FD_65477 | JGI IMG/M metagenome (GOLD analysis project Ga0070698, IMG submission 65477) | Corn, switchgrass and miscanthus rhizosphere microbial communities from Kellogg Biological Station, Michigan, USA - KBS K1-50-2 metaG | ecosystem: Host-associated > Plants > Roots >...
CACGATTCGTTCCCTTCCGGGCACGCGACGGAGGCTTTTGCCGTGGCATCCGTGGTCGCGGCCCGTTCCAAGGGGTGGCCGATCCCCGTGCTCGCCTATACGGCCGCGACCATCGTCGCCATCGACCGCGTCAACAGCCGGGTCCATTTCACGAGCGACGTCGTCGCGGGAGCCTTCATCGGCACGGCGATCGGCCGCTTCCTCGTCAAGCGCCACAACGACGAGGCGGGCGTTCTCTCGAAAGCGAACCTCGAGGTCGTTCCGATCCGCCGAGGCCTCGCCGCACGTTTGCGGTTTTGAGCTCTCGCGAGGAAGATCGCTGGGCCGGGCGTTTCCCGGAGCGACGAAACCTCTCGAGTTACTAAGTTCCTTCCTCCCACGAGGTCATGTAGCGCGCCTGCTCGGGCGTTGGTGTATCGATGGCGATGCCCATGCCGGCGAGCTTCAACCGGGCGATCTCACGGTCGATCTCCTCGGGGACGGCATAGACACGCCGCTCGAGCTTCGCGTGGTTCTGGACCATGAACTCGGCCGCGAGCGCCTGGTTTGCGAACGACATGTCCATGACCGACGCGGGGTGACCCTCCGCGGCCGCGAGATTGATGAGTCGGCCGTCGGCGAGCAGAAAGATCCGTCTCCCGTCGGCTGTCCGGAACTCCTCGGCGAACTCCCGGGTCATACGCCGGGCCGTCGAGAGCCGTTCCAGCGCCGGGATGTCGATCTCGACGTTGAAGTGGCCCGAGTTGCAGACGACCGCCCCGTCCTTCATGGCGCGGAAATGCTCCCCGCGCAGGACGCCCTTGTTGCCCGTCACTGTGACGAACACGTCCCCCAGCGGAGCGGCCTCTTCCATCGTCATGACTCGGTAGCCGTCCAGAGCCGCCTCGATCGCCTTCGTCGGATCGATTTCGGTGACGATGACATGGCCGCCCAGGCCTCGCGCCCGCATCGCGACTCCCCGGCCGCACCAGCCATAGCCCGCGACCACGACGTTCAAACCCGCGATGAGCAGATTGGTGGCCCGGACGATTCCGTCCATCGTTGACTGGCCCGTGCCGTAACGGTTGTCGAAGAGATGCTTCGTCTTGGCTTCATTGACCGCCACCACGGGGAATTTCAGAACGCCCGCTTTCTCCATCGCCCGCAGACGGATGACTCCCGTCGTCGTCTCCTCGGTGCCTCCGACGATGCCCGCGAGGAGGGACTCGCGCTGCTCCGAGGAGAGCGTCTTCGCCCAGGCCCGGATCACGGGATCCACGTCCGCGTCCTTGCCGAGCGCCAGAAACAGGAGGGAAGAGACGAGGTCCGCTCCGTCGTCCATGGTCACGTTGGGACGGTGCGCGAGCGCCGCCCGGATGTGCTCGTAGTACGTCTGGTGGTCTTCTCCCTTGATCGCGTAGACCGAAATGCCGTAGTCGGCGACCAGAGAGGCGGCGGCGTCATCCTGTGTGGAGAGGGGATTGGAAGCGCACAGCACGAGATCGGCTCCTCCCGCCGCCAGCGTTCGGGCGAGGTTGGCGGTCTCGGTCGTCACGTGCAGGCAGGCCGAAAGGCGCGTCCCGGCCAGAGGCTTCTCCTTCTCGAAGCGCCGCCGGATCTGAGCCAGCACCGGCATGCTGCCGTCGGCCCATTCGATGCGGAGCCGTCCGCGGGGTGCGAGCGACAGATCCTTGACGTCGTGGCCGACCGAGGTTTCGACCGCTGTCTTCATCGCGTCACCGGCGCGGCGATGGGCTCGACGCCCGCCGCTTTCGAGAGGCTCGGGGCGACGTCTGTCTGTTCCCACGTGAACTCGGGCAGCCGCCGGCCAAAGTGGCCGAACGCCGCCGTGGCCTTGTAGATCGGCCGCCGCAGATCGAGCCGCTCGATGATTCCGCGCGGCGTCAAGGGGAAATGCTCCCGAACCAGCGTCACGATCCGATCCTCGGGCACGCGTCCCGTGCCGTAGGTCTCACAGTGCACCGAGACCGGATCGGCGACGCCGATCGCGTACGCGAGCTGAAGCAGAACGCGGTCCGCGAGGCCGGCCGCGACGATGTTCTTGGCGATGTAGCGCGCCATGTAGGCGGCCGAGCGGTCGACCTTGGTCGGATCTTTTCCGGAGAAGGCGCCGCCCCCATGCGGCGCGCTCCCGCCGTACGTATCCACGATGATCTTGCGGCCGGTCAGCCCGCTGTCGCCTTGCGGTCCTCCGATCACGAACCGTCCCGTCGGATTGACGTGGAACGTCGTGTCGCGCCGGAGCAGTTCCCGCGGAATGGCCGGTTTGATGATCTCCTCGATGATCGCCTCTTTGAGAGCGGCGTGCTTCATCACCTCCGCGTGCTGGGTCGAGACGACCACCGTCTCCACGCTGATGGGACGAGTCCCCTCGTACTCCACGGTGACCTGCGACTTGCCGTCGGGCCGCAGGAAGTCCATCTCCCCTTTTCGCCGGGCCTCCGAGAGCCGCTGAACCAGCCTGTGGGCGAGAGTCAACGGCAGAGGCATCAGCTCCTCGGTCTCCCGGACCGCGAAGCCGAACATCAGACCCTGATCGCCCGCGCCGCCCGTGTCGACACCCTGAGCGATATCCGACGATTGCGGGTCGATCGAGGAGATCACGGCGCAGGTTTCGTAGTCGAACCCGAACTTCGCGCGGGTGTATCCGATCTCCTTGATGGTGTGGCGCACGACGGAGGGAAAGTCGACGTAGGTCTTCGTCGAAATCTCTCCGGCGATGAACGCGAGCCCGGTCGTGACGAGTGTTTCGCAGGCCACGCGACCCGTCGGATCGTCCCGCAGGACCGCGTCCAGAATCGCGTCAGAGATCTGATCGGCGATCTTGTCGGGATGCCCCTCGGTGACCGACTCGGAAGTGAAATAGTGTCGTCCGTTTTGAAGCATTCCAGCGGCTCCTTCGTAAAGGGGAGGCGTTAGACGTCAGCCCGCGTCGTGCCTGCCACGGGCGGGTCCCGGGCCAAGAGCGGGCAGGCTAGCATTTCCGGCTCGTTCGGTCAAAAAGGGACGCCGAACCGGCTCGAGACCGGCGTTAAGAACAGAAAGACGTTGCGGCCATAGTCCCGGCGCTGGACCAGGCTCCAGCCGGCCGGCTCCGAAAGAGCGCCAGCAGGGCGATCGATTTGCAGGATGAAGAGACCTCCCGGCTTGAGCAGGCCCGCCGCGTCGGGAGGCACGAGGCGCTCCGAGGGCGACCCATAGGGGGGATCAGAAAAAACCAGGTCGAAACGGTCCCCGCGCCGCAACAGCGTTCGGAGGGCTTCCTGGACATCGCCGCGCAGCACCTCCGACTCGGTCTGCGACGCGCCGACCTGTTCGAGGCTGCGGTCGAGGGCCGCCGGCCGATTCTCGACGAACACGGCCCGCGCGGCGCCGCGAGACAACGCCTCCAGGCCCAGAGCACCGCTGCCGGCGTAGAGGTCGAGCACCCGGGCTCCGGGGAGCGAGTCTCGCAGGATTGAGAAGAGCGCTTCGCGAGCGCGACCCGAGGTCGGACGCGCTCCGTCAGGGACTCCCAGCTGCTTTCCCTTCCACCGACCGGCGAGAATCCGTACGCGCCTCAAGGTGCCGCCCTCGCCGCGAGACACTCCCCCAAGGCACGCGGCGAGACCGTCACCGTGCTGCTTCCGGCGGCGGCTCGAAAAAGAATCGCAGCTCCTCGATCTTGCGGAAGAATGAAAACGGCTCCGAGACACCCTGGAGCTCGACGATGCCGCGCGCCTCATCCAGGAGCGTGATCCGAAACATGGCTCCATCGAAGCGTTTCAGCAACGTGCCGCGGGCAAGGGTCGCAGCGGTGAAGCGCGAGGCCGGAGCGATGCGCTCCGCGAAGGAGCGCTTGAGGCCTTCGAGCGACGAACGCAGCGTGCCGGCCGCGGGAGCCAGGGAGGAGAGCTCATCGAAACGGATCTCCTTGACCGATCCGTCCGGCCGCGCCAGCCGGACCCTCGACTCGGAGACGAACTGGCCTGTCAGCCCGCTGCGCATATCGTCGGGCAGGTCCCAGAACTCGACCCTCGCGAAATAGTCGCAGTAGAATTTCCGCTCCTCCGCGTCGAGAGTCTTGCGGCGCACGTCCTCGACTTCGCCGCGGCGGGTCTTCCAGACCAGAGTCCGGTCGGAGAAGAGGGTCAACCGCTCGTAGCCCTCACTCGACTGTTTGACCCATTCCGCGCAGAACGTGGGGGCGGGCATCGGCGCAGCCGAGAGGGTCACGACGAGGGAGAGCGTCGAGGCGGCCAGGAATGTCACGAGGCTTCCGGATGGCTCGCCGCCTTCAAGGCGTAGTCGAGCTCTTCTTCGCGCGGGATCTTTCCGTCCCGACGAGCGGCCAGCGTCCTCGCGAGAGCTCGTCCGACCTCCGGTCCAGGAGAGACGCCCGACCGCACCAGGTCCCGCCCGCCGATCGACAGCTCCACGGGCTTGCGCAGGAGTTGCTGCGCAAGCACGGCGCGGACCTCCTTGCGGCCAGAGCTGACTGCCGCGGCCGCGGTCTCGTCGGGCGTCAGGCGCAGGGCGGCGATCTGCGAAGGCCGCGGCCGGCGGCCGGAACCCGCGAGGTTCCCGAGAGTTTCGCGCCAGGAGGTCAGGATTCTTCTCTCTTCGCCCGCGAGGGCCAGTCGGTTCGCGAATTCCTCCAACTCGCGCGCCTTCAAGCCGGAGGACCACACGAGAAGATACAATATCCAGCTTGTAGTCTTTCCTGCACTCGCCGCCAGCCTTCCGGCGGCCGCGAGGCGGGAGAGGGCGCGTCCGTTCGTTGGCAAAGAGGGGTGGAGCGTCGGCAGCAGGCCCAGCCGGGCCATCTGCCGCACGGCTCCGGCCGGCCGCGGCTCCGAGAGAATCAGGCGCAACTCACGGCGGCGCCGGTCTCCCGAAATCGCTTCGAAGAACCCGGCGGCAACGGCGTGGCGCGCGGCCTTCCGCGTCCGCGGCTCGATCGAGAACCCCAGGCGATTCGCGTACCTCGCGGCGCGATAGGCGCGGGTCGGGTCGTCCTCGAATGAATGGGCGTGAAGGATGCGGAGCCGCCGTCGCACGAGATCCTCGCGCCCTCCGAAGGGGTCGTTCAGCCGTCGCCCTCGAGCCGGGGCGAGAGAGAGAGCCATCGCATGCACCGAAAAGTCGCGCCGCCCGAGGTCCTCCTCGATGGATGCGGGCGCGACACGCGGAAGGGCGCCGGGCCTCTCGTAGGTCTCGCTCCGTGTCGCCGCGAAGTCGAGCCGCTCTCCGCCGGACGCGACGGTCGCCGTTGCGAACCGCCCGTGCACGCGCGCCTCGACGCCGAGCTCTCGCGCGACGTCCCTGGCGACCGAAACGGCGTCTCCTTCGACCGCGAAGTCCAGATCGCGAACCGGTGTGCCCAGCAGAAGGTCCCGCACGGCGCCCCCGACGAGGTAGAGCGCAACCCCCCGGCGCTCGGCGATATCCCGTGGCAGCTCCAGGCGCCTGGCCAGCGCGGCCGGGAGCCCCGGCGCTGTCGTTCGCCCTTCGCCCTTCGTCCTGCTCGGCGAAGCAGCGCTTCGCTGCGCAGCACGAGCCTTTCTAGTCGAAGATGTATTCGACGGAGTCCTCCCCTGCCAGCGCTCGGATCTCGCTCGTGAGGCCCGCGGAAAGCGCGATGCGCATGGAGTCGGCGGCTTTCAGCGTCGCCTCGAACTCGCCCGGCCGGAACAGCCGGATCGAGACGGGGGTCGTGCCGGGATTCGACATGAGCTTGTCCTTGAGACGGGCGAGAACCCGCTCGTCGGCAAAGGCCAGGTTGACGCGGATCTTGACCTCCCGCGCCGCGCGCTCGTGGATCCCTTCGAGGGGGCGAATGTCAGAGACCGTGATCTCGTGCGCTCCGCCCGACTCGCGGACAGTTCCGATGACGAGCACCGGCAGGTCCGTCCGGACCCACGAGCCCTCCTTCTCATAGAGGCTCGCGAACACGCAGATCGAAACGCTGCCTGTGGTGTCCTCGAGCATCGCCTTGAGCATCGTCTTTCCCTCGTTGATGCCCTTCTTGATCTTTTGGCGCTTCAGGTTGGTCAGCACGCCGGCGATCCGGACACTCTGGTCGACCCGATCGGAGAGCTCGGTGACCTTCGCGTCCGCGAATCGCGAGATCTCCGCCGAGTAGCGGGCGAGGGGATGCCCGGTGACGTAGAAGCCCAGGACCTCCTTCTCCGCCGTCAATCGCTGGTCCAGGGACCATTCGGGTTGCTCCGGGAAGTCGTCCCGTAGAGGGCCCTCGTCGGCGCCGGCGGCCGAAAAGAGGTTCGACTGGCCCTGTTCCGCGTCGTCTCGGCTGCGCGCCGCTTGAGCCACGATCCGCTCGGCCGCGGCGGAGAGAGTCGCGCGGCCGCGTCCGAACGAATCGAAGGCTCCCGCGCCGATCAGGGCGTCCAGCGTCCTCTTATTGACCAGGTGTGAGTCGAGGCGAAGCGCGAATTCCGTGAACGAGTGGAAGCGGCCGCCTTTCGAGCGCTCCTGGAGGATCGCATCCGCCGCCGCCTCCCCCACTCCCTTGATCGCCGCCAGGCCGAATCGAATCGCGTCGCCGACTCCGGCGAAGCGCTTCTGCGATTCATTGATGTCGGGAGGCAGGACGGGCACCGCGCACTCCACGCAGTCGCCGATCACCTTCACGATGCCGTCGGTCGAACCGATCTCCGCCGAGAGGGTCGCGGCCAGGAAGTCGATGGGATAGTGGGCCTTCAGGTACGCGGTCTTGTACGCGACGAGCGCATAGGCGACCGCGTGAGACTTGTTGAAGCCGTAACGGGCGAAGGGCTCGATCAAGGCCCACAGATCCTGGGCCTTCTTTTTGGGCGTCCCGTGCTCGATAGCGCGGCGAAGGAACTTCTCCGCCTCGGCCTGCATGATCTCCCGTTTCTTCTTGCCGATCGCCTTGCGCAGCAGGTCCGCCTCCGCCAGCGAGTAGCCCGCCACCCCCTGCGCGATCCGCATCACCTGCTCCTGATAGACGAGGATCCCCAGCGTCTCCTCGAGGATCGGCTGCAGCTCGGGCAGGGCGTAGCTCACGCGCGAGGTGCCGTTTCGCCGGCGCACGTATTCCTCGACGGTTCCGGCGTCCAGCGCGCCCGGCCGGTAAAGGGCGTTCAAGGCGGCGAGGTCCGCGAAGACGCGAGGCTTGGCTCGGCGAAGAAGGTCGCGCATCCCGCCCGAGTCGAACTGAAAGACACAGGCCGTCTTTCCGGACCGGAAGAGCTCGAAGGTCTTCTCGTCATCGAGCGCGAGATGGTCCATGTCCAGCGCGACGCCATGACGCTCCTTCACCGCGGCGACGGTCGCATCGAGGATGTCGAGCGTGATCAGGCCGAGGAAGTCGATCTTCAGGAGACCCATCTTCTCCACCGCGTTCATGTCGAACTGGGTCGTGATTTCGTCCTTGTTCGTGCGGTAGAGAGGGAGGTAATCCATGATGGGGCGAGGCGCGATGACGACTCCCGCGGCGTGCATACCGGCGTGGCGCGACAGCCCCTCCAGCCGCTCGGCGATCTGCACGACTCTCCGGGCCGATTCGTCGGAGGCCAGCAGTTCCTTCAGGCCGGGCGATTCCTTCAGCGCTCTCTCGAAATTGACGTCGGGCCCGTCGGGCACGAGCTTGGCGATCCGGTCGCCCAGCGCAATCGGCAGCGACAGCACCCGCGCCACGTCCCGCACGGCGAGCTTGGGCTTCAACTGGGAGAAGGTCACGATCTGCGCGACGTTTTCCCGGCCGTACTTGCGCGTGACGTACTCGATGACCTCCCCTCGCCGCTCCTGACAGAAATCGATGTCGATGTCCGGCATCGAGATGCGCTCGGGGTTCAAGAACCTCTCGAAGAGCAAGTCGAACTTCAGTGGGTCGATCTCGGTGATCCGGAGAGCCCAGGAGACGATCGATCCCGCGGCGCTGCCCCGCCCAGGTCCCACCGAGATTCCCTGTTCCCGCGCGTGCCGGATGAAGTCCGAGACGATCAAGAAGTACGAAGGAAATCCCATCTTCTCGATGACCGAGCCCTCGTAAGCCAGCCTCTCGCGGTACTTCTCGACAGGAATGCCGGTGGCCGCGCCCTCCTCGGACAGTCGCCGCTCCAGGCCGGCGGCCGCGAGCTCACGGAAGTGCTCCGCCGGCGTCTGGCCGGCAGGCGCGGAGAAAGTCGGCAGGTGAAGACTCTCGGTGTCGAAGGCGATGGAGCATCGCTCCGAAATGGCGACGGTATTGGTGACCGCCTCCACGCTCCAGTTGCGGAAGCGCTGCTTCATCTCGTCGGCGTCCTTGACGTAGAACTCATCGTTGTAGAAACGCATCCGCCGCTCGTCTTCGAGCGTCTTGCCCATGCCGATGCACAGCAGGACCTCGTGAGCGAAGGCGTCTTCCCGCTTCAGATAGTGGCTGTCATTGGTCGCGACCGGAGGAGCTCCGGTTTCGCGCGCGAGCCGCAGAAGATCGGGCACGATCGCGGTCTGCTGCGGCAGGCCGTGATCCATGATTTCGACGTAGAAATTGCCCTTTCCGAAGATGTCCTCGTACTCGAGGAAGGCCTTCTTGGCCGCCTCGTAATTGCCGCGTGAGAGAGCGCCCGCGACCTCCCCCTTGAGGCAGCCAGAGAGCCCGATGAGTCCCTCTGCGTGCTGCCGCAGAAGCGCCTTGTCCATCCGGGGTCGATGGTAGAAACCCGTCAGATAGCCCTCCGACACCAGGCGAACGAGGTTTTGATACCCCTTCTGCGTCGCCGCGAGGATGGTCAGGTGATACGCGTACCCTTCTCCTGATTCGCTCGCCGCCTGCGCTTCCCGGTCCCGCCGGTCCGCCGGCGCGATGTAGGCCTCGACTCCCACGATCGGGCGCACACCGTGTTTGAGCGCCTCGTGGTAGAAGGCGAACGCTCCGAACATGTTGCCGTGGTCGGTGACCGCGACGGCCGGCATCGAAAGCTCCGCCACCCGCCGGCACAGCTCCGGCAGCCGGTTGGCACCATCGAGAAGGGAGTATTGGCTGTGGAGATGAAGGTGGACGAAGTCGGAGGGCACGGGTCGATTGTAAGCCACGGCAGGCCCTTCGACGTCATTTCGCTTCGACGGCCATTCCCACAGAAAGTTGCCGTTGCGAAGCGCTAAGCTCCGCGCGATGTCCTTCCGCCGCGCGCTCGGCCCTTTCGACGCGACGATGGTCGTCGTCGGCGGCATCATCGGCTCCGGAATCTTCATCAACCCGCATCTGGTCGCGCAGAGGCTCTCCTCCGGCACGGCCGTTCTCGCGGCGTGGATCGTCGGAGGGGCAATCGCTCTGGCAGGAGCGTTTGCGTTCGCGGAGCTCGCGACCCTCTTTCCTCGCGCGGGGGGAGAGTACGTCTACTTGCGGGAGGCGTATCACCCCCTCGTGGCGTTCCTCTTCGGCTGGGCCTCTCTACTGATGATTCAGGGAGGAGGGCTCGCGGCCGTCGCGATCGCGTTCGCCGAATATGCGCTGCGCCTGACGGGCCGCAGTCCGAGCGGTGCCACGATGCTGGCCGTCGTTTCCATCGCCGTCGTGGCAGCAATCAACGTCCTGGGGGTCAAGCCCGGCAGCCGCCTGCTGAATGTGCTCGTGATCTTGAAGCTCGCCGCGCTGGCGATCTTGATCGGGGGAGGCCTCCTCCTCTCGAGGCCGGCCGCAGCATCGCCGGCCGCCGTTTCCGCCGGCGGGGCGGGCTTCGCGGCCTTCGGCGCGGCGCTCGTTCCGATCTTTTTTACGTACGGCGGGTGGCAAAGCGTCAATCTCGTCAGCGAGGAGACGCGCGACCCGAAACGAACGCTTCCGATCGCGCTGATGGCAGGAATCGCCATCGTCATCGCGGTCTATCTCCTCGCCAACATGGTTTACCTCCTGGTCCTCTCACGACCGGGTCTCGCGGCGACGGCGACTCCTGCGGCAGAGGCCGTGAGGCAGATCTTTGGCGCGGGCTCGGACCGCTTGATCTCCGCGGCCATCGCAATCTCCGCGTTCGGCTTCCTGGACTTGACGCTGCTCGCTCAGACCCGCATCTACTATGCGATGGGAAAGGATGGAGTGTTCTTTCCGAGCCTCGGGACCCTGCATCCGCGATTCCAGACGCCGGCTGTGGCGATCCTGCTTCAAGCGGCATGGGGAATCGTGCTCGTCCTGACGGGGACCTACGGCGAGCTCGTGGACTCGGTCGTCTTCGGCGACGCGATCTTTTTCGCCCTGACTGTCGCCGGGATCCTGATCTTTCGCCGGCGGTTTCCGGTGGAGAAGCGGGAGCCGGGGACTTTCCGGAGTCCCCTTTACCCCGTTCTGCCCGTTCTCTTCGTCGCGGCGACCGTGGGGATCGTCGCGAGCACGATCGCCTCCAACCCGCGGCGTTCCGCCTTCGGCGCGGCGCTGCTTGCCGTGGGCGTGCCGTTCTATTTCTGGTTCACGCGGCGGAATCGGTCGCAAGCCCCAGGCTCCCACCTGACGGAAGAGCCATGACACAAAGCCGCGCCCCCTACATGGAGTGGGCGAAGAAGCGTCCCCTGCCCGCCATTGATCTGGCCGGCTCGAATCTCCTCGCCTGCTCGCTGTCGGACCTTCCCGGCGCGCGCGAGGCGGTCGACATCGGCGGCGAGAGCCCGGACGGCTACGCTCCGTTGATCGAGGCGATCGCGACGCACTCGGGTGTCTCGCCGGAGAGGGTGGCGACGGCCGGCGGCTGCTCGGGGGCGAATTTCCTCGCGATCGCGGCTCTCGTCGAGGCGGGCGAAGAAGTCCTGGTCGAGTCGCCCAATTACGACCCCCTCCCCGCTGCCGCGCGTCTGCTCGGCGCCGGCGTCTCGACGTTCGAGCGCCGGTTCGACGAAGGCTATCGGCTCCCTCCCGAGCGGATCGCCGCCGCGATCGGACCGGAGACCCGCCTGATCGTCGTAACCAACCCGCACAATCCCTCCGGCGTTCTGGCATCGGAAGAAGAGCTCGCCGGACTCGCTCGAGTCGCGGAGCGAACCGGAACTCCCGTCCTCTTCGACGAGGTCTATCTCGACACGGTGCTCGAGCATCGCCCCGCTCCGGCCGCCACAAGGTCGCCGCTTTTCTTGACGACGAGCAGCCTGACCAAGGCCTACGGCCTCGCTTCGCTGCGGTGCGGCTGGATCCTCTCCTCGAAGGAGATCACGCGTCGCATTCTGCGGACCCGTAACGTCATGGACGTCTGGAGCCCGATCCCCTCCGATCGGCTCTCGGTCGTGGCCTTCGGGCAGATGGATCGGCTCGCTCACCGAACGCGGCGAATCGTCGAGGCGAACACGCGATTGGTTCGAGCGTTTCTGGCCGGCCGCCCGCAGCTCTCGTGCGTGGAGTCCCGTTCCACGATCGCGTTTCCGCGCCTCCTCGGCGTCGCCGACGCCTCCGAGTTCGTGCGCCGTTTGTTCGAGCAGACGGGCGTCGCTCTCGTGCCGGGCTCTTTTTTCGACTCCCCCGCTCACTTCCGCATCGGCTTCGGCGGCGCGACCGATCCGCTCGAGCGGGGCCTTGCCGCGATCGGGCGCGCCCTCGAGCAAGGGGGTTTCTCCTAGACGAGAGTCGGGGGATGACTTCGCCACTCCTCTTCCAGCACCGCATAGAGGAGGGTGTCGTGCCACTCTTGCCGAACGAATTCGTCCCGGCGCAGATGACCTTCGAGGCGAAATCCGAGCCGCTCGAGAATCCTCGCCGAGGCGTCGTTGCCGGGAGAAACCTGCGCATAGATCCGGTGCGCGCGAATGTTCCGGAATCCGAAATCAACGAGCGCGCGAACGGTCTCGGAGCCGACTCTTTTGCCCCACCAATCGCGTCGCAGGCAATAGCCCGTCTCGTACTCTCGGGAAGGTTCGCGGCGTGAGTGAAGGCCGCAGCCCCCGATGAGCTCGCCGCTGACGCGATCGATCACGCCGAGCTCGAAATCGCGACGGGGGCGCAACAGGGCGTGCGCCTGCGCGCGGAGGAGAAAGGCGCGCGTTTCCGCCTCGGTGTTGGGCCCCCAGGCGAGATAGCGCGTCACCTGCGGATCGGACGCGTATCGGTGAACGGATTGGAAGTCCTCCGGCTGGAGGTCCCGTAGCTCCAGGCGCTCCGTCAGAATTGAGAGGTCGGTCACTCTGCTGCTGTCAGGACTGTACAACGGCGGGATCGAGGCGGATCTCGATCGGGCCGGCAGGAGCGGGTTCGGATCTCAACAGGCCGCGCATCCGGATCGATCTTAGGATTCCCTCAAGGCTCGGTTCCACGAGTGACGTCACGATAGTTTTGACCATTATCGATGGATGTGCGTCTTCTCACGTCCATCGTCGAAAAGGGCTCCAGACTTTGAAAGGGGGGTCTCGAATGCGCAAAGGTATTGTCTTGGCGTTGCTGGTTGGTGCGTGGGGGATGGGAGCGGCCATGGCGATGGCGGACGATAAGGATAAGAAGGACGAGAAGAAGGCGAAGGTGGAAATCCGGGACGACTGCGATCCAACGGACCCGGCCTGGGCGCCCACGGGCGGGTGCACCCTCAAGGGAGGGGACGTGACGTTCGCCGAGTTCGGTCTGCTGCTGTTTTCTCCGCTGTCCACGCCCAGCATCATCGGTCATCCCGCTTGGCGGATGGATCCCACCTATTTCAAGATCGAGCCGGGCGAGACGGTAACCGCAAAAAACACGGGTGGCAGACGCCATACGTTTACCGAGGTCACGAATTTTGGTGGTGGATTCGTTCCCCAGCTCAACGGAACTTTGAAAATCGCTCCGGAGTGCGCCGCCGCAGCCGCCAATCCTCCCCTGGCTCCGGGTGCAAGCGTGGACGTGAAGGGACTGAGCGTGGGCAACCACAGCTTCCAGTGCTGCATCCACCCCTGGATGCGGATCCTCATCAAGGTTGAAGACGAAGAGAAGGACAAGGATTGAGGACGAGTTTCCTCGTAACAGTTGAATCGATGGCTGGTCGCGGGAGAAGGGTAACGGTGGAGTAGGCGCCCGAAGTCGCCGTCATTGCCCTTGGCGGCACGCGGCGGCCCGGCCCCGAAAGGATCCTCGTGGCCGCCGCTCCGGTCCTCGGGCACAGCGAGCTTCGGCTCGGTCGCGACTTGGGTGTGTGCCCTGGGACAGGGCCCGCAGCCGGGCAACGCCGGGGCTTTCGGCGCGGGCGGTCGCTGCGCGACCGGCGCCGAGAGAGTTCAACAAGAAAGCCCAAATCGGACCCGCGTGCTCCCGGCTTGAACTCTCTCCGGGCGATTGGCCTTCCGGCGCCGGCCGTGTTCGAGCCGTCTACTCCCACTCGATCGTGGCAGGGGGCTTGGAGGTCACGTCGTAGACAACGCGGTTGATGCCGCGGACCTCGCGGACGACTCGGTTGGCGATGGAGTCGAGAACTTCGTGAGGCATGCGGAACCAGTCCGCGGTCATGAAATCGGTCGTCTGGACGGCACGTACAGCCAGAACGTACTCGTGCGTGCGGGCATCCCCCATGACGCCCACCGTCTTGACCGGCAACAGCACCGCGAACGCCTGGGAGATCGCGTCGTAGAGTCCGGCTGCGCGGATCTCATCGAGCACGATCTCGTCGGCTTTCTGGAGCAGCGCGACCTTCTCGCGGGTCACCTCGCCGGGAATCCGGACGGCGAGGCCCGGCCCGGGGAAGGGGTGCCGGCTGACAAAATCGCGCGGAAGACCGAGCTCCGCCCCGAGCTGCCGCACCTCGTCCTTGAAGAGCTCGCGGACCGGCTCGATCAGCTCGAGACCGAGCTTCTCCGGCAGCCCTCCCACGTTGTGATGCGTCTTGATGACCGCCGAGGGTCCCTTGATGGAGACCGACTCGATCACGTCGGGATAGAGCGTTCCCTGAGCGAGAAACCGCGCGTCGGGGATCGATTTGGCCTCTCTCTCGAAGACCTCGATGAAGGTGCGCCCGATGATCCGCCGCTTCTCCTCCGGATCCGTGACGCCGGCGAGCCGCGAGAGGAACAGCTGCGACGCGTCGACCTTGCGCACAGCGATCCCGTGGTGCCGGAAGGCCTCGACGACCTGGTCCGCCTCGTGCGCCCGCATCAGACCGTGATCGACCAGAATCGGATGCACGCGATCGCCGAGCGCCTCTCGCAGGAGAATCGCCGTCACGGAGGAGTCGACGCCGCCCGAGAGCGCGCAAACGACCGCGCCGCTCCCGGCCTGCCGGCGGATCTCCTCGATCTTCTGTTCCCGGAAGGATGCCATCGTCCATTCGGGCACGATTCCGCAGACTCGGAAGATGAAGTTCTCGAGGATCTGGGAGCCATGCTCGGTGTGCCGAACTTCCGGATGGAACTGGACCGCGTAGAAGCCTCGCGCGCGGTCCTCGAATCCAGCGACCGGGTTGGAGGGGGTGGAGCCGATGATCCGGGCTCCCGGCGGAGGCGTCTTGACCGAGTCGCCGTGGTTCATCCAGACCGTCTGCTGTGCTTCCAGACCGGCGAAGAGAGGCGAGTCGATCGCGACTTGCGCGATCGCGCGACCGTACTCCCGGCCGTCGTTGGCGACTTCGCCTCCCAACGCCTGCGCAAGCCACTGCATCCCGTAGCAGAGGCCGAGCGTCGGCACCCCGAACGCGAGCGGATCGGCCGCCGGCCGCGGAGCATCCGGCTCGTAGACGCTCTGCGGCCCGCCCGAAAGGATGAGGCCCGCCGGATTCCACTTGCGAATTTCGGCTTCTCCCGACGAGGGAGGGAGCACGACAGAGAACACGCGCGCGTCCCGGATCCGCCGCGCGATCAGCTGCGTGTACTGGCCGCCGAAGTCCAGGACGACGATGCTGCGGGCTGCCGGATTCATACGGTGCCCGCCCGCTTGAGCAGAGCCAACGGCCCGGCCAGAACCGCCGCGAGCGGGAAGGCTACGACCGCCGCGCCGAAGGGAGCCGCAGCGACCAAAACCGGCGCGACGAGGGCGCCGGGCGCGACTCGCGCGGCCGTCTTCTCTCCCAGGACCACCAGGACCCCGGTGGAGACCAGGAGAAGCCCGGCGTACGCGAGCCCGAAGGCTCGGCGATAGGCGGACCGGACCGGCTTCGGGCGGGGGCCGAAGAGCCCGGACTCGGCCACGGCGATGAAGAGGACAAAGAGAAGGGTCACGAGATAGGCCGGAGCGAAGAAGATCGCCGACTGCTCGACAAAGCGGGCTTCGGGGCTGGTCGCCACGAAGCGGCCCCCCGCCCATTGCTCGAAGAACGGATAGGCGCCGAACCCCGGATCCTGATGACCGTGGGTCAGGAGGAAGAGGAGAACGCCCAGGAGAAAGGCCGACGGCAGCAACAAAGCTGCCTGGCGAAAGAACGTCACTTGTGAGCTCGATTCTAGAATACGCCCCGCATGGCACTCAAGAAGTCCACGAAGGTTTGGATCCTCACCTTCGTCGTCTCGGCGGTCGTCGCCTGTGTGATCCGGGCGACGAGCAAGGAGATGGGCTGCATCGGAGCCCTCGCGGTCATCAGCGCGATCTTTTCCGCCCTCGTGCTTCTGGCGATGGGGATCGCCCGTCTCTTTCGACTCATCGTCCGCCGCATCGCCCTCCGGCTGGCGTTCTCCTACTTCCTGATCGGGGTCGTGCCGATCCCGCTTCTCGCCGCGCTTCTTTTCGCGGTGTCCTACGTATTCGCGAGCCAGCTCCTGGGAACCCGGGTGCGCCGGGAGGCGGACGTCGTCGTCGAGCACGCGGCGAGCGCCGCTGGGACGCCGAGCTTCCGAGTCCAGGACGGAAAGATCGAATCCTCCGACGTCGACTGGCTCCCCCCCGGCACGGCCGTGCCCTGGGCGTCGAGCCTCGACACGCCCCGGCCGCTTCTCAAAGACGGAGCCGTCTGGTTTGCCGTTCCGACGTTCGGTTCCGACCCCGGCCGGATCAAGCTCGTCTGGTTCTCCGATCCTTCGCGACGGATCCTTCAGGAATTGGCCGACCGCACCGGCTACGAAGTGCGTCAGGGTTTCGGCCGCGGGCGGCCCGGCGTGGAAATAGACCTCGAAGACCGGCCGGACTCGAAAACAAAAACCCGAAAAAGGGAGAAGAACGAGTGGGCAGTCGCCGCCCGCCCGAGAAACCGGCCCACGGGCGGGACCGGCGTCGAAGGAGAGTGGCTCTTCGGCGTTTACCTGGAGAAACCGGTCGCCGTCATCCCGGCTGGCGGCCCCAGTCGTGTCGTCGCCCTGCTGGCCCGCACGTCGCCGCGGATTCTCTTCGATCAAGTCTTCGCGCAGGGAGTCCCCGATGTCGGACGAGTCTTCTGGGGGATCGTGCTCGGGATCGGCGTGGCGCTCCTGCTCGTCTACCTGGTGGCTCTCGGGATCGCGTTCTACCTCGTCGGGACGATCGCCAGGAGCGTGAACCGGTTGACGAGCGCGGCGGAGGCGATTGCCCGCGGAGACTTCTCCGTCCGCGTCCAGTCCAAGGCGCGCGACCAGATCGGCGACCTCGCGCGGTCCTTCGACGGCATGGCGGAGTCCATCCAGCGGCTCCTCATCCAGACCGCCGAGAAGGAGCGGCTCGAAGGAGAGATCGCCATCGCTCGGACCATCCAGCAAAAACTGCTGCCGCCGCCCGAGGCCGAGATCGGAGGGCTGGCGATTCTCGCCCACTTCCAGCCCGTCGCCGAGATCGGCGGCGATTACTACGACTACTTCTCGATGCCCGACGGCCGGATCGCGGTCGCCGTCGGAGATGTCTCGGGGCACGGCCTTCCGACCGGTCTTCTCGTGGCGATGGCGAAAGCGGCGCTCACGACGCAGATCGAATCGGGGCTCACCGGCTCGGCTCTCTTTACCCGCTTGAACGACCTCATCCACCGATCGACCGACAGCCGCAACTACATGACGTTGAGCCTCCTCGCCTGCGATCCGGCCACGCGGCGCGCCGAGCTGACCAACGCGGGCCAGTTGGCTCCCTACCGGCTCTCCGAGGGAACGGTGGTGGGCCTCTCGCTCCCCTCCTTCCCGCTCGGTACTTCTCCGCGCAGCGATTTTCCGACTGCCTCCTATGAAGTGGCCGCGGGCGACCGACTCGTTTTCCTGACCGACGGCCTTGTCGAAGCAGCGGATCCGGCCGGGGAGCCTTTCGGATTCGAACGGCTCGAGGCCCTGCTTCGGGCCGAGGTCTCTGCGGACGCGGTCAGGCTGCGCGAGGCGGTCCTGGCCGCGGTCTCGGCGCACACGCACGGGGCTCCCCCCGACGACGACCGAACCCTGCTGATCGTGACGCTGAAACGGATTGAGGACAAAGGTGGTAGGACGTAGGTCGTAGGGAGGTTCGCTCGTCCTACGTCCTACATCCCAAGTCCTACGTCCTTCTTACGTCCTTGTCAGCGCCAGTGCCCGTCGACCCAGTACCACCCGTTGCGGTGATGCCTCCAGCTCCCTTCCACCCATACCGCGCCCGCGCGGGGGCGCCGCTCCCATCGGCCGGGAAACCAGACGTAGGTGTTGCCCTCCCAGCGATGGTAGCCCCGGACCCAGACAAACTCGGGGCCCGGAGCGGTGCCGATGACTTCGACCACCGGAACCGGAGGTCCGGTGCGGACATACACGACCCCTGCCGGCGGAGGCGGCGGGCAAGCTGTCAGGACCGAAAGCGATCCAATCGCCGCCAGGATCAGACCGAACGTTGCGAGCTTTCTCATATGCCTTCCTCAGCGCGCCTTCTCAGCGCCAGTGGCCTTCTACCCAGTACCAGCCGCGGCGGTGATGGACCCAGTGACCGGGCGCCCACGCGCGATAGTGCCGTACCGGAACGGCGTACCGCCCCGGGACCCAGACGTACGCGCGGCCATCCCAGCGGTGATAGCCGCCAATCCAGATGTGCCGGGGCGAGGGCGGAGCGGGCGCCGTCTCGACGATGACGGGAGGAGGGGGGACCGGGACGTAGACGCGAACTCCTGCCACTGACGGTTGCGACCAGAGCAGACCGATCACGAGACCAAAGACCGCGATCCAAAGACCTGGTTTTCGACTCATGTGCCCTCCGTATGTCTCTCGATACCAGTCCCATGCAATTTGACGACCAAGATCGGAAGGCGGTTGACCCGCCGAGCGTTAAGAAATCTCCCGCCGGAGGACGCGAGCAAGCGTCCCGGTGTCGATGTTGCCTCCGGAGAGCACGATCCCGACCTTCTTTCCGGACAACCTCGGCGCCAGCTGCCGCAGACCCGCGAGGGACGCCGCCCCGGCTCCTTCGGAGAGGTTGTGCGTCGTCGCGAGGAGAATGCGCACCGCCTCCGCGATTTCTCCCTCCGTCGCCGTCACGAAGTCGGCGAGCCCGTGCCGCAGCGCCGGAAAGGTCAGGGCGTAGACACTGCGAGTCGCCAGCCCGTTCGCGAACGTGTCGGCGGATGCTCCGGCCACGGGATGCCCTGCCCGCCAGGAATCCCGCTGGGCGCTCGCCTTTTCCGCGCCAACCGCGAACACCGGCGTGCCCGGCTTGAGCTCGCGCACGACCGTCAGGGCCCCGACCGCCTGGGAACCCCCTCCCACGGAAACCACGATCGCTTCGAGGTCCGGCTTTTCCTCGAGCATCTCGAGCGTCAAGGTGGCCGCCCCCGCGATGACGCGCGGATCGTTGGTCGAATGGAGCATCGTCAGGCCGCGCTCGCGCACCAGACGCTGGGCCACTTCGAGCGACTCGTCGTAGTCCCTCCCATCCTCCACCAGCGTCGCTCCATAGCCTCGCATGCCCGCGTTTTTCTCCGGGTTGTTCCCGTGCGGCACGCAGATCGTCGCGCGGATACCCAGAAGACTTCCGGCCCACGCGACACCCAGACCGTGATTGCCGCGGGTGGCGGCAACGACGCCACGCTTTCCCTCTAGAGCGGAGAGGGCCGCCATGGCCGAAAGCGCATTGCGGGCTTTGAAAGAGTTGGTCGGGCAATGGTTCTCGTGTTTGACCCAGACCGCTACCCCATGCGCGACCGCTTCGTCGAGGGGAGCGTAGCGGCGCAACGGCGTGGGCGGGATGTGCGGCCGGATGCGAGCGCGAGCCGACAGCACCTCCTCGAAGGAGATGGGCCAGGCGGGTCCCGGCGCGGCGGAGGACGCCTCCATGCGCATCAATAGTAACCTTCCGGGCAGCGCGCTTCGGCGCGAGGGACGTCCAGATGCTAAAAACTCCCAAGCCGGACTCGATCGCCTCGCCTCCGGCGAAAGTACCGGGCACTGGCCACCGGGCCGCCGCCCCGCCTTCGCCGGCCGGGGAGGCCGGCTCCCGGTTGACCGACGACGACCTCTACCTCTTCGGAGAGGGAAGTCACATCCGCCTCTACGAAAAGTTGGGGGCGCACCCGACGACGCTCGGAGGACAGAGCGGGACTCGCTTTGCCGTGTGGGCCCCCAACGCACAGCGCGTGGCCTTGATGGGCGATTTCAACGGCTGGAGCAAGGACGCGCGGCCGCTGGCGCCGATCGGCCAGACCGGCATCTGGGAAGGCTTCGCGCCCGGCGTGGGCGTGGGAGCGGAGTACAAGTTTTACATTGTATCCCGGCACAACGGGTATGCCGCCGACAAGACGGACCCCTTCGCGTTCCGGGCCGAGGTCGCGCCGCAGACCGCTTCGATCGTGTGGGATCTCGCCTACGAATGGAACGACGCGGACTGGATGCGCACGCGCGGCCCCCGCCACATGCTCTCGGCTCCCATCAACGCCTACGAGGTGCACCTGGGCTCCTGGCGGCGGCCCTGGGACGCGGACCGGTTCCTGACTTATCGCGAGCTCGCGCAACCTCTCGCCGACTATGCGAAGCAGCTGGGATTTACTCACGTCGAGCTTCTGCCCGTCATGGAGCACCCCTTCTACGGATCCTGGGGATATCAGACGACCGGCTACTTTGCTCCCACGAGCCGCTACGGCACTCCGCAGGACCTGATGCACCTGATCGACGTTCTGCACCAGAACGGCGTCGGCGTCCTGCTCGACTGGGTGCCATCGCACTTTCCCTCCGACGAGCACGGCCTGGGGTACTTCGACGGCACGCATCTCTTCGAGCACGCCGATCCGCGGCAGGGCTTTCACCCCGACTGGCTCTCGTTGATCTTCAACTACGGCCGCGACGAGGTCCGCAGCTTCTTGCTCTCTTCCGCTCACTTTTGGCTCGATCGCTACCACGCCGACGGCCTGCGCGTCGACGCCGTGGCCTCCATGCTGCAGCTCGACTACTCGCGCAACGCGGGCGACTGGATCCCCAACCGCTACGGAGGCCGTGAGAACCTGGAGGCGATCGCGTTCCTGCGGCGATTGAACGAGGAGGTCTACGCCCGTTTCCCCGACGTCGTCATGACCGCCGAGGAGTCGACAGCGTGGCCCATGGTCTCGCGCCCGACGTACCTGGGTGGCCTCGGATTCGGCCTCAAGTGGGACATGGGCTGGATGAACGACACGCTCAAGTACCTCCAGGCCGATCCCGTCTACCGCAAATACGAGCACCAGAAGCTGACCTTCCGGATGCTCTACGCCTTCTCTGAAAACTTCCTGCTCCCGCTCTCACACGACGAGGTCGTCCACGGAAAGCGGTCGCTCGCCGGCAAGATGCCGGGCGACGACTGGCAGAAGCTCGCGAACCTGCGCCTTCTGCTCGCGTACCAGATCGGACAACCGGGCAAGAAGCTGCTCTTCATGGGAGGAGAGCTCGGGCAATGGCGCGAGTGGTCGCACGATACCGCGCTCGACTGGGATCTCCTCTCCGATTCGCGGCATCGCGGAGTCCAGAAGTGGGTCGAGGACATCAATCGCCTCTATCGCGAGCTGCCGGCTCTCCACGAGTACGACTGCGACCCCCGCGGTTTCGAGTGGATCGACGCGAACGACTCGGATCACAGCGTGGCGAGCTTCCTGCGGAGGGGCCATGAGCAGGACGAGGTGGTGCTGGCTGTCTTCAACTTCACTCCCGTTCCCCGCCACGGCTACCGGCTCGGCGTTCCCGTCGCAGGTTTCTGGGAGGAGCTCGCCAACAGCGACGCGGCGGACTACGGAGGCAGCGGTCAGGGCAACCTCGGGGGCATCCAAACGGAGCAGCTCGGCTCTCACGGCCGCCCGTTCTCGGTCTCGCTGACGCTGCCTCCCCTGTCGGCGCTGTTCCTCGCGCCCCGCTCCCCGGAGGATGAAGCGGAAGAGGAATTTGCCGAGACCGTGGAGCCTTCAGAGCCGGGTCCGGACGCGGAAGTCTGAAAGAATCCTCGCCGATGCCTCCGAAGAAGAAGAGGAGAAAGGCAGCCGAGAAGGGATCGCGCGGGCTCGCCGCGCTCGAAGTCGCCGAGGGATCGCCGCCGTCTTCCGTGGAGGATCTCGCGCGCCAGATCGAGGAGGACGGAGGCGCGGTGCTCGCCCGGTTCCGCGACCCGCTCGGCGGCCACTGGCAGCTGCTCGCCGCTCTTCCGATCGAGAAAGTCGAGCCGACCCCGTTTCAGCGCGACCTCTCGGACGTGCACGTCAAGCGGCTCGGAGGCGTCATCGACACTCTCGGCCGTTTCCTCGACCCGATCATCGCGATGCGCAGCGACAAAGGGATCTATTGGACGCCCAACGGATACCACCGCCTCTCGGCCATGAAGCGGCTGGGAGCCAAGGCGATCGTGGCACTGGTCGTCCCCGAGCCCGAAGTCGCCTACAAGATTCTCGCGTTGAACACGGAGAAGGCGCACAACCTTCGCGAGAAGTCGCTCGAGGTCATCCGCATGGCTCGGGACCTGGCCACTCTCGACAAACGGGCGGAAAGCGACTACGCGCTCGAGTTCGAGGAAGCGGCGTTTCTGACCCTCGGCATCTGTTACGAGAAGAACGGCCGCTTCCCGGGAGGCGCGTATCACCCTGTCCTGAAGCGAGTCGACGATTTTTCCTTCGAGCCGCTGGCGAAGGCCTTGACGATTCGGCAGTCGCGCGCGGAGCGCGTGACCGAGCTCGAGGAGGCGGTCTCGAAGGCGATGGCGGCCCTGAAGGAAAAAGGCTTCGAAAGCCCCTACCTGCGTGCCTTCGTCGTCGCACGGATCAACCCCCTCCGATTCCACAAGGGGGAGAAGCCATCTTTCGACACGACGCTCGAGAAGATGATCACGTCGGCAAGGAAATTCAACGCCGGCTCCGTCAAGCCGGACCAGGTTGCCCGCGCCGCCGGTCCGCCTGACGAGTGAAAGGAGAAACGCAATGAAAGCGCCGCTCTCGGTCGATCGGATCCTGTTCGTAGCGGCCCTTCTGCTCCCTCTCCCTCCGGGAGAGGGGCGGGGTGAGGTCCGGTCAACGGTCGTCCCGGCGTCCCGCGAAGTGGCCGCGCCGGAGCAGGAACTCCCTCTCCCTCCGGGAGAGGGGCGGGGTGAGGGCGGAGCTTCTGCCGGAGGTCGCCCCTCCCCCAACCTCGCGACCGCAACCATCGTCGACCTGAGCCACGCCTTCGACGACAAAACGATCTACTGGCCCACGTCTCCCTCCTCCTTCAAGCTCGAAAAGCTCGCCTATGGCGAGACCCCGGCAGGCTTTTTCTACTCTTCCTTCTCGTTTTGCACTCCCGAGCACGGCGGCACCCATCTGGACGCTCCGATCCACTTTTCCAAGACCGGCCGGACCGTCGACCAGGTGCCGCTGCGCCAGTTGATCGCGCCGGCGGTCGTGCTCGACGTTTCGAGGAAGGCCGAGGCCGACGCCGACTACCGCCTGACCGCCGATGACGTGCGCGCATTCGAGAAGAAGCACGGCCGGATCACGCCGGGCACCATCGTGCTCCTGCGGACGGGGTGGGGAAAGCGCTGGCCGAATCGAAAGAGGTACCTGGGCGACGACACGCCCGGCGACGCGTCGCATCTTCACTTCCCCTCGTTTGGCAAGGAAGCAGCCGAGCTGCTCGTTCGAGAGCGCAAAGTGGGCGCCCTCGGATTGGATACCGCTTCGATCGATTACGGCCCATCGACAGACTTTGTCGTCCATCAGATCGCTTTGGGCGCGCAGGTGCCGGGCCTGGAAAACCTGGCCAACCTGGAAGATGTCCCGGAGACGGGCGCCTGGATCATCGCGCTCCCCATGAAGATTGCCGGCGGCTCCGGCGGGCCCTTGCGCATCGTGGCGGTCGTGGGAAAGCAGTGAGTGCTTTGCTTGAATTCATTCGGAAGAGCTTCGAAAGTCCGGACGAAGTCCGAGAGATGGCGAAGGGGCGCTTCGAAATTGTTCGACTGGGTGGTCTGACGATCGGCCGAGCGACCTATCAGCCTGGCTGGAAGTGGTCCGAGCACGTCGGCCCGACGGTGGGAGCGACGCGGTGCTCCGTCGAGCACGTCGGGCTCGTGCTGTCCGGCGCCGCCACGGCGGCATTCGACGACGGACGGGTTTTCGAGCTCTCCGCCGGACAGCTGTTCCACATCCCCGCGGTGCCCCACGATAGCTGGGTCATTGGGAGTGAGCCTTACGTCTCGCTTCACTTTCAGGGCGCGGAGAAATACGCGCGATGAAGAGGAGAGTTGGAATGGTCGTCCGACTTCAAAGAACCACGTCGTCCGTAATCCACCCTCCGTAGAATCCGCCCGGCTGCGGCCGCGCACGCTCCCCGTCGACCAGACAAGCTTCCATCTTTCCCGGATAGAACGCGATGTGATCGCGAATGACTTCAAAGCCCGGCGACGGATCCGGATAGCTCCACGCCGCCTTCGCAGCTTTCTGCCCGCCGGCCGCCACGTCGAAGTAGATCGCGCGCCCCTTCCACTCGCACCAGGTGTCGCCTTGCGCCGGGACGAGACGATCCATGCGGACATCCTCGCGCGGGAGGTAATACGCGGGCGGGTGTGTCGTTTCGAGAACCCGCAGTGCCCGGTGAGTGTCGGCAATCTTTTCGCCCCCGAAGAACACCTGGACCCGGCGCGGGGTCGCCTCCACTCTCGGCGGCCGGGGGTAGTCCCAAACCGACCCCTGACCGGGACCGGGCCTGGCGCGCTTCTCCGTCATCTCTGGTATCCGGCCTCGCGCGCGAACCCGGCCGCCGCGCGGACCGTCTGGAGGTGGATCGCGACCGTGTCCTCGATGTCCCTCGCGTAACCTCCCGCCATCGTCACCGCGACCGGGACTCCGGCGCCGCGGAGCGCCGCGAAGACAACTCGATCCCGCTCCGCGAGGCCTTCGCGGGAGAGGGAGAGCCGGCCCAGTCGGTCTCCGGAATAAGGGTCGGCGCCCGATACGTAAATCGCGAGGTCCGGTCGGCAACGGGAGATCGCTTCCGCGAGCGCGGGTGCGAGGTGAGAGAGATACGCCTCGTCCTCGACGCCGTCGGGAAGCTCGACGTCCAGATCGCTCCTTTCCTTCCGGAAAGGGAAGTTCTTCGCGCCGTGGATCGAAAACGTGAAGACCGTCGGGTCGTCCGTGAAAATCGACGCCGTCCCGTTGCCCTGATGAACATCGCAGTCCACGACCAGGACCCGCACGGCCCTCCCCTCCGCCTGCATCGCTCGCGCGGCGATCGCGCTGTCGTTGAAGACGCAATAGCCCTCTCCGCGATCGGCGAACGCGTGATGCGTCCCTCCCGCGAGATTGACCGCGACTCCTTCCTCGAGAGCCGCCCGGCAGGCCTCGAGCGTCGCTCCCGCCGAGCGCCGCGAGCGCTCGACCATCTCGGGAGACCAGGGAAACCCGATCCGGCGGATCTCGGCCGGCGTCAGATCCCCTTCCGAGACCCGGCGCACATACCGCGGATCGTGCGCCCGGCGCAGCTCCTCCTCGGTGGCCGCCCTCGGGGCGCGCAGCTGATCGGGCGCCGCGACGTTCTCACAGACGACTCGCTCTCGCAGCCGAGCGTACTTTTCCATCGGAAACCGATGGCCGGCAGGCAACGGGAGCACGTAGTGGTCGGCGTAGAAGAGACGCACGGATCGATTATCTTCTGAGACCGTGACCTCGAGCGTGATCCAGGTCGAGAACCTGACCAAGCGCTTCGGCGACGTCGTCGCCGTAGATCGGTTGTCCTTCGAGGTGCGGCGCGGGGAAATCTTCGGTCTCCTCGGCCCGAACGGGGCCGGCAAGACGACGACGATTCAGCTGCTCCTCGCGCTGACGACGCCCACTTCCGGCACGGCTCGCGTTCTCGGATGGGACGTCACCCGGCAGCGGCGGCGCGTCCTGCAACGGGTCAATTTTTCTTCCGCCTATATCGCCCTTCCTTCCAACCTGACCGTCCGGCAGAACCTGAAGGTCTTTGCCCGTCTCTATGGCATCCGGAAGGCGGAGGAAAGAGTGCGGGAGCTCCTGGAGCTCTTCGAGATCCCCGGGATCGCGGACCGGCCCACGGGCGCTCTGTCTTCCGGCCAGCTCACCCGCGTCAATCTCTGCAAGGCCTTCGTCAACGATCCCGAGGTCCTGTTCTTGGACGAACCCACGGCGAGCCTCGACCCGGACATCGCCGAAAAGGTCCGCAGCATGTTGAAGCGCTTTCAGCGCGAGCGAGGCGTCTCGATCGTCTATACGTCCCACAACATGCGGGAGGTCGAGATCCTCTGCGACCGCGTCTTGTTCATTTCTCGCGGCCGATCCGTTGCCCAAGGGTCGCCGGCGGAAGTGATCGAGCGAGCCAACGGAGCCTCACTCGAGGACATCTTCATCGCGATCGCGCGCGACGGCGAGCTACGCGACACGGCGGCGTCTCGCGAATGACGGGCATGACCGGATCCTGGCTGCGGATCTCCGGCCTGTTGCTGCGCTACCTGTACCTCTATCGCCGTAGCGCCGCGCGGATCATGGGGATTCTGTTCTGGCCCGTGATGGACCTGCTCGTCTGGGGCTTCCTGACGACTTATTTGGGACGGATGGTCCTGCCATCCGCCGTCGTCTTTCTGTTGGGCGCCGTGATCTTCTGGGACATCTTCTACAGCGCCCAGCAGGCAATCACGCTCTCGATCACCGAGGAGATCTGGGTCCGCAACATCCTGAACATCTTCGTCGCCCCGGTCAGCGTCCCCGAGCTCCTGATCGCGACGTCGATCGTCGGTGCCGCTCGTGCGGGCACGAGCGCGGCGTTCCTGGCCCTGCTGGCCTGGGCGTTCTACTCCTTCAACCTCGCCGCGATCGGGCTCGCCCTGGTCCCCTTTTTCTTCGCTCTCATCCTGTTCGGCTGGGCGATGGGGATGTTCACGATGGCGCTGGTTCTGCGATTCGGGCAGGCCGCCGAGGCGCTGATCTGGGGAATCCCCTTCCTCATTCAACCGATCTCGGCCGTCTTCTATCCGGTGAAGGTGCTTCCCGGATGGCTCCAACCCGTCGCAAAGGCTCTTCCCTCCACGCACGTCTTCGAAGGCCTGCGCGAGGCCCTGAAGACGGGAAGGGTCGACGTGCGCCGCCTCGCCACGGCCCTCGCTCTGGACCTCGTGGCGCTCCTCCTGGGCGCCCTCTTCTTTGCCTGGATGCTTTCGCGAGTACGCGAAAAGGGATATCTCTCGCGGCTGGGAATGGAGTGATTCGCGCTGCTCCCGGTTTTAACTCTCTCGGCTGCCGTTCGCGAAGCGAACGCCGCAGCCGAAAGCCCGGACCATCGGCCCATGATCGGGCGAGGCGGCATGGGAAGCAACATGTCCGCCTGCACGAGGGGCGGCGTCGCCCGAGGGGCGACCTACGGTTTTGTCGATCGGAAAGGCCGTCTCTCCCAACTCGACGATCAGGAAAAGTCGGCGCCCTTCGCTGGAAGACGTGTCCGCCTCCTCGGCCGCATCGAAGGAGACACGATCTACGTCGAAAAGATCGATCCCATTCGTTGATCCTGGAGGGGGCGCCGCGCGAAGGCGGCGATCGAAGAGGCGGCCTGGCCCGGGCCTATCGTTGAACGCCGGCGGCTGAAGCGGCGATGGGAGCGGCCGCGGGAACGGCCATCGCGGCGAAAGGCGTCCACCAGGAAAGGATCCGCTTCACGTAGCCGGTGGTTTCCCGGTAGGGAGGCACGCCCCCGTAGGATTCGACGGCGTTTTCCCCCGCGTTGTAGGCGGCGAGCACCAGCTCCGGCTTCTGATCGAATCGGTCGAGGAGCTCTCTCAGGTAGCGCACCCCTCCGCGGACATTGGAAACGGGGTCGAAGGGGCGGCGTACGTCCAGCCGCCGCGCCGTCGCCGGCATGAGCTGCATCAGCCCGCGGGCTCCCTTGCGCGAGATGGCTCGAGGCTCGTAGTTCGACTCGGCGCGGATGAGCGCCGAGACCAGCGCCGCATCCACGTTGTAGCGTTTCGCCTCCGCGTCGATGACCGCATCGTAGGGGGTATGGAAGAGCGGCTTGCGGTGATCCCTGTAGGAGAGGTCGTAGAGAGTCTCGGAAAGCGACGGCAGAGCGACCGCCACCCGCTCCTCAGGCGGCGCGACCTCGTCGTCGACGATGCGTTGGACACGCTCGAGGTCGACCCGGTAGCTGCCTCCCCCGGAGAGGCCGATCTCGAGCTCCTCGCCGACGACGCGGTAGGAGGCCGCCTTGACGATGCGGCCGTCCTCGAAGACGACGATGTCCGCCCGAGCGGCGGAGCACACCGGCAAAAACGCCAGGGCGAGAACCAGATTTTGCCAGGACTTCATGTGTGCTTCGGGAACCCCTTCCAGTGAGCCTTCATTCCCCTCTTTGTACGGACCGAGTTCTGATTTTGCCACGCTTTTGGGTCGCCCGCGGGTGGAACTCGTCGTAAACGCGCCTCAGCCGGGAGCGCGAAACCTGCGTATAGATCTGTGTCGTGGCGATGTCGGCGTGCCCGAGCATCATCTGGAGCGCTCTCAAGTCGGCCCCGTGCTCGAGCAGGTGCGTCGCGAAAGAGTGGCGCAGACGATGGGGCGTCAGAGGGGTCCGGATGCCCGCCTGGCGGCCGTACTTCTCGATCAGCTGCCAGAAGCGCTGGCGCGTCATCCCTCCCCCTCGCGCGGTCAGGAAGAGCGTCCCGGATGCCTTGTGATCGAGCCCAGGGCGGGTTTTCTCGAGGTAGCGCCGAAGCCAATCTCCGGCCGACCGCCCGAAAGGAACCAGCCGCTCGCGTCCCCCTTTTCCCGTGACACGCAGAATCTGAGCCGAGAGATCGACCGCGTCGCGGGGCAGCGAGACGATCTCGGTGACACGCAGGCCCGACGCGTAGAGAAGCTCGATCATCGCGCGATCCCGCAGCCCGAGCGAGCCGGTGACATCGGGTGCCGCGAGCAGCGCTTCGACCTCCCTCTCCGTGAGCGTCTTGGGCAGCGACAGACCGGTCTTGGGGTTCAGGAGGTCGGCGGTCGGATCCACTCGAAAGCCCAGATGGGCGCCGGCGAAACCGTAGAAGCTTCGAAGCGACGAGAGCGCCCGCGCCGCGGACCGCGCCGAGAGCCCGCGGGCGCGCATCCACTTCATGTACCGGCCGAGGTCGGAGCGCTGCGCCTTGTCCGCGGAAACTCGCGACTTTGCAAGCCAGCCGCCGAAAGCCGTCAGATCGTTTCGATAGGCGGCGACGCTCGCTCGAGAAAGGCCGCGTTCGATCGCGAGATGGTCCAGGTAGGTCGGGAGGTGGCGGTCGAGGAAGTCGTTCAAAGAAGTGACGAGTGACCAGTGACGAGTGACGAGTCGGAAGTCAGGCGCTTGTCACTTGTCACTTGTCACTTGTCACTCGCTCCTTAAACCTTGGACCCCGCCAAAGCCGGGGCGAAGCCCTGAACGACCGCGAAAATCTCGCTATCGGTCAGAACGCAATCACTCTCCTTGGCGCGCCGGAAAATCGCGTCCACGAGATCGCCGCGGGTCTCGATGTTGTGGTTTTCCAGCCAGCAGTGCACATTGGAGATGCCGCTCATGGGCCCGACTTCGATGACCTGCTTGCGGCCCACCATTCCCGCCGGCACGCCGGAGTAGACCCGGTCGGCCAGCCACTCGTCCCCTTTTTTCCGCGCCTTGATGATCGCGGCCGCGTGGACCCCCGTCCCCGTGCGGAAGGCGTCGCTTCCCACGATCGGGTAGTTGTGCGGAATGGGCACGCCGGTCGCCTCGGAGACGGCGGAGGAGTACTCGTGCAGGCTGGTCAGATCGCGGTCGATCCATCCCAGCAGGCGCAGGTTGACCAGCAGCTGGTCCATCGGCGTGTTTCCGACGCGCTCTCCGATTCCCAGGGCGCAGGCGTGGACGCGATGAGCCCCGGCCTCGAGCGCCCAGAGAGCGTTGGCGACGCCGAACCCGCGGTCCTGGTGTCCGTGCCAGTCGACCTTGACTTCCGGATCGAGCTCGGTCGCCAGGTGCGACACGAACCGGATCACGTTTTGCACACCGTTGGGCGTCGCATGCCCGACCGTATCGCAGACGCAGACTCGGCGCGCACCCGCGCGGATCGCCGCCGTGTACATGCGCCGGATGTGCTCGGGATGGGCGCGAGTCGTGTCTTCCGTCACGTACATGACCGGCAGGCCTTCGCGCACCGCCAGCGAGACCGCTTCCTCGGAGAGGCGCAGCATCCGATCCAGGTCCCAGTCCTCGGCGTACTGGCGGATCGGCGAGGAGCCGATGAAGCAGGCAACTTCGATCGGGATGCCGACCTTCTGAGAGATCTCGATGATCGGAATGATGTCGGCGGCTATCGTCCGCGCCGCGCAGTTGGGCCGGATCTTCATCCCGCTGTCGACGATCTCCCGGGCGAGCCGCGTCACGGTCGCCACGACGTGCGGCCCGGCACCGGGGAGACCGATGTCCGCCGAGTCGATTCCGAGCTTTTCCATGAGGTGGAGGATCCGCAGCTTCTTCTCGAGAGAGGGACTCTTCACCGAAGGCGACTGCAGGCCGTCCCGGAGCGTCTCGTCGTCGATCTCGACTTTTCCGCGCGAGGGCCACGTGGATCCCCCCGCGTTGTTCCAGTCGTAAATCAGGTCGGTCTCGGGAGGATGGGGAGAAGTCATGGCGTCGACATCAGTCTAATCCTGGGATTTCGAGAGATCAAACGGCGTATGGCTGACAGCTGATAGCTGACAGCTAACAGCTCACAGCTCAATGCCATCAACGACCCGTAAACCGCGCGGGGCGCTTCTCGAGAAACGCGGTCATGCCTTCCTTCATATCCTCCGTGGCCGCGCAGAGCCCGAAGAGCGTGGCCTCGAAGTTCAGGCCCTCGGCGAGCGGCATCTCGACGCCGCGTCGGATCGCCTCCATCGCGAACCGGCAGGCAGTCGGTCCGACGGCGGCGATCTTCTTGGCGATCTCGACGGCGGCCGCGTGCGCGGATCCGGCCGGAACCACGCGGTTGACCAATCCGATGCGCTCCGCCTCCGCAGCCGTGATCCCTTTTTCCGCCGTCAGGATGAGCTCGTACGCCTTCGCCTTGCCGACCAAGCGGGCGAGACGCTGGGTTCCTCCGTAGCCGGGCAGAATTCCGAGAGACGTCTCCGGCAGCCCCATCTTCGCGTTCTCGGAAGCCACGCGCATCGAGCAGGCCAGGGCGAGCTCCAGGCCGCCGCCGTAAGCGAAGCCGTTGATCGCGGCGATCGACGGGATCGGCAGTCCTTCGATCGCGTCGAGCACCGCCTGGCCGCGGCGGGCGTGTTCGCGCCCCTCGATCGGCGTGAGCTTTGCGAGCTCGCCGATGTCCGCGCCCGCGATGAAGGCCTTTTCGCCGGCGCCCGTCACGATGAGGCATCGGAGGCTCGCGTCCGTGCTCGCCGCCGTGATGGCACCCTCGAGCTGCCGCATGACCTCGGTGTTCAGCGCATTCAACTTCTCCGGGCGCTGGACCGTGACCGTGCGAATCGCTTCGGAAGTCTCGACCCGGACGAAATCGCTCACTTTCCCTCCCCGTATTCGTAGAAACCGCGCCCGGACTTGCGGCCCAGGCGTCCCGCCAGAACCATGCGCTTCAAGAGCGGAGGAGGTGCGAATCTCTTCTCCCGATATTCGTTGAACATGATCTCGGCGATGAAATACGTGGTGTCGAGTCCGACGAAGTCGAGCAGCTTCAGCGGCCCCATCGGGTGGCCGCAGCCGAGCTCCATCGCCTTGTCGATGTCGTCGCGCGATCCGACTCCTTCATCGAGCGCGCGGACGGCGTCGAGCAGGTAGGGGACGAGCAGCCGGTTGACGACGAAGCCGGAGTTGTCCTGCGCGCGAATGGGTTCCTTCCCGAGTGAGCGCGCGAACTCCAGGACGGTCTCTTCCGTCTCCGGGGAGGTGGCGATCGTGCGGACGACTTCGACCAACTTCATGACCGGCACGGGATTGAAGAAGTGGAGCCCGGCGAAGCGATCGGGGCGTTTGGTGGCGGCGGACATTTCCGTGATGGTCAGCGACGACGTGTTCGAGCAGAAGATCGTCTCCGGTTTGCAGAGCCGGTCCAGCTCCCGGTAAGTTTCTTTCTTGACTTCGAGATTCTCGACGATCGCCTCCACGAGGATGTCGCAGTCGGCGAGATCTTCGAGCGCCGTCGTGGAACGGAGTCTCCCGGCCGCGGCATCCCGCTCCGACGCCGCGAGCTTCCCCTTCTCGACCGCCTTGGAAAGCGAAGACTGGATGCGCCCCATCCCTTTCTTCGCGAGATCTTCCGTGACTTCACGGACGACCGTGTCGTAACCGGCCCTGGCGGCCACCTCGGCGATTCCGGATCCCATCAGACCGGCGCCGAGCACCCCCACCTTCCGAATCTTCATGCCTTTGCTTCCTCCCCTCCCGTCGCTTCCGCTCTCGCCTCCGGTTCCTCCTCTTGCGGCCGCGTTTCCGCGGCCTCCCCGCAGAAGGTTCTCAGCGTGAGGTCCCGCGTGAACTTCGGGCCCGCCAGAGCGATCAACGGCGTGTGCGGCGCAATCACGATCCAACCGTTGCCCAGCCAGTGCCACACGGCCTCGCGGCAAAGGCTGCCGTCGTTGAAAGTCGTCAGAACCGCGTTCAGATCGCCGGCTCTTCTTCTCTTCAGCTCGGCCAAGAATTCGTCGACCGCCGCGGCGCGGACCGGAAATGCGAGGATTCGCTCAGTCCATTCCAGACGAGCACTCCCCTTCTAGCCGGCGCCCATCGACTACGCCGCTTCGAGGACCACCGCGATGCCCTGGCCGCCGCCGATGCACGCTCCCGCGAGGCCGTGCCGGACGCCCCGCCGACGCATTTCCTTGGCGAGCGTGAGCGTGCAGCGGGTCCCGGTCGCCGCGAGCGGATGGCCCAGGGCGATGGCGCCGCCGTTGACGTTTAACTTTTCCGTGTCGAGGCCGAGCTCGCGGATCACGCCGAGGATCTGTCCCGCGAAGGCCTCGTTGATCTCCCAGAGATCGATCTGCTTCTGCTCGAGGCCGGCCTTCTCCAGGGCCCGCCGCGCCGCGGGCGCAGGGCCCAAGCCCATCAACTCGGGCTCGACGCCGACGACCGCCCAGGACACCAGGCGGGCCAGCGGACGAATGCCTTTCTCTCTGGCTCGCGAAGCCGACGTCACGACGACCGCCGCGGCGCCGTCCACGATCCCCGAAGCGTTGCCGGCCGTCACCATCCCGCCTTTTCCGAACGAGGGCGGCAGGGCGGCCAGGCCCTCGAGCGTCGTATCGGGCCGCAGATGATCATCCTTCTCGACGGAGATCGTCTTGCGCCCCGCCTTCGCCTCGACGGGCACGATCTCCTCCGAGAGGCGGCACGAGGCCCATGCGGCCGCCGCACGTTTCTGGGACGAGAGGGCGTACCGGTCCTGCTCCTCGCGCGTCACGCCGTACTTCGACGCCACCCGGTCGGAGGTCTGAGCCATCGCCAGGCCGCAGTAGGAGTCCAGCAGCGCGACCATCAGAGAGTCCTCGAGCTGGCCCTGTCCCAGCCGGAACCCCTTGCGCGCTCCGCGAATGACGTGCGGCGCCTGGGTCATGTTCTCCATTCCCCCGGCGAGCACCGTTCGGGCTTCTCCCAGGAGGATGCGTTGCGCTCCCTGGACGATCGACTCGAAGCCCGAGCCGCAGAGACGGTTGACCGTCAACGCGGGAACCTCCTTCGGCACTCCGGCCTTCAGGCCCACGTGGCGGGCGCCGTAGATGGCGTCCCCGGAGGTCTGCAGCGCATTGCCGAAGATGACGTGGTCGATTTCCGACGGGTCGGTCTGCGAGCGTTTCAGGGCCTCGCGGGAAGCCGCGACGCCCAGATCGATGGCGGAAATGTCGGAAAACACGCCGTTGTATTCCGCCATCGGGGTGCGCGCGCCTTCCAGAATGACGATCTCCTCCATGGCTGCTCCAGCTCGAAATCTATCCCATTTCCCGGGGCTGAGTGGAGTTGGAACGGAAGTTGCGAGTGCCCGTTCCCGTGCCGGAAAACGGGGCGGCCACGATGGTCCCGGGACGTCCTCCCCCAGCCGGCTCTGCGTCTTGTCGCCTCGGCCAGACGCTCGGCCGCTACCGCGTCGTGGAAAAGATCGGATGCGGGGGCTTTGGCGCCGTCTTCCGAGGGTTGGACCCGGTGCTGCGGCGAGACGTGGCGATCAAGACCTGCGAAGTCGCGAGTCGCGAGGTCCGCGCCCGGTTCGAACGGGAGGCGCGGCTCTCGGCTCGTCTTCGTCATCCTCTGATCACCACGGTCTACGACTTCGGCGTGGAGGCCGGGGTCCCCTTTCTCGTGTGTGAGTTTCTCGAGGGCGCGGATCTGGACGAGGTCTTCAGCCGCAACCCGGATCTCCCGCTGCTCGAGAAGCTGGACATCCTGATCGCGGTGGCCGAAGCACTCGAGTGCGCTCACGGCGCCGGCGTCCTGCACCGCGACGTGAAGCCGGGCAACGTTCGGATCTTGCCGGACGGTTCGGTCAAGCTCATGGATTTCGGGATCGCGAAGTCGCTTCTCCTCGATGCCGACGAGAAACTGACGCGCGCCGGAATCACCGTCGGTTCTTCCTCCTATATGTCCCCCGAGCAGGCCCGCGGAGACCCGCTGGACGCTAAAACGGATCTCTTCTCCCTCGGAGTTCTCGCCTACGAGCTGCTTGCCGGCCGGAAACCCTTCCGGGACCCGGATCTGCTTCGGCTTCTCGAAAAGATCGTGACGGAAGAGCCCGACCCGCTCCGGTCGATCGCGGCGGATCTGCCTTCGTCTCTCGCGGCGCTCGTCCACCGCTGCCTCGCCAAAGACCGCGACGCCAGACCGGCGCGAGCGGAGGAGGTCCGCCTCGCGCTCCGAGCGATCCGTGCGGAGGTCCTCACGGCCGCTGGACTGTCGCCCGCGCCGCTCTCCTCCGGAGAGGAAGAGGTCGCGCACGAGGCCAGAGTCGGCCCGCGCGCGAGAACTCTGCGTCGTTTCCGCCGGAGTCTGCATCGCCTGGCCGCGGCCCTTCTCCTGCTCCTCGCAGCGGGGCTTATGCTCTACTCGTTGAGGCGAGACGGGATGACGACCCTGCGCTTTCCCGACCTCCGACGCTCCCCCGTCGTTCGATGGGCGCCGCCGCCACCCCGCCAGTCGCCCTGACGGCGCTCGCGCGGCGGGAGGCATGACGGAAAAGTTCGGCAAGTACGAAGTCGTCCGAAAAATCGGGAGCGGCGGTTTCGGAGCGGTGTATGAGGCCCGCGATCCGGCGATCCAGCGGACGGTCGCCATCAAGACCTGCCTCGTTTCCGATCCCGAGGTTCGCTCCCGTTTCGCCCAGGAGGCACAGCTCGCGGGCGGTCTCCAACACCGCAACCTGACGACGATCTACGACTTCGGCTCCGAGGGCTCGGTGCTCTATCTGGTTTCCGAGTTTCTGCCCGGAGAGGACCTGGACAAGATCATCGCTCGCGGCGGGTCGCCGACGCTCCGGCAGAAGATCGAGATCCTGATCGGCATCGCGTACGGTCTCGCCCATGCGCACGACGCCGGAATCGTTCATCGGGACGTCAAGCCCGGCAACGTTCGGATCCTTCCCGACGGGACCGTCAAGATCATGGACTTCGGCGTTGCCAAGGCCCTGTACGCCGAGCGCGAGCTCACACGGACCGGCATGACTCTGGGCACCTCCGCCTACCTGGCCCCAGAGCAGGTGCGCGGCGAGCCGGTGGATCGCCGCACCGACATCTTCGCCTTCGCGGTGTTGGCCTATGAGCTGCTCTGCTCGACGCGCCCCTTTCGCGGGCAGAGTCAGGCGGCGATTCTCGAATCGATCGTCAAGGAAGAGCCCACGCCGCTCGCGCAGGCGTCGCCGGGCATTCCGGCTGCCTTGAGCGCGCTCGTCGCGCACGCGATGCGAAAGGATCCGGCGCAGCGGCCTTCCTCGCTCGAGCCGATCCGGAGAGAGCTGATTGCGATTCGGGACGGGCTGCTCTCGGCACAACAGCCAACTGCGACGCCTCCCGCGGCGCCTTCTCCTTCTCCTGAGAGTCCTGTCGCCGAGCCTCCCTCTCGCAGACTTGCGATTGTCCTGGCGATCGGCGGTCTGCTGGCAGGCGCGATTCTTTTGTGGCTCGCCTTGTCGGCGAGGTGATTCGCAGGGGCGGGCGTTTGCGGCGGGTTCGCCACCGCATCCCGCCCTCGTATCGATAAGCGAGTCTCGGGAGATGTCCCTTCCTCACCTCGGAAATGCCGTGACCGCGACCGAGTGGAACCGGCGTCGAACTTCGTTGAAGTTGGCGTCGGGGACGATCGGATGGACGCGGTTGGTCAGCAGGATCCAGATTCGATCGGCGTCCGGGTCGATCCAGACAGACGTCCCCGTAAAGCCGGTGTGGCCGAAGGCGTGCCTCGACAGTTCCTCGCCGACGGAGGCCGCGCCGCGAGCCCCCTGCCAGGCGAGTCCGCGCGCCTCGGCGAGATCCGGCGTGCGGTCGCCGCAGACATCCGGACGAAAGTCTCGCAGCCAGACTCGCGCGAGGGACCAGACGTCCCGCGCACTGCCGAACAGACCGGCATTGCCCGCGACGCCGCCCCGGCGAAATGCGTTTCCATCGTGCACCTCTCCCCGCACGACGCCCGTTCGGAATCCCGCGTACGAGAGGCTGAGGGCGGCCGTCATCGCTCGCTCGGTGACATCGCCCTTTTCCGTCGCCGCAGTTTCGCCCGGCGACGTCGGAAGAAAGCGCGCGCCGGACTCGGCGGGCCGGGCGACCAATTCCGCGAAGCAGCGATCGAGGGAGGACGAGTAGAGGGTTTCCAGGATTTCGCCGAGCAGCAGGAAGTTCAAGTCGCTGTAGATCACGCGCTCTCCGGGACGAGCCTCCGGTTCGATCTGGCCGAGCGCGCGGCGATAGGCAGTCACGCCCTCACCGCGAGCGTAGAGGGGATACCAGGCGGGAAGTCCGGACGTGTGCGTCATCAGCATTTCGATCGTGATTCCGTCGTAGCGGGTCTTCTTCCAATCAGGGAAATAGTGCGCGGGGGGCGCGCCGAGGGCGAGCCCGGGGCAGGCAAGCGCCAGCGCGCCGGCAGCCAGCGGCTTGGTCAGGCTCGCCAGATCGTAGAGAGTGTCGGCCGTCGTGGGCTCCTCGCGCGGCTCGACCGCGGCGCGCCCCGCGAAAGCCAGCTCGAGAATCTCCTCGGAGGTGCCGGCCAGGGCGACTCCTCCGGGGAAGGAGCCACGCTCGATCTCCCGGGCCAGGAAATCGGAGAGCCGCGTCACGGCGAAAGGGCTTCGATCTCCGCGCGTCTCGGCGCGACCCGCTTGGCGTTCAACGCGACGGCTACCGGCGGAGTGTCGATCTGCTTCAATGAGGCGCGCTCTCGCTCCAGGGCGGCGATCTGCTCCTCGAGCGTGCGCTGGCCGACGCGATCCCGAGCGTCCTGGCGCGCCCGGCGGAGCGCCGCGATCGTCTTCACGTAGGTCTCTTCCGACGCTGCTCGGACCTTGCGCGTGTCGAGTGCCACGAGGGCCTCGATCACCCGGGCCCGCACCCAGGCATACTCGTCGAGGTCGACTCCGACCGCCCGGGCTGCCTCCACTTCGGTCCGCCCGCGCGAGCCTCGCCGGACCCGAATGTAGCGATCGAGCTCGGCCTCGGTGATCAGCCCGTCGGCGGGAGGACGAAACCGCGCCAGACCCTTCAACGCCGCGGCGGCTTGTCGGGGAGTTCGACCGGGCTTCTGCTGGCACCCGCCCATCGAGAGGGCGACGAAAGCAGCGACCCCGGCCCAGGCGGCCATCTTCTTCATGGCCAACAGTCTACGGTTTTCTACCCATCGCGTCCTCTGCTGCCCTGCCGCCCGCCTCCGAAGGCCCTTTCGCCTGCTAAACTGGATCAGAAAACCCCCGGGGGATCATTGCCGGACCAGCCCCAGAAGATCGGAAAATACGAGATCCTCGAGCAGATCGGCGTCGGTGGGTTCGGCGCGGTCTACCGGGGAAGAGATCCGTTCATCAAACGAACGGTCGCGGTCAAAACCTGCCAACTCAACGACGACGAGATCAAGAGCCGCTTCTTCCGGGAGGCGGAGCTGGCGGGAAACCTCCATCACCGCAACATCACCACCATCTATGACTTCGGGGTGGAAGACGGAGTTCCCTACATCGTCCAGGAGTTCCTGACCGGGGAGGACCTCGACAAGATCATCAAAAGAAGCGACAAGATGCCCGTCGCCCGCAAGATCGAGATCCTGATGGCGATCTCCGACGGACTCGGGTACGCGCACCAGCACCACATCATCCACCGCGACATCAAGCCGTCCAATATCCGCGTCCTGGCGGACGGCTCGGTGAAGATCATGGACTTCGGCATTGCCAAGTCGCTCGAGACCGAATCGAGCCTGACCCAGACCGGCATCACGCTCGGCACCTCTGCCTACCTCGCTCCCGAGCAGATTCGCGGCGAGCCGCTCGACCAGCGCACCGACATGTTCGCGCTCGGCATCCTCGCCTATGAGCTGCTCTCTTACCGAAAGCCCTTTCGCGGCGAGCATCTTTCGACCGTCCTCTACAAGATCCTGAACGAGAACCCGGAACCGCTGGAGACCGCAAACCCGGAGGTCCCGGCAGCCCTGTCGGCGGTGGTGGCTCGAGCGATGGAGAAATCGATCGAGGAACGTTATCCGGACATGCAAGCCTTCCGTCAGGACCTCCAGGCCGTCTATCGGGAGCTCTCCGGCATCTCTTCCCGCTTCATCACCGAGCCCCGTTTCGCGCAGTCCGGCGACAGGCCGACCCGGACCGAGATCGATCCGGACGCGACGATCGTGACGCCGAGCGAAGGGATGCCCCTTCCGCGCTCGATCACGCCTCCATCCGGGGCGCTCGCTCGAGTGCCGGACCCGGCCGACCACACACCCACCGTCATCGCGTCGCGGCCTGCGGGCCTGGAAGTCATCAACTTCCGCGATCCCTCCCAGCGCGCGACGGACCGGCCCGTGGAGCTCCACTCGCCGGTCCATCGAAGAGGGCACGGCCTGCTCTGGATCGCCGTGATCGTGGCGGCTCTCGTGTCCGGCGGCGTCGTCTTCTTCCTGTCGCGGCCAGCCTCGACGACTCCGGTGCCGAGCCCTCGCCCCACGCCGGCACCGACCGCTCCCATCGCCTTCCCCCAACCCGTCGTGGGGACCGAGCCCGGGAAAGCAAGGGTGGCTCCGACAGCCGCTCCTGCAATCGAGCCGACCGCGGCGCCGGTCGAGCAGAAGGTCGAGCCTTCGCCTCGTCCCGCACCGCCCAAGAAGTTCAAAGTTCAATTCAGCTCGATTCCCGCGGCGACGCTGTTCGTCGACGGGCGCCGTTACGGTCCGTCGATCCCCGCCAAGACGATCGAGCTTCTGGAAGGGACCCACAAAGTCCGCTTCGAGGCTGCCGACCTTCCCGTGTACGAGAAGGAGTTCCGCGTCGGCTCCGCCGGGACGCCGCCGATCGCCTACCGTTTCCCGATCGGACACCTCGTCATTCGCGCGCCCGCGTGGGTCGGCGCGACGGTTCTGGTGGACTCGAAGTTCAAAGGAGTCCTGACGGGAGAAAAGACCTTCACGCTCCCGTCGGGCTCGCACCGCATTACACTGTCGCGGCAAGATGTCGCCCCGCTGACTCAGAACGTCACCGTTCCGGAAGGGGACAAGTACACATGGACACCTCCGCCGCCTGGCCCCGTTTCCTGAGCCGTTTCCTCCTTCTTCTGCTGCTGCTGTGCGCATCGGGCGCGGCCTTGGGACAAGACGCGGCGCGCCTGGAGAATGAGGCCAAACGCGCCTTCGACGCGGGGCGGTTCGTGGAGGCCGGAGAGAAGTACGCGAAGGCCGCCGAGGTCACGGCCGCCGCTGACCGCAAGGGCGAGCTCTACTTCCAGAGCGGCTGGGCGTTCTTCATCGGCGGAAAGACTCCGGCCGCTCGCGACAGTGTCCGCGCGGCCTTCACGGCGCGTCCTTCCCTGGGGGTCGAGGCGGATCTCTACAGCCCCGACTTCGTGCGCCTGGTGAAGTCCGTCCAGGCAGAAGTGTCGGGTCCCGCGGCTCCGTCCGTCGATGTCGCCGAGCTGAAACGGACGGCGCGGGAAAAGATCGCCGATGGAAAAGCAGAAGAAGCGCTCTACGACTTGAAGAAAGTCGAGTCGTCGAACGATCCCCAGGTCCACCGACTTCTCGCCGAAGCGTACGATCGGCTCGGTCGGGCGCCCGAAGCCGACGCCGCGCGGCGCAAGGCCTCCGATCTCGAGCGGGGACTGGTGACCACGGTCCCGATCGGCACTCCTCCCCCGCTGCCTCCCGCCGGCGGCCCCTCCCCGTCGCCCGGAGCCGTCGCTCCTCTGCTGGACGCGGCGGAGAAGGCGGCCGAGGCGGGCGACTTTCGCGGCTCGCTGGCGATGGCGCGGCGCGCGCTCGACCTCGATCCCAAGAGCTCGGAGGCACACCGTGCGGCCGGGGACGCGGCGCTCGCGCTCGGCCAGGAAGCGGAGGCCGAGCGAGAGTACACCGCCGCGCTTCTGATGGAATCCGGCAACGCCGGCGCGGAGTACGGACTGGGTCGCCTGACGGAGCGCCAGAAGAAGTGGAACACAGCCGCGAGCCACTACAGGCGAACGCTCGAGTTGAATTCCCGCAACGTCTACGCCGCGATCGGCCTCGGCCGCGCGATGGAAGAGGTGGACAAGACGGCGGCACGCATCGCTTACGGCCGCGCGATCGAGATCGACCCCTCAGACGCCTCCGCCCGCAACGACTTCGGCGTTTTCCTGTTCCGTTCGGGTGACATGGATCGCGCCATGTCCGAGCTGATCCAGGCTGTGCGGCTGGCCCCGCAGAGGGCCGTCTACCACGAGAACCTGGGCCGAGTCCTCCGCCGCCAGGGGAAGCCGAAGGAATCGGAGCGCGAGCTTTCGGATGCGACCCGCCTGGCGCCCAACGAAACGTCCGCCTGGACGACGCTGGGCCATCTGCGCCTGGAGCTGAATAAGCCCGACGACGCCGCCACGGCCTTCCGAGCCGCACTGGATCTGGACCCCTCGAGCGAGCCCGCGGCGAGCGGACTGGGAGCGTCGCTCGCGGAAGCGGGCCGCCTCCCGGAGGCCGAAGAAGCGCTGACCAAGGCGCTGGCGGCCAACCCGAAGTCCGCGGTGCTCTGGAACAACCTCGGAGTCATCCGCTCCCGCCGCAACGCGTTCGCCGGCGCGGTGGAAGCGTTCCAGAAAGCCCTGGCCATCGACGCGGGCCTCGAGGCCGCCAAGAACAACCTGACGCGGGCCGAGCAGCTGGCGGCGATGGAGCGAGCCAGCGGGTAGGACTCGAGGACTCAAGACCGAGGACCGAGGACTGAGGACTGAAGCGGCAGCGGCCGAGAGACTTCATGGCGTCAGCCGGTTGAGTCCTCAGTCCGCAGTCCTCAGTCCGCAGTCGAAGATCCGATAGAGTCCGCAGGGTGGGCGACCTGCTTTTTCCCTTCTTCTTGATCGCTATGAGCCTCTCGTCTCCTTCTCCGGAGGCAGCGCATCGCGCCGAATGGGAGCAATGGCGCGCGAGGCGTCTGGAGAGTCTGCGCCGCGAAGACGGCTGGTTGTCTTTGATCGGACTCTTCTGGCTTCAGGAAGGCGAGAATTCCGTAGGCAGCGATCCGGGCAGCCGCATCGTGCTACCCGCGGGCAAGAGTCCCGCGCGGATCGGCTCGATCGTTCTCGACAAGGGCTCCGTTTCGGTCCGAGCGGAGCCCGGATCCGGGCTGTCCGCGGACGGCAAGCCGGTGGCGGCGATGACGCTCGCAACCGACGCCGGCGCAAGCCCCGCGACCGTCTTGAAGCGCGGTTCGATCGCCTTCTACGTCATCGCGCGGGGTTCGAGGCTCGGCGTGCGCGTCAAGGACAGCGACGCCGAGACCCGACGCAACTTCCGAGGGATCGAGACCTTTCCATACGACGAGCGGTATCGCGTCGAGGCCCGGTTCGAACCCTATGACCCGCCGCGTGATATTCCCGTGCCCAACGTGCTCGGGACCGTCGAGAAACAGCCGTCTCCTGGCGCGCTGGTCTTCGAGCTCGACGGAAAGACCTACCGCCTCGACCCGGTCTTGGAGACCGGCGAGACGGACCTCTTCGTGATCTTCGGCGATCAGACCAATGGCCACGAGACGTACGGAGGCGGCCGCTTCCTTTACGCGAAACCCGCGGTCGGGGGCAAGACGATCCTCGACTTCAACCGTGCCTACAACCCGCCCTGCGTGTTCACTCCCTATGCGACGTGCCCGTTGCCGCCCAAGGAAAACAAGCTGCCGATCCGCGTCGAGGCGGGAGAGAAGACGTATGGGGAACACTAGAAGATTGCGAATTTCGAATTGCGAATTTGAGTTCAATCCGAAATCCGAAATCCGAAATTCGAAATTAGCGCAACGCTTCCAGCAGCTCTTCCAGCATCCTCGCCGTCGCTCCCCAGATGACGTTCTCCCCGTGATGGTAGAAGAGCACCGGCTCTTCGCGCCCCGGAAAAGGCTTTTTCTCCAGGACGGCGGAATCCATCAGGGCAGCCACGGGGATCTCCAGTAACTC